>Ga0181520_10005124_pt1 | contig 21183 bp, 14 predicted proteins | sample PEATcosm2014_Bin_29_FD_132451 | JGI IMG/M metagenome (GOLD analysis project Ga0181520, IMG submission 132451) | Peatland microbial communities from MTU Mesocosm Facility, Houghton, MI, USA - PEATcosm2014_Bin02_30_metaG | ecosystem: Environmental > Terrestrial > Soil > Wetlands > Peat | place... | reverse complement strand
GGGCCAGCGCCAGCTGAACGATCCGCGGGTGCAGCAGACGATCCGGCAGACGTTGCGCGACAGCCGTGAGCAGCTGCTGAAGAACGCTTTTCTGGAGATGCTGCGCGACCAGGCGCGCGTAGAAAACTACTACGCGGAAGAAGTGTTCAGGAACGGAGCGCAGTAGTACAGCGATCAGCGCTCGGCGTTCAGCGTTCAGCGTTCAGAAAAGAAGCAGAGTTGGCTCAGCAGCGGTTCAGTCCTATTTAGAGAAGGGGCGGCTGGGGATGATGCCTTTGCCTTCTTTAATGGTGTGGAGTTGGTTGGCGGCGAGTCCCGCATAGGTTTCCTTTGCGCCGCTGGGCCAGAGGACATCGATGTCGGCGGTGGTGGCAGCGCCGAGCCCAAAGTGCAGGCGGGGATCGTTGACGGACAGATAGCTGATCTGGCTGGTGAGTGCCTGCGCCTGAGTTTTGCCGCCGTAATGCGCGATCACGCGGGCTCCGATGGCGCTGCGATTGCTTTTGGTGCCTTCGAGACGAATCTTGATCCAGTGATTGTCTTTGGGGGCGTCATTTCGTAACAGGGACGGTGGCTCATTGCGGTTCATGATGAGCACGTCCATGTCGCCGTCATTATCGAAGTCGCCGAAGGCGCAGCCGCGGCTGCAATGTTTGGCCGAGACTCCCGGACCGGCTTCGTCGATGAGCTCGGCAAAAGTGCCGTCGCCCCGATTGCGGAAGATGAGGCGCGGGGTATTGCTGGGAAAGCGCTCGGGGAAATGCCGTTCGAGCTCGGGATAGACGGATCCTGTAACGATAAAGATGTCGGTATTTCCATCGTTGTCGAGGTCGACGAAATCGGCGCCCCAGCAGATGAAGCGGCGTTCGACGGAGAGGCCATATTGGCTGGACACGTCTTCGAAGTTCCCCTTGCCGTCGTTGAGATAGAGGCCGGTGGACTGGTTGTAGAAGTGGGTGCGGACGACGTCGAGATGGCCGTCGAGAGTGAAGTCGCCCAGACCGACGCCCATGCCGCTCATGCGCTGGCCATCGGAAGAGACGGCGATGCCGCGGAGGAGGGCCTCCTCGCGGAAGGTGCCGTCGCGATTGTTCATGAGCAGGAAGCTGAAGGTGGCGTCACAGGCGACAAAGATATCGGTCCAGCCGTCCTCGTCGATATCCACGGCGACGGCGGTGAGGCCGAAGGAACCGTTCAGCGCGCCGATTCCGGCTTCCTTTGAAATGTCGGTGAAGGTTCCGTCGCCATTGTTGCGGTAGAAGTAGTGGCGGGGCGAGGCCAGGCCCATAGGACCGCAGTTGACGGGGATGCCTTCGTAATTGCAGTTGGGGATGGACATGGACGGGAGAGGGCCGTGGACCATGTCGAGCTCGATGTAGTTGGCGACGAAGAGATCGAGCAGACCGTTGCGGTTGCGTTCGATGAAGGTGCAGCCGGAGCCCCAGTGAACGCCCTCCTGCAGCAGTCCGGCTTTTTCGGTGACATCGGTGAAGGTGCCGTTGCCGTTGTTGTGGTAGAGCTTGTTTTGGCCGTAACAGGTGAGGAAGAGGTCGTCGAAGCCGTCATTGTCGTAATCGGCGACGCAGACGCCCATGGCCCAGCCGGCATCTTTCAATCCGGCTTTCTCGGTGACGTCGGTGAAGGTGCCGTCGCGGTTGTTGTGGTAGAGGCGGTTGTTGGCGCCGGGGGGGATGTCTTCAAGGCGGCGGCCGGTGGGAACGAAGAGATCCACCCAGCCATCGTTGTCGTAGTCGATGAAGGCGAGGCCGCAGCCGGTGATTTCGAGGATGTAGCGGGCGTCGCCGAGGCTGCCGTAGGGGGTGGGTTGGGTGAGCCCGGCGGCGGCGGAGACATCGGTGAATCGAGAAAAAGGCGGAAGCGGTTTGGATGGCGGGGCGAGGGCGCGCAGTCCGCACGGCAGCACAGCGGACGCCAGGCCGGCGGGCAGGGTGCGAAGCAAGCGCCGGCGTGTCCATCGATCGAGGCTCATGGAAATAGAAACACCCTCGGATTCAGTTATGCGGCTGCTGGGTCTGGGCCGCAGTGAGATCGTGACTGAGCTGGCGGGCCTCGTTGTTGCCGGGCTCGAGGCGAAGCGCGCTGGCCACTGCCTGCTGCGCCTCGGGAAACTTCGCTTCTACGCCCAGGGTGGCAGCGAGACTGATCCAGGCCTGCGTGAACGCGGGGGCCGAGCTCACTGCCTGACGGAAGTGTTCTTCGGCCGCGGGGTAGTCGCCGAGCTGGGAGTCAAGATAGCCGAGCTGGTTCTGCGCAAGGGCGATGGTGGGGTCGAGGGCGACGACCTGCTCGAGGACGGTGTGCTCGCCGCCGGTATCTCCTGCCTCCTCCATGGCCATGGCTAATTTGTAACCGATGAGCGCATTTTTGGGAGCGGCGGCAAATGCCTGCCTGTAGAGTTCGACGCCGTGCTGGACCTCGCCGCGGTTGATTGCCTGGGCGGCTTCACCGGCTTTGCTGACGGCGAGGATCGTATCGTTGTTTTCCTTTACCGCCTGCTGATAACGGAGCATCTCCTGTCGGGCGTCGTCGGGCTGATTCAAAGCGCGCAGAGCGTTGGCGAGTGCGAAGTGGGTTTCCGGCTCAGCATCGCCGAGCTTGAGAGCCTTGTCGAGATGGGCTTTGGCGTCGGACGGGTCGTCGAGGTGCAGCAGAGCCATGCCGAGGTTGGCGTGGGCACTGGCGTAGTCGGGCCGGAGAGCGATGGCTTCGGTGAGGTGATCGCGAGCGGCGGCGAAGTCGCCCGCTTGACGTTCCATGACCCCGTTGAAATAGAGGGTTTCGAAGGCGTGCGGAGCTTCGGCAAGCAGTTTGGCTCCCACGGCTTTGGCCGGACCCCAGTCGCCGTTGATGACGAGCGTGTGCAGGTAAGCGGTCTGAACACCGACGTCGTCAGGGTGGGCCTTCCAGGTTTTCTCCGCGAGGTGTTCGGCGTCGAGGGTACGGGTGACGTCGATGTAGAGGTTGACGAGCATGTTGGAGAGCTGGATGGAGTCCGGAGAAGCATTTAACGCGCGCGTGACGACGTCGATGGCATCCAGCAACTGACCGCTGCGGAAATACGCGAAGCCAAGGTCGAGCGCGAGATTTTCGTCGAGCTTCGTGTTCTGCAGTAGCGCGATGACGCCGGTGTAGTCCTGCTTCTGTCCGAGGGTCTGGCTGAGACCGTGAAGGGCGATGCTGGAGGAGGGATCGATGCGAAGGGCGGCGCGCCATTCGGGCTCCGCATCCATGGGGCGCGCGAGCTGCCCATAAACGGTGGCGAGGAGCAGATGCGGCTTGATGACGGTGGGCTCGGCTTTGATGGACCGCTGCAGCGCCGGAACAGCCTGCTCGAATTCCTGCGACTCATAGAGGCTGAGGCCGAGGAGATAGTTGAGCTGGGCGGAGGCGGGGGCGAGACGGAGTCCTGAACGAAAGGCCTGCTGCGCGCACACGAATTGCCGGTGGTCGCCGAACCAGTTGCCGAGGTCGATCCAGATCTGGGCGTCGGGATGAGTCTGAAGACGGGCGGCGATGGCGGGAGGCCTGGTGCAGGCGGGAGGCGCCGCCACGCAAAGGCCGTCGCGGAGGGCTCCGGCCAGAAATGCGATCAGCAGCATTGGCACTCGGCAGGTGCGGAGGACGGGGGAGAGCTTGCGGAAGGGGAACATCGCGCGAAGGATGATCGAGGATCTCCAGAAGCAACGATACTGAAGCGAACGGCGCAGCGGCAAGGGTCTTCGTGCTAATTGGGGAACGGTTGGCCCGGATGCACGACGCGGATCTGGTGGTCGGTGAAGCGGAGATAGTTGCCGGGCAATGAGATTTTCGGCATGTGGCAGCTGACGCATTTGGAAGTTGCGGTGGGGCAGGTTCTCGCTTTGCCGGTGCTCGTCGGGCGCGCGGAGGGGGCATGGCAGGCGAGGCACTTTGAATCGTAGGAGGCTTCGTTGCGGATGAGATCCTTGTGTGGATCGTGGCAGGCAATGCAACCGATGCGCGGATCGGTTCCGTTGAAGCAGCGGCTGTTGGCGAGCCGGTAAGGCTGAAAGCGGACATCGAAGACGCCGCGCCAGCGGTTGCGCACGACGGTTTCCCAGGAGCGGTGGCATTGTCCGCAGAAATTGGAGAGCGATTCGGAGGTCAGGTCCTGCAGGCGAGGCGGAGCGGTGCTGAAGTCGCCGGCAGCGGCGTCGGAGGCGTGGTCGAGTGCTCCCTGATGACAATGCGCGCAGGTGACGCCGGGATGGAGGGTGCCGAGGGTGAGCTTGTGTGAGGCGACGGCATCGCTCGAATGACAGCCGAAGCACAGCTTGACGTCCATGGGAGTGAGCTCGCGGCCCATTGCTTCCTGCAGCGTTTGCGGGGTGAGCTGCTCGTCTCCGGTGGTGATGCCGAGGTTGCCGGCGGAGGGATAAAAGCTCACGATGCTCTCGTAGAATTTGCCGTCCTGTTCGAAGACCCAGGTTTGCGCCTGCGCGCCGAAGCTCCAGTGGATGGGCACGGAGAGGGTGCTGGTTCCGTCGGTGACCTTGTAGACGCTCTGGTTGTTGTGGGTTTCGACGGTCCACGTATAGGCACCGTTATGAAAGGTGAGGGTGGAGTGGGCAGCAAGGACGGGATTGGCGCCGGGCAGTTCGAGCGCGTGGGCCATGGGGGTTTCCGGCTGCCTCGCCTGACCGCGATGGCAACCTGCGCAACTGGAGTCGCTGGCAGAGGGGGTCTGTGCCGCGGCGATAGCGGCGGAGGCGGCCACCGCGAGCATGAATGCCCGAAGGCAATGCGGGAGAAGAGGGCTGCTATTGCGCAGTCTGTGCCCCCTGTTGGCCCATGGCTGGGGCGGGCTTGCTGGTCGGCTGCGTCAGCCGCAGGCACGCGTGGCGCTCGCGGCGGGCATCGTCTTCGCGTCCGGATTCTGAGTAAGCGCGGGCAAGCGCGATGTGAATCTCGAGGTTGCCGGGGTCGAGGGCGAGCGCCTTTTCGAGAAGGGCGGTGGCGGAATTCACGTCTCCGGTTTCGAGCAGAGCACGGCCGAGAGAAAGCTGAGCCATGGGCAGGGTGGGCGCTTCTTCGGCGGCCTTCTTCGCTTCGGGCAGAGCTTCGGCGGGGCTGGAGTCCATCAGCAAAGCCCAGGCGAGCATGGTGTGGTCGATGGCGTTGTTGGGATCGATGGCGAGTTCGCGCTGGAATTCGGCGATGGCCGCGTCCTGATCGGTGGGGTAAAGCAGATAGCCCCAGGTGTAGTGAGCATTGGCGGAGGATGGATAGCGCTGGAAGAAGGACTGAAAGGCCTGGCTGGCGCTCGGGTTGTCTCCGGACAGCAGAAGGAAGGTGGCGTTGCCGGCGAGCGCAATCCTGTCGCGTTGGGAGGGGTCGGCATCCTTCGGAAACTGGGGGATGCGCAACGCAGCGAGACCGACGGCCAGGAGCAGTTCGTCGTTGGAGATGTGTTCCCGGGCGAAGTAACGGTAGGCGGTGAGCGCTTCTTCAAAGCGGCCTAGCTTTGTCAGGAGTAGTCCTTCGTGATAGCGGAGAATCTGGCGGTTGCGGGAGTCGTAGGCGGCTCCGAGAGAGAGGGCACGCTGCAGGTCGCGCAAGGACGGCTCATCTTCGCCAAGCTCGAATTCGCAGAGACCGCGGAGAGCCGTCGCGGGTGCGGCGTTGGGAACAAGACCGAGGTAGCGCGTAAAGGCGTCCGCGGCCGGGGCATAGTCGTTGGCGCCATAGCGCAACTGGCCGAGATACCACCAGCCGTCGGGCCATGCGGGATTGATCTGGACGGCCTGAGCGTAAAGTTCGGAGGCGCGCGCAAGATTGCCAGAGCGGCGGGCGGAATCGGCATCGGCGCTAAGCTGTTCGAAAGTCGGCTGCCCAGGCGGCGAAGTGGAGGAGCCGGAGGTTTGCGCTGTCAGGGCCCCCGCGATCCCCAGTGCGGCGAGGCCGAACAGGAGGACTCGATGGAGATTTCGGCCCTGCTGGCTCACCAGGGCGCGGGCTTGTTGGGAGGCTCTCGGGCTGTCCAGTGAAAACATCAGACCGTCAAAGAATGCGCGAGGGTGGCGTGATCCTAACACATCGCCCGGGTGCGACGCGCCGAGGCCGCGGACGGCGCCAAAACAGCGAAAAATGCCCTGGCCATCATCGGTTTGATGGAAGCTGAATGGGGCCGGGGCAGGTTTCCCGAGGAGTTAAGGACGGGGTCAAATTTCCCTTGACAACCCTGTTTCGTGCGGCGTAAAACCCTGTGAGCATCGGGGTAAACCGTTTGATCGCTTCCTGGCGCGGTAAGGCTGGACTTTGCAGCTATGCTCCAGGCTCGGATTAGGCGGAGTTTCATTCGCGCCGAATACGAATAGGCCGGAAGTTTGGCCTAATTAGTAAAACTAACGATTTGCAAGATCCATGCACGATTCACAGGAGGCAGGTATGAATTCCATCAGACGGCTCGGAGAGCTGTGTTTGCGGGCGTCGGGCTCGCTGGTCATCGTCTCCGGACTGCTGCTTCTGGGGGTGGGGCTGTTGACCACGGTTCCCGGACATGCGCAGCAGCTCACCGGGACAATAAGCGCGACAGTCTATGATTCGTCCGGCGCGGTAGTCCCTGACGCAAATATCGTCCTGAAGAACACGGCAAGCGGGGATCTTCGCCGCACGGTGTCCGATTCTCAGGGCTATTTCACGTTTACGGCGGTCCAGCCGGCTACCTACAACATTTCAGTCAGCGCGAAGGGATTCACGACCTGGGAATTGACGGGGATCGTAATCAACCTCGGGGACAGCAGAACCATCCCGAATATCGCCCTGAAGGCCGGCGCCAGCAACACGACCGTCGAAGTCGTGGCGGACAAGAACATCGAAGTGCCGGTGGATACGCCGGAAGTCAGCGACACGATGAACGCGGAGCAGATCGAGGATCTGTCGCTGGAAGGCCGCGACGCGGGCGAACTGCTGAAGATGATGCCGGGCGCCGCGCTGACCAACGGCACCTCTCAGGGATCGGGCTTCAATCCGAAGACCACGGGATCGAACAGCGGTCCGGTGGGGAACTATTCACTGAACGGATTCCAGCCTTACGGCACGATGGCTTACATGCTGGACGGCGCAAACCTGGTGGATCCCGGCAATGCGGGAACGCAGATTGCGAATATCAACACCGACATGGTGCAGGAAGTGAAGATCCTCACCAGCAGCTACGGCGCGGACTATGCCTACGGCCCGGTGATCTTCGAAGCGTTCAGCAAGAGCGGCGGCAAGAATTTCCACGGTGAAGGTTACACATATGCCCGCAACTCGGCGCTGAATTCGTGGGAGTCTTACACCAAGGAGTCGTACCTCGGCAGCATCACCAGCGCAACGACGCCTGCACAGGCTGCGGCTCTGGCAGCGACGGATTTCCCGTCCGAGTATTTCTATTACATCGGGGGCAACGTGGGGGGTCCGGTGTTCTTCCCGCACTTCAACCGGAACCACGATAAGTTGTTCTTCTGGGGCGGTTATGAGTACATGATTCAACATCCCAATAACCCCATTCAGGACTACAACGAGCCGACTCAGGACCAGCAGAACGGCATCTTCGACAAAGCGTCGAACCCCTCTTCCAACAACGGCAACTACAGCTACGCCTACATGCTGCCCTGCCAGACCTGCAGCGGCCTCGCGGCCGACGCCAACTGGACGACGGATTCCAGCGGCAACATCCACATCCCGATGACGGACTTCGATCCCAACATCGCCGGGGTCCTCAAGCTGTATCCGTTGCCCAACGTCAACCCGAATAACGGCAATGGTTGGAGCAACTATGCCTACGCGCCCAGCATTCCGCAGAACCGGTGGGAAGCCACGGGCAAGGTCGACTATGCCATCACTGAAAACACCAAGCTGAGCGGAACCTACGCTTACCAGAGCGAGGTCGACCAGCATCCGATCACGATCTGGTGGGCGCCGCCCAACACCCTGCCCTATCCGGCTCCGGTTTCGGCCGCTACCAACTCGCAGATCATCCTCGCCAACTTCACCCATCAGTTCGGCGCAACCACGACGAGCGAGACCGTGTTTACTCTGTCTCGCTACATTAATCCGAACAAGCTGGGCAGCAGCGCGGCCAACCGGAGCACGGTCGGAATGAGCGCGGTCCCCGGACTGTTTGGTCACACGTCGACGCAAATGCCGAACATCGTCGGACCGTGGGAAGGTGCGCTTTCCAATATCGACCAGGAGCCGATGGATGGTCCCTTCGATGGCGGTTCGTTTGGCGCGCTGAAGCGGGTTCCGCAGTTTTATGAGACGGTCAGCAAGGTGATCGGAACGCACACCGCGAAGGCCGGCTTCTACTGGTCGCAGCCCTACAACAGCCAGTCCAGTGGCTGCGACAGCGGTTGCGAGGACCAGGGGCAATTCAACCTCGGATGGCCCTCGAAATACGGCACCAATAACGTGGTTTCCGACTTTGAGCTGGGACGCGTCGCGAGCTACGAGCAGCAGAGCGGAGTTCCGTTGGATAACTTCCAGATGAATCAGTGGTCCATCTGGGCGCAGGACTCATGGAAGGCCAATCGCCGCCTGACCCTGAACCTCGGTCTCCGTGCGGATCACATGGGCCAGTGGTACGGCGAACCGGCCGGCCAGCAAGTCTGGGTACAGAGCACGTACGTCGACTCGATGACAGCCCCGGCCAACACCGGTCTCCAGTGGCATGCCGTTAACAGCAGCGTTCCGCTCTCCGGCTTCAAGTCGCCGCTGTTCTACTACGATCCGCGCGTCGGTCTGATCTACGACATCCTTGGGACCGGCAAAACGCTGTTCCGCGCAGGCTTTGGGGCGTATCGTTATCAGATTTCGGTCAACGAAGCGGGCAATAACAATGTTGGGGACGGCCCGAAAGGAATCGTCAACTACTCGACCCCGAAAGCGTTCGTGGGTTATGCCAATCCTGCCAGTGGAGGGACGCCGCCGACCTCGGTTAGCCAGTCCAGCTGGCTGGGTAACGCCTCCATCGGCGCCGATCTCCTCGGTGACGACCGGACGCCGTTTACCAGTGACTGGAACGTCTCCATCGATCAGGCCACGCCCTGGCAATCGCTGGTTGAAATCTCCTATGTCGGTGACAAGACCTCCGGGGAAGAATTCAACGGCGGGAACGGCAACATCAACAACCTGAACAACCTTCCTTTGGGTGCTTACTGGCAGCGCGATCCCCTTACCGGGACATACTGCTCGCCGTCCGCGCCCACCAGCGCAACCCCGGCCTGCAACGAAGTGGACTTCCGGCCGATGCACAACTACGGCAACGTCTACCTGCTCACGCACCAGAGCTACGAGAAGTACAACTCGCTCCAGGCGTCGTGGCGCAAGAACGGCGCTTTGCTCAACTTCCAGGCGAACTATACCTTCAGCAAGGTGATGGGTATCTGGGACGGCGACACCTCGAATGGCAGCGGGAACGGCTCAACCGTTTGGCCTTTTGCCATTGCTCCCAACTACGGGCCGCTGGACTACGACCACACCAACATCTTCAACATCTGGTACATCTACAACTTGCCGCGGCCGATCCATGGCAATCGGATCCTGGGGACGGCGATCAACGACTGGAAGCTCTCCGGCTGGAATCAGTATCAGAGTGGCGCGGCTCTCCAGGCGAACCTGCCAACCCTCAACGCCAACTACCCCAGCGCGGCCAGCAACTCGGCGCTGTTCACCATGCCCAATGGGCTGCCGGCACAGGGGATGAGCGCGTCCACATGGTTGGGCTCCGCCTCGGTGAATAACCTTATGCCGCTGCTCACCTGCAACCCGGCCAGCGGCAAGAAGGCGGGCTTCTACTACAACGCGAACTGCTTCGCCACGCCGACCACAATCGGGGTGGAAGGGCCGCTGCACTGGCCGTACATGAGGTCGCCTGCTTACTATACGAACGATCTCTCCATCTTCAAGAGCTTCCCGACCAGAGAAAGCCAGAGACTCGAGGTTCGTGTTCAGGGCCAGAACTTCATCAACCATCCGTTGCCGCAATTCAACCTGAACGGCAGCAACAGCGATGACCAGCTGAACTTCAACCCATCCGGCGGTTGCACCACTCCCGCCGCCTGTTTTGGAGAAGCGCCACTCAACGCAGCGACCAGTGGCAAGCCGCTGTTCACCACTGGGCAGCGACTCATGACCTTCTCCGCGAAGTACTACTTCTAAGAGACAGTGAAGTACTAACCGGAAGGGGTGGCGCAAGCCACCCCTTCTTTATTAAGTTTGCAGGAGCATGTTCCTTTCGCGAGTCTTACGGGCAGCAGCATTGGCAGTGTGCGTTGCCGGGGCCACATTTCTGCTGCTGCACGCTGCTCCGGCGGCCAGTCCGATTCGCTTTGAGCTGAAGAAAATCCCGTTTCGACTGGAGAACGATGCGACGCCGGGGCGAAACGCGCCGGAGAGCATGGCGGGCGGGGTGGCGGTTTTCGATTACAACGGCGACGGCCGCCCAGATATATTCTTTGCCAACGGAGCGAATATCGCCACGCTGAAGAAGGACGATCCGAAGTATCGGAATCGCCTCTTCAGGAATAATGGTGACGGCACCTTTACCGACGTGACCGATGGTGCGGGACTTGCGGGCTCGGGTTACGACATCGGTGTTGCGATTGGCGATTACGACAACGATGGATGTCCCGACATTTTCGTTGCCGGTGTGCACCAAAACACGCTGTACCACAACAACTGCAATGGGACATTCACGGATGTAACGCGGAAGGCGGGCCTGGGAAATTCGAATGACCCCGAGTACGGGCCGCTTTGGGCTGAAGGCGCGGTGTGGGTCGACGTTAACAACGATGGCTTGCTCGACCTGTTCATCGTGGATTACATGCAGTGGAGCTATGGCGCACAAGCACTCTGTCATTTCGGCGACATTGCCGATTATTGTCATCCGCGCTATTACAAAGGCCAGCCCAACCGGCTGTTTCTCAATAACGGCGACGGGACGTTTCGGGACGTTTCGAAGGAACGGGGGATACGGGATCACGTCGGTAAGGGCATGGGAGTGGGCATGGCCGACTTCGACCTCGACGGCAAGCAGGACCTGTTTGTCACCAACGACGCCGAATACAACTTCCTCTTCCACAACCTGGGAAATAAGTTCGAAGAGGTCGCGTTCGATGCCGGCGTGGCTTTGCCGGAGGGGGGGCAGTTTATCTCCGGCATGGGCCTGGATTTTCGCGACTTCAATAACGACGGCTATCCCGACCTGGCGTTTGTGGCGCTGAACAACCAGACCTTTCCGTTGTTTCAGAACACGGGGAAAGGAGATTTCCGCGAAGTGACTACGCCGAGCGGAATGCGCGATCTGACCATGAAGATGTCGGGCTTTGGGGCAGCTCTCTACGACTTCGACAACGACGGATGGAAGGACCTGTTTGTGACCCGCGGTCATGTCGAGTCGCAGCCGCTGCCTGGAACGGAGATCGCGCAACACAACACGGTCTTTCGCAACATGGGTTCGAACGGAAAATGGGCGCCTCTCACGGAGGAGGCGGGTCTGGATGCGACTCCGCCGGCGTGGCACCGGGGGTGTGCTTTGGGTGACTTCGACAGCGATGGCCGGGTGGATGTCGTGGTGACAGCGTTGTCGGCTCCAGCGGAGATCTGGATGAATCGCAGCGAGCACGCTGGTCACTGGCTGGACATTGCATTGCAGGGGACGCGCAGCAACGGGGACGGGATCGGCGCGCGCGTCAAGGTAGTGAGCGCGACGGTGGGGGCGCAATATAACCACATGACGACCAGCGTTTGCTACGCGTCCTCAAGCTATGGACCGGTGCACTTTGGCCTTGGGCCGGACGCGAAGGCGGACAGGGTGGAGATCCACTGGCCGGCCGGCGGAGTGCAAACGCTGAACAACGTACGGGCCGATCAGGTGCTGAAGGTCAGGGAGCCAGGCGCGGCAGACGATCGAAAGCCGGCGAGAGCTGCCGCGACAAAATGAAGATCATTTGCCAGGGCCCTGCTGTTGTTGCTGTGCGGTGAGCTTGTCGACGATCTGGCGCTCGCGCGCTCCGTCGGCAGGCCGATGGAGGCGATAGTAGAGGGTGGCCAGCTCGACGTGGGGTTCCAGCCACAGCGGATCGTCGGCGGCCAGCTTCTCCAGCTGCTCGGTGGCGGCCTGGTAGTCGCCCGAAGTGCTGTTCCACATTGCCGATTCGTAACGGGCCATCGTGGATTCCGGTTTGAGCTCGAGCGCCTTGTCGAGATACTTCTTCGCCTCGTCCATGGCGCGGCGCTGATAGAGAATCGCGCCGAGATACAGGTTCGCGTCGAAGTCATTCGGATTACTTTCGAGGGCCTCGCGAAACGCGGGCTCCGCGGCCTTCGTGTCGCCATCTTTGTCACGAGCGGTTCCATCGAGGGTGCAGAGGCCGGGCAGCGTGGGGTCGATGTGCATGGCATTGTCGAGGTCGCGCCGAGCCTGCGGAAACTCGTTGAGGTCGAGAAGTGTGGAGCCGGCGAGCATCCATGCGTCGGCACTGCTGGACAGGGCGGCGGACTTCTCCACACGGGAGGCGCCCTCGCGGGGACGTCCGGCACGAATCAGTGACTCACCGAGCGCGTACTCAAAATCCGGATTGCCGGCGTTCGCGGGCTCGAGTGGAGTGAGCATCGCTACTGCGTCGGCGGCTTTGTCCGATCTGGCCTGGGCGTCGCCAAGAAGAATCGCGATACGGACTTCCGTGGGGCTGGCGCGATGGGCGGCCTCGAACTGCTCCAGAGCATTCGGCAAATCGCCTTTGCGCGAGTAGGCCAGGCCGAGGTCCAGATGCACCGAACCAAGCTGCGGCGCAAGCTTCAGAGCTGCCTGATATTGGGTGATAGCGGCGTCCAACTGACCGGTATGCGCCAGTGCCGCGCCGAGGTTGACGCGGGCTGCCAGGGTTGCGGGCCGCACGGCGAGGAGGGCCTGATAGTCGCGGATGGCGGCGGGAAAATCGCCCTTTTGCTGTTCTTCGACGGCGCGGCTCAAAAGCTGATCGGGAGGGGTATCCTGCCCGACCATCCCTCCGGAGAACAGCATTACCAGGGAGAGAAGACAAGCGAGCATCCTTCCCAGAATAGCCTGGAATCACGCGGAGGGATGCGCGATACTGGAGGGTTTGCGGAGTCGGCCATGAAAACCAAATCTGCTCTTTTGTTCCTTCTGCTTCTTGCTTTGCTACTGTTCTGCTGTCATAACGTTTGGGCGCAGGGGATTCCTGCAGGGGGTGGTACCAGCACAGCTACGCGTCCCGACTCCATCGGCGATTTGGGATACAGCGGCTACATGGCGAATTCCCCCGGGGGCGTGGCGGCTGGAGCCGGGCTTTGGGGGAAGGTCGTCGTAGACGGCAACCCACTTGTTTGGGAGCCGATTCCTATCGCGCTTTCCTGTTCGACCGGCAAGACTGACCTGACGACGGGCGCGGGTCCGGATGGCAGATTCGCGATTACCCGAGTAAACCTACCCACCGTCTACACGGTGGATGGCGATGTCCGCCGGCAAATGGAGCAGCATTACGAGGGCTGCACAGTTCGTGCTGAAGTGGCTGGCTATCGTTCGACAGCGGATACGATCACGGAGAAGGTTCTTCGAGACAAGCCGTTTCTCGAGGACATAACGCTGACTCCTGAGGAGAACGCGCCGGGGACCGATATCAGCAGCGTGACGGGATCTGCCTCACCCGAAGCGCAGGCATACTTTCGGAAGGCTCATGAGGAGTGGCTGCACCGCAATCCTGATGCGGCAAAGGGCGACCTGGAGCAGGTGGTCAGGATCGACCCGAACTTTGCGGAGGCCCAGTACTTGCTGGGGCGCCTGCAGGCCACATCGGACCTGAAGGCGGCAACGGATTCATTGAAGCAGGCGCAGGCAATCGATCCTCGGTTCGTGCCACCGTGCGTCTGGCTGGCCACCATTGCGATTCAGAAGAGAGACTGGCAGGAGGCGAGTGCCTGGGCTTCGCGGGCTCTGGAACTCAACCCTGCGGGGACCGCCCGGATTTGGTACGAGAATGCCGTGGCCGATTACCGGCTGGGAAAAAACGAGGCTGCTCGCGCCGCTGCAGAACATGCCCTGGCGGTGGACCCGGAACACAACCTTCAAAACGCCGAAGATGTTCTGGCCCTGGCCCTCATCAATAAGGGTGACTATTCAGGAGCCCTGGCCCACCTGCGGAACAGCCTGACCTACGTGTCCGCGGGGCCTGACGCGGACCTGATCAAGCGGCAAATTGCGTTCGTGGAGCAGAAGGCCGGGGCCACCCGGAAGTAGGCGAGCCGTCCCAGCCGTTCTCCGAGTCCGCAAGTCACGACGGAGGACGTCCTGCGTCACAATACTGAACCTCGGGGCCCTGCTGCTAATCTAAACACTGTCCCACTCAGCAATTTCATTTCCCTGCCTTTTGTGGCGTTCCCCCCGCTCTCCAGAAATTTCAGGGATTGCGCTGGGCCCACGCCTGAGAAGGGCGGCGGAAATCACTCTACGACACGGGCGGTGTCTTGGCGGAACTGCATTACGACGAGGCTAACTGGAAGCCAAGCCATAACCCGTGGCTGGTGGCGCTCACCGTTACCCTGGCGACGTTCATGGAGGTGCTGGATACCTCCATTGCGAACGTCGCGCTGCCGCACATGGCGGGCACGCTGGGCGCGAGCCAGGAAGAGGCCACGTGGGTTCTGACCAGCTATCTGGTCTCGAGCGCCGTGATTCTTCCGATCTCCGGATGGCTGATGGCGCGCATGGGGCGCAAGCGCTTCTACATGACGTGCGTGATGCTGTTTACGATCTGCTCCATGCTGTGTGGCCTGGCAACTTCGCTGCCTCTGCTGGTTTTTTTTCGGGTGTTGCAGGGTATTGGCGGCGGAGGACTGGCGCCCAGTGAGCAGGCTATTCTTGCCGACACGTTTCCCGTGAGCAAGCGCGGGCAGGCGTTCGCGGTCTACGGGATGGCGGTTGTTGTGGCTCCGGCGATCGGGCCCACGCTGGGCGGATGGATCACAGACAATTTCAACTGGCACTGGATCTTCTTCATCAACCTGCCGGTCGGTCTGCTGTCGCTGTTCCTGACGCAGCGCATGGTGGAAGATCCTCCTTATTTGAAAGAAGAACAGTCGCGAACCGGGCGCGTGGATTTTATGGGACTGGGGCTGATCTCGGTCGGCGTCGGCTGCCTTGAGTTCGTGCTGGACAAGGGGCAGGAGAAGGACTGGTTCGGCGACACGAACATCATGGCTTTTGCGGCGATCGCGGCGTTCACGCTGGTGGCGTTTGTCTGGTGGGAGTGGCGGCACGAGGATCCCATCGTGGACATCCGGCTGCTCAAAAATCGTAACTTTGGAACGGCGGTCTTCCTGCAATTTGTGCTGGGCATGGTGCTATTTGGCACGACAGTGTTAATCCCGCAGTTTCTGCAGGTCCTGCTGGGTTATACGGCCGAGCGCGCGGGCATGGTGTTGTCGCCAGGGGCGCTGGTTCTGATGCTCACGATGCCGATCGCCGGGCGGCTGGTCGGCTCCGGGAAACTCGATCCGCGGCTTCTTGTAGCTATTGGGTATGCGATCACGGCGGTCGGGTTATTCAATCTGACGCGACTCGATCTGGGGGTGTCGTTCGGGCAGATCACGCTGTGGCGTGCTTACCAGGTAATGGGATTGTCATTTGTCTTTATCCCTATCAGCACGCTGAACTATCTGGGCGTGCCGCGTAATAAGAACAATCAGATTTCGAGCTTTTCAAATTTTGCGCGCAACATCGGCGGTTCAGTGGGCACGGCGCTGCTGACAACCTTTCTGCAGAGGACGCAGCAGACGCACATCGCAGCTCTCAGCGCACACGTTGTGCCGGGCAGCCTGCAATATTCGCACTTTATGGACATGACCCGCGACGCGCTGACGCGGCTGGGACAGAGCAGCGATGCCGCGAAGCAGTTTGCCATTGGGAATGCCTGGCAAACGCTGAACCGGCAGGCGCAGATGTTGAGCTACCAAAATGCATTCTGGGGGCTGGGCCTGATCATCGCGTGCCTGATCCCGCTGCCATTCATCATGCGGCGCCCACCGCGCCGGCAGCCGGCGCCGCAGGAGATGGGCGCGCATTAGCCAGGTGAAAGCGCTTTTGACCGCAGCTTTTGGCATATCCTTAATGGATCGACGATGGACTTTGAAAATCTTCGGACATTTCTGGAAGTCAGCCGGCTGAAGAGCTTTTCGCGAGCTGCTCAGAAGCTGCTCCGCACACAGCCGGCCATTTCCGCGCAGATTCGCACGCTGGAGCAGGAGGTCGGCGCTCGCCTGTTTGACCGCGATGGCGGCAAGGTGACCTTTACCGCTGCGGGCCGGCTTTTCGAGCCGTTCGCAGAGTACTGCGTGGAGCGGCAGAAGCATATTTTGCTGGCTGTTGCTGAGCAGGAGCGTTCGCCGCGCGGCGAGCTGGCGATCAGCGCAAACGAGGCGACCCATCTTTACGTGTTGCCACAGGTATTCGCTCAGTTTCGGCGGCAGTATCCGCGGGTGATGCTGAGCGTTGTGCGGGCGGAGCGGCTGCGCACGCTTGAGAATGTCGTAAATCGGGAAGTGGATTTCGGGATCGTCTCCATGCCGGTGCGCGACGGGCGATTGATCGTGGAGCCAATCCACAAGGATGAACTGGCTCTGGTGGCGCCGCAGGGGCATCCGCTGGCCGTACGCGGAACGGTGCGATTGCAGGAGGCTGTGAAGTATTCGCTCTTGCTGCCCGCGCATGGACGGCGGCGCGAACAACTGGACGAGCTTTTTCGCGTGAATGAGATTGTGCCGCGCGTGGCGATGGAAGTGGAATCCAGCGAAATGTTGAAGCGCTATATTGAGGTCGGGCTGGGACTGGGATTTCTTCCCCGCACCAATATTGCGGAAGAGGAACGAGCGGGGACGCTGCATTCACTGGTGCTGGAGGGCGTGCGTTTGGCGCGGGACCTGGCGCTGGTGTTCCGCAAGGACCGGCAGTTGTCGAGGGCAGCCCAGGAGTTTCTGGAGATTGCAACTCAGCCCGTCAAAAAGCGGGATCACGAGACTGGCTCCGCGCGGGCTCGGGGTGCCGTATGATTGAAAACGGCGTGAATTTCATCCAACCGGCATGCCCAGCGGCATCTTCCTTGTGATAGGTTTCAGCGTGGCGTTATTTTGCTGCGGGATGAGTGTGCCGGGACAGCAGGATTTTCGGAGGATTTGAGAATTGGGAAAAAGCATGGTCCCGAGGCGGTTGTTTTTCACCAAGGGTGTCGGAAAACACAAGGAACGGCTGACCTCGTTTGAGCTGGCATTGCGCGATGCCGGGATTGCCGCGCAGAATCTGGTGCGCGTCTCCTCAATTTTTCCTCCTCAGGCCAAGCTGATTGGACGCAAAGAGGGGCTGAAATACCTGAGTCCCGGTGAGGTGGTATTCGCCGTCGTCGCCGAAAACTCCACCCGCGAGCCGCATCGGCTGGTGGCATCCAGTATTGGCGTGGCGATTCCGAGTGATCGTAACACTTACGGTTACTTAAGCGAGCATCACAGCTTTGGAGAGACCGAAGAGCAGGCAGGAGAATATGCCGAGGAGCTTGCCGCAGAGATGCTGGCAACTACCCTCGACGTGGATTTCGACCCTGACAAGAGCTGGGACGAAAAGAAAGAGATCTATCGCATTTCGAACAAGATTGTCCGCACCGCAAACGTCACACAATCGGCGATTGGAGACAAACGTGGGCTCTGGACGACGACGATTGCGGCGGCCATTCTGATTTTCGAGTAATCGAAGCAGAAACTGAACAGGGCGCGGGCCAGCGGCCTGCGCTTTTTGCTTCTGCTGGAAACATTTGTAACCGCAGAGTGCACAAATATGGCGGGAAACAGCAAATTTCGGGTCGGACTGGTTCAGATGAGCTGCGGCCCGGATCCGGATGCCAATCTGGAGAAGGCCGCGGAGCGCGTGCGGTCCGGGGCTCACCAGGGCGCCGACGTCATTTGTCTGCCCGAACTGTTTCGCGCGCAATATTTTTGCCAGCGCGAGGACATCGCACTGTTCGATTTGGCAGAGCCAATCCCCGGGCCCAGCACGGAGAAGTTAGGTGCTGTGGCCCAGGAAGAACATGTAGTGGTCGTCGCGTCGCTTTTTGAGCGCCGCGCGCCGGGCTTGTACCACAATACCGCGGTGGTTCTGGAGAATGATGGAAGGATCGCCGGCCTGTATCGCAAGATGCATATTCCAGACGACCCACTGTATTACGAGAAGTTCTACTTCTCACCGGGCGATCTCGGGTTTCGCGCGTTTGACACGTCAGCCGGACGGATCGGGACGCTGGTGTGCTGGGATCAGTGGTATCCGGAGGGCGCGCGAATCACGGCGTTACAGGGCGCTAACGTTCTTTTCTATCCGACAGCCATTGGGTGGCACCCGCACGAAAAGGAAGAATTCGGGACGGAGCAATACGATGCGTGGCAAACGATCCAACGCGCCCATGCGATTGCCAATGGCGTCTACGTCGCGGCTGTCAATCGCGTGGGGTTGGAGCACGGCGACGTGCGCGGGAATCGCGTGGAAGGTCCTGGACTGGAGTTCTGGGGCGGTTCGTTTCTGGCGGATTCATTTGGGCGAGTGATCGCCAAGGCCAGCCACGATAAAGAGGAAATTCTGATCGGAGAGATCGATCTGCAAAAGATGGAGGATACGCGCCGCAACTGGCCGTTTCTGCGGGATCGGCGGATCGACGCCTATGGGCCGATCGTCAGCCGCTTTCTGGATGGCGACAGCGAATGAGCGATGCCCCGACCCCACGCTCGCTGGGCTACCGGATGCCGGCCGAGTGGGAGCCTCACGAAGCGACGTGGATTGCGTGGCCGCATAATCCGGAAGACTGGCCCGGGAAATTTCAGCCGATTCCCTGGGTTTACGCGGAAATCGTGGGGCATTTGGCGCGGGTCGAAGACGTCCACATTCTGGTGGACGACGCTTCTGCTGAAAAGCGGGCGCGCGGCGTTCTGAAAAAGGCGGGTGTGAACCTGCCGCGGTTGCACTTCCACACGTGGCGAACAGACCGGGTTTGGACGCGGGATTCGGGGCCGATTTTCGTGAAAAAACACAACCAACGGCAGCAGGATACGGAAGATGTGGACCTACTGCTGGCGCGCGAGCTTTCTGCACCCGTGGCTGCTACAAATTGGAAGTTTAATGCGTGGGCGAAGTATCCGGACTGGCATTTGGACGACAGAATTCCGGAACTGGCGGCCGAATTGCTGGGCGTGCCGCAATGGACGCCGACCGCGGAGATAGTAGATGGCCCGCATCGCATAGTGCTGGAGGGTGGATCCATCGACGTGAATGGAGCCGGTACCCTGATTACGACGGAAGAATGCCTTCTGAGCGAGGTGCAGCAGAGGAATCCGGGCGTCAGCCGCGAGCAGCTCGAGCAGGTGCTCCACGATTATCTGGGAATCGATCAGGTACTGTGGATGAATCGTGGAATTGCGGGCGATGATACGCACGGGCACGTCGACGACATCACGCGATTCGTTGGGGCCAATAAAATTGTCACAGTGGTTGAGACAAATCGCGAGGATGATAACCATCTGCCGCTTGAGGAGAATCTGGATCGACTGAAATCGGCGCGCAATCTCGACGGAAAACCGTTTGAGATTGTCGAACTACCGATGCCGCCGCCCATCGTTTTTCAGGGGCAGCGTCTTCCGGCGAGCTATGCCAACTTTTACTTCGCCAACGGGCTTGTGCTGGTTCCAACTTTCAACCGTTCCACCGATCGCAAGGCCCTAAACGTTCTCGCGGGCGTATTTCCATCCCGCGAGGTGGTGGGCATTTATTGCGGAGATCTCATCTGGGGGCTCGGTGCGCTGCACTGCATGACCCAGCAACAACCGAAGGCTGACGCGCCATGAGTCCGGATGAGCTGCTGATGGCGGCGGCGCTCGAAGAGGCGCGTGCCTCTGCTGAGGCGGGAGAGGTTCCCATCGGTGCAGTAGCCGTGATCGGCGGAGAGATCGTTGCGCGAGGACAGAATCGAGTTTTGCGGGACCTGGATCCAACGGCGCATGCGGAGATCGTGGCTATGCGTGGCGCTGCACGGGCGATCGGGAATTACAGGCTGGTTGACTGCGAGCTTTACGTCACGCTCGAGCCGTGCGCCATGTGTGCAGGAGCGATGATTCATGCGCGGCTGGGGAGGCTGATCTTTGGTGCGGCCGATCCGAAAGCGGGTGCTGCGGGATCGATCCTCGAAGTATTGAATCATCCAAAGCTGAATCATCGGATGGCGGTGACGTCGGGTGTTCTGGCAGAGGGATGCGGAGAGCTGTTACGTGGATTCTTCCGCGAGCGGCGCTGAGTTCAGGTCGAGACGAAGAACTCACCTACACTGGAACGGATGACACTCTCAGTCAGGATGATTGCGGTCGACATTGACGGGACACTGCTGCCGTCTCCCGGGAGGCTGGTGAGCCCGCGCAATTGCCGCGCGCTGCGGGATGCGGAGGCGGCGGGGATCGAAATCGTCATTGCCACGGGGCGGCGCCAGGCCTATGCGATGCCCCTGATTGAGCCGGTCGGGCTGAAGCCGGGGACGGTTTTTATCACCTCGAATGGAACGGTGACGCGAACGATGGGTGGGGAGCGGATCGATCGCTTGCTTTTGCCCGTCCAGACTGCGCTGGCGCTCTGCCCCGCGCTGCGGCCGTTCGGGACGACGGTATTCACCTTTGATCGTGAGGGGCCTGGCGAACTCGTGCTCGAGTCAGTGGAGGCGCTGAACGCGCGCGTCTCTCTTTGGGCCGAGGCCAACCGGTCGTCGATTCTCGAAGTGCGTCCTCTGGAGCGAGCTTTCGACGATGGCGAGGCACCGGTGCAGAGCATGGTTTGCGGGGGCGTGGAGGAGATGCGGCGCGCAGAGCAGTGGCTGGCGAAGAGCGAGCTGGCGCCTCACGTCGAGCTGCATCGGACGGAATACCCGTCTCGTGATCTGACCATCCTCGACATTTTGCCGCCGGGCTGCTCGAAGGGTTCGGCGCTGCGACGCCTGGCGAAGAAGAGGGGTTTGGCGCCGGAGGAGGTTGTGGCCATCGGCGACAACTGGAACGACCTGGAGATGCTGGAGTTTGCGGGCCGGGCTGTCGTGGTGGCAAATGGTGCTCCGGATCTGGTCGATCTGGCGC
>Ga0181520_10005123_pt1 | contig 21185 bp, 15 predicted proteins | sample PEATcosm2014_Bin_29_FD_132451 | JGI IMG/M metagenome (GOLD analysis project Ga0181520, IMG submission 132451) | Peatland microbial communities from MTU Mesocosm Facility, Houghton, MI, USA - PEATcosm2014_Bin02_30_metaG | ecosystem: Environmental > Terrestrial > Soil > Wetlands > Peat | place... | reverse complement strand
GGGTTGTTGGTGGACCTGATCGGGATCGAACCGATGACCTCTTCCATGCCATGGAAGCGCGCTCCCAGCTGCGCCACAGGCCCACACTCAGGAAGGACTCTCTCTATTCTCAGACCTGCGGCGCTTTGAGTCAAACGCCGATTCCATCTGGGGACCTTATTTGGGGGACGGGCTCGAGAAAGGATTCCAAAGAGTCCCGCGATTGAGGGAGTTGGAGGGGTGAGGTCTCCACGGAATGGCAATTGCCGGATAGGAACGAATCGGAGTTCTGCGCTTTGGTCTCCGGGGTGCGTGTATTCAGCCACATATTTCCGCCGAAGTGGGAACTAATCGGCCTCTATATGGTGTCTATAGCAGTAGAGTGAGCGAGCACTCGGCCGCCGGCGGCGCAGGTTGCTCACTGGTTTGGAACGACGGACAGCGGCGGGCCCGTGCGGCGCTGCCGGTCGCACGGATTGCAACAGGCCTGGCAAAGTCGTAAGTTTAAGGACACCCGGGATGCAGGCGGGCAGCGCAATGGGTAATTTGGCGAGCATGGTTGATCTGCCGAGCGAAGAGGGAGCTCTCGTTGCAGAGTTGCGAGCCGGATCCGAACCTGCCTTCGCCCAACTCATCGCGCAGTATCACCAGCCTCTCTATTCGCTGATTGCGCGCAGTCTGCACGACCCTGCCGATGCCTCCGATATTACGCAAGAGGTTTTCATTAAAGTCTTCCGCAATATCCGCGGCTTTCACGGCGAGTCCAGTCTGCGCACGTGGCTCTACCGGATTGCGCTGCACGAGGCCTCCAACCAGCGGCGGTGGTGGTCGCGGCACAAGCGGCAGGAAGTGGCCATGGAAGCGCCGTGCTGCTCGCGCTGCGCCGAGGAGGCGGACGGCGAAGCGCAGTCGCTGGGCGCCACGCTGGCCGATGTTGGCTGTTCGCCGTTCGACCAAGCGGCGCGACAGGAGCTGCACGTGCGCGTGGAAGCAGCTCTGCGCAAGGTCCCGGAGGCCTTTCGCACGGTGGTGGTGCTGCGCGAAATCGAAGGCTTTTCGTACGAGGAGATTGCTGAAATCCTGCAGGTGAACTTGGGAACGGTGAAATCGAGGTTGACCCGGGGCCGCGCAGCGTTACGTCGGCTGCTCGCACCCGAGAGAAGCGGGCAAACCGCCGTGGATCATGTTGCCGCGGCGTCGGCTTTCTCCCGTGCGTCGCGGCTCATGGCGAGGGAGCAGAAGGCATTCCTTGACAACGGAAACCGGACTAGGGCCCAAGCCGCTTCCGCTCTCGAACCGCGTACTGGGTCCTGTCTGGAGGCATCGCGATGAATCGGAAGCCATGCGCGGAAATCCAGGCTCGCTTCTCTTCCTATCTCGACGGCGCCGTCAGCGGCCAGGAGATGCTGGGGATGTCGCGCCATATCGATGGGCATGACGACGGCAGTGACGGCTCCAAGATCGCCGGCTGCGAAGACTGCGCGCGCGAGTTGGCGGCATGGCGACTCACCCAGGACGCCGTTTCCTCACTAGGACCGGCCAAAGCGCCGGCGGACCTCGCGCTGAAGCTGCGCGTGGCCATCTCGCACGAACACGCGCGGCGCGAATCGCGGCTGCTCGATCGCCTTAGCTTGGCGTGGGACAATGCAATTCGGCCATTCGTGGTACAGGTTTCCGCCGGGCTGGCCGGCACCGTGGTGCTGGGAGGCAGTGCGCTGCTGCTGCTCGGCATGGTTGCAGCGCCGCGCCCGGTGCTGGCCAACGACGAGCCGCTGGGCGCATTGACCCAGCCCCACTACTTGTATTCGACCGTCTCTCCAGGAGACATCGTGACCGCGCGCGATACCACCATTGTGGTGGAGGCGTCGGTCGATGCCGCGGGAAGGGTCTACGATTTCACCATTGTCTCCGGGCCGCAGGACGAAGCCGTCCGTACCCAGGTCGCCGATCAACTGCTGGGCAGCGTATTTCAACCGGCCAGCGCCTTTGGCGTGCCTATCCGTGGGCGGGTGGTGGTCACCTTCGACGGTATTTCGGTGCACGGCTAAGATGTTTTCGCTGACCTCGCCGGGCAGACAGTGTATAAGCCGATGGGCGAGAGCTGTGCTTTGCTTGCTATCCCCACCCGGCTCTCCTAAACTCGGGGGGAGCGTCGAATCCTTATTGTGGTTTGTTCGAATCGTTTTTCACGATCCCGGCACGTTGTGATCGCCGTTGCCGCGGCGGCGCTTCTGGTCCCCAGTCTCGCTGGGCAGCACGCCCTGCTCGGGCAGTCTCCCCCGCCGAGTCCTTCGTCCTCCTCTTCCTCCAGCAGCCCGGAAACGCGGACGGTCGACAGCGGTCGCGCCCCACGCATTGCGCAGCCTGAGGCCGGCGGGTCCGCCATCACGCTGGAAACCAGCGAGCCGCTGTTTTACATCGCGGCGGCGCTGAATACCTGTGGGTACGATGCCGGCCTTGCCGATTCCAGCCCGGTCCGGGAGAAGGTCCGCGACGAGATCAACGACCAGTTGGCCGCGTCCGCAACCGCCCGCGACGCTCGCGACGGGCTGTGCACGTTCATCCGTGAGCATGCACTCAACGATCCCGGCCGTTCGCTGGCCCAATACGTCTCGCTCGCACTCTACCTTGGCCCACCCCCACTGCTGACACCGACGGTCGACGAAACTGATCTCCCCCCCGACTCCACCCAGGTGGTCGAGATTCTTCCGCTGCTGCGTACCTTCGCCGAGGCGGTGCGGCTGGACGCGCTGTGGTTCGAGCACCGCCCTGAATACGACGGTTTCGTCGACCGCATCCACGATCCCCTGACCAAGATGGTGCTGGACACCAATGTTTTCCTGCGCCTTCCTGCAACCAGCTACGAAGGGCGGCGTTTGCTGGTGTTACTGGAACCGATGCTCTCCCCTGCGGAGACGAACGCGCGGATTTATGGGGATGATTACGTCGTCGTGGTTTCGCCTGCGGCGCAACCGCCCGGCCGTGTTCCGATGGACTTGATCCGGCACACCTATCTTCACTTCACCGTGGAGCCAATGGTGTACTCCCGCCCCGGTGCCATGGACCGGCTGCTTCCGCTGCTGAAATCCGTACAGGACGCACCGCTGGAGTTCTCCTACAAATCGAATATCGACCTGTTGCTGACCGAGTGCTTGATCAAGGCGATCGAGGTACAAACGATGGATGTTGGCATCCCGGTGCCGGCCAAGCCCAATGCGGTGAGGGACCGCTCCGACTTTGACCGCTACCAGACCGAGATGACAGCCTATGACCGCCAGGCGGAGGCAGTGCGCCGCAAGACGGTCGACCTGGAGATGCGCCAAGGCTGGGTGCTGGTCGAATACTTCTATGACAAACTGGGCCTGATGGAAAAGGATGGCGTCAGCTTGAAGGACAACATCGGGCCGATGGTCTTTGGGATGGAAGTGGATCGAGAGCTTCATCGCGACCAGCAGATCTCGTTCTTGCCCGAAGGCTCCGGGGGCGATTTTGCCTTTCGCGATCCAGTGCGACGTACACCGCGAGCGCCGACTGGCCTCGATCTGGCGGAAGCGAAGTTGATGAAGGGCGACGTGAACGGGGCGGGTGAAATTGCCGAAGCCGCCTTGAAGGAGAATCCGGCGAACGCAGAGGCGCATTACGTGCTCGGCCGTATTGATCTGATGGAGGGCGACCCTGACGAGGCGCTAGACCACCTCACTCAGACGGTGCAACTCTCGCACGATCCGCGCACCATAGCTTGGGCACACATTTTCCTGGGCCGCATGTACGACATAGCGCGCGATCCGGATGACCCAGATGTGATTCGCCCGCAGCGCGACAAGGCGATCGCCGAGTATCGGGCCGCGCTCGCCAACCGCGACAGTCAGCCCGACACCAAGGAAGCGGCCGAAAGGGGGATTAAGCAGCCCTTCACCCTGCCGCCGCGCGCACAGGCCACTTCCGGCCAGACAGACGACTCTCAGGAACTGGACCCAAGCGGCAAGGCGCAAAAGGAATCTTACCGGCCAACCCCGCCCCAGTGAGTTGCGCACGGAGGCGCCGCGTTCGGCGGCCAACTCCAGTAAACTGAGGAATAGACGTGCCGTCGGGGGTTCCATTGACGAACCGCCATGAAATCGCCGGACAGTCTCGCCAGGTGGGGGTTGCGCGACCATCCCCGCCTTCCACCAAAGCCCAAGGATCAGCCGGACTTCCGGCGCGAAAGCAAACCAAATCAGTCATGCCGATTGACGATTCCTTTTTCGACTATAAGTTCAAGAATCCCAGCCTGCTCACGCTCGCTCTGACGCACAGTTCGCTGGCGTACGAGACGAATGCGGAAGGCGCGCCCCACCCCGGCTCCGACAACGAACAACTGGAATTCATAGGAGACGCGGTGTTGGGATTAGTGGTTGCGGAGGCACTTTACCGCCGCTTCCCGACCTTGCGCGAAGGCGATCTTACCCGGCTGCGGGCGTCGCTGGTTAGCAGCCGCAACCTGGCGCAGGTCGCGCTGCGCATTCAGCTTGGACCAATGCTGCGCCTGGGCCGCGGCGAGGAGCACAGCGGCGGCCACAAAAAGCCAGCCCTGCTGGCCAATGCACTCGAGGCTGTCATCGCCGCGATGTACCTGGATGGCGGGCTCGCGCCTGCACGCGATTTTGTTCATCGCTCCATCATTGAGCCTGCCGAGGAAGACTTGTTGAGCGCGCTGCGCTCGAAGGAACCGTTCTCCGGAGCGGTGGGTGACTACAAGTCAGCCCTGCAGGAACACCTGCAATCGCGGGGATCCGGACAACCGAAATACGTGTTGACGGATCAGAGCGGCCCTGACCATCGCAAGAACTTCCGCATCGAGGTCCGAGTGGCCGACGGCGTGGGCGGATTGATCACCCTCGCCGAAGCCGAGGGCAGCACTAAAAAGCTGGCCCAGCAGGAAGCGGCGCGCCGTGCGCTGGCCAGCCTGTTGCTCTCCGGCACCCTGCTTCCTGTTCGTAGCATCGTCGATGTGGCCGCGCGCAAGCCCCAGACCCGCACTACTGGAGAAGTTCCGTCATGAGCCCGGCAGTCGAGTCCGGTTCGGACCCGGGCAGGCTCAACGGCCAATCTAACGCCGAGGCGGCGGGAGGCGGGATTTTGCCGCAGAGCGGTGAGCCGACCGGACAGCCTGAGAATAGACCGGGGCGGGAAGCGACCGTGCTTGCCGTGCCGCGTGCTACTTCGCTGCACGGCCATGGTCTGCTGCAGTCCTGCCAGTCGTTGGTGACAATCATCATTGTGGCGCTGTTCATTATCACGTTCACGGTCCAGCCATTCCGTATTCCGTCGGAATCGATGGTGCCAACTTTGTTGGTGGGCGACTTCCTGCTGGTCGACAAGGATGTTGGCCCTGAGGTTGCGCCTCGGGTGATGGCGCCTGCCAGCGTAATCCATCGCGGCGACCTCATCATCTTCCACTATCCGGTCGACTCCTCGCTGCACCTGGTGAAGCGCGTGATCGGCCTGCCGGGCGACCATTTGCACCTGCGCAGCGGCCATGTGTATATCGACGGCCGCGCACTCGAAGAGCCGTATGCGATCTTCCGGCCGTCCGGGCAGGATAGTTATCGGGACGACTTTCCGCTGCTGATGAGCGCCGAACCTGGGGTAGATTCACGCTGGTGGATCCAGATGCATTCCCTTGTCGCCAACGGCGAATTGACCGTCCCCGCCGACAGCTATTTTGTCCTCGGCGACAACCGCAACGACAGCGAGGACAGCCGCTACTGGGGCTTTGTTCCGCGCGGCGCAATTGTGGGCAAACCGTTTCTCATCTACTTCTCGTTGAACGACGCGGGTATGGTGCCCGGCCAATCTCCAGCCGCGGCGCTTACGGGAGGCGACTCGGCCCAGCATGCAAGCCGAACCGAATCTCTGATCGACTTTGCGCGCTGGGACCGGGCCATGCGCGTGGTTTACTGACGTACAGACCGTCCCGAGACTGCGGATTTGCTTCGGGTTGAGTGGACGCCGCGGCTAGACGCCGACCGGCTCGGCCACCGGTACCTTCACCGGCGTCAGCCAGCCATAACGGTCCGGCTTGGTCCCATTTACGATGGCGAAGAACTCGGCATGGATCGCGGAGGTGATGGGTCCCATCGTGCCGTCAGCGACCAGGATGCGGTCGACGGAACGCAAGTGGGTAACCTCTGCCGCGGTTCCAGTAAAGAAGGCCTCGTCGCAGATGTAGAGCATTTCGCGCGGCAGTGCCTGCTCGACGACGGGAATATCCAGTGCTTTGGCGATGGTCAGCACAGAGTTGCGGGTAATCCCGCTGAGCACGGAGTTAGCGAGCGGCGTGGTGTAGAGCACGCCTCCACGGACCAGGAACAGGTTCTCGCCGGAGCCTTCAGAGAGGTAGCCGTTCACATCCAGCGCGATGCCCTCGGAGTAGCCGTTGATCTCAGCCTCCATGCGGATCAGCTGCGAGTTCATATAATTGGCGCCAGCCTTGGCGAGTGAGGGCATGGTGTTGGGCGCAAGGCGGTTCCAACTGGAGATACAGACGTCGGCGCCGTCGTTGCCGGGGACGTACTTACCCCAGGGAAAGTTGGCGATGTACACGTCGACCGGGGCTTTCAGCGGGTTCACGCCAATCTCGCCGTAGCCACGAAACGCGATGGGACGGATGTAGCACGGCGCGACACCGTTAGCCTCGACCAGATCGACGGCAGCGGAGCACAATTCTTCCAGAGTGTAGCCGACCGGCATACGGTAGATCTTCGCCGAGTCGAGTAGGCGCTGCATGTGGTCCTGCAGCCGGAAGATGCCGGGAGTGTAACAACGCAGTCCTTCGAACACCGAGGACCCGTAGTGAACGACATGGGACATCACGTGGATCTGGGCCTGCTCCCATGGGATCAGGCGACCGTTTCGCCAGATGTTTTTTGTGGTTTCTAATGGCATCGCAGGCTCCTCGCCGGGCTGGTGCGAAATGCGGCAAATCCTGCCCGAATACCTGATTATACCGGGGGAGTTCGCAGGATGAGCGAAATGTGCCCGCTCGATTGTGGCGAAGGCGGGATTGCGGGCGGCGCGCAAGGTGAGTTGAGCGCGAAAGTCCGGCATGCGTTTGGTTGAGCCCGGGCGTGGTGCGGGTGGCCGTCCGCTATCATGAGGACGGGATGGCAAAGGCAGCGGGAGTTCCCGGCTGGCGCGCAGGTGCCTGCTCGTCCGCCGATCCTGATTGGCACAACGTGCTGATCCTTAAGGCGTTGTGGAGGACTGAATGGGCAAGGCGCGGGCTTGGCGGGGAACTTTGGCGGGGGCCCTGGTCGCCATGGTTCTGACCGCGTTGTTCTACTCGTTGTTTTTCAACCGCTTCCTCGGCTTGCGATCCGGCAACGGCGAGTTTGGCGGCGGCGACGCCATAGTGCATGGCATCCTTCCTTTTCGCGACTACTTCGCGACCTCGCCACCCTTCAATCAGCTCAAGGCCGGTCTTCTGTTGAAGATTTTCGGCGACAAACTGATCGTCCTGCGCACCTCCGGCATGATCGAACGCAGCGTCATCGCGCTGATTGTTTACTTGTGGTTGCGCCGACTGGCGCGGCCCGCGCACGCAGCTATAGCGGCTTTCGCGACACTGGTCATATCGGCGGGAGACGGCTCCGATCCTATCGCCTCCTACAACCATGACTGCATGCTCTTCGCCATCCTCAGCGGCTATCTTGCCGGCTTCGTGCTGGAGCGGATTCGCTCGAATCGCTTCACCGTGTGGATCGCGATCGCCTCCGGCGCAGCCGCCGGCTTCAGCCTGCTGACCAAGCAGACAATTGGTCTGGGCGCGGTTGTGGCCGTGCCGTTGGTGGTTGCCGCGATCCTGTGGCGCCGCCAGAGTCTGTACCGGGCTTTTTTGTGGCTGTTTCCGTTTGGCCTGGGGGTAGCTGTTCCCGTCGGCTCGCTGCTGGTGTGGCTGGCCAGATTGCACGTTTTGCGCACCTTTCTGTTTCAGGACTTTATTCAAGGGCCGGCGGCGAAGGCGCAGAATGGCGGCGACTTCGTAACTCGTGCCCTCATGGTGGCTGACTTCTCTCCGCGCCAGTGTCTGGTCGCCGCTGCGGGCACAGCGATATTGCTATGGTTTCTGCTGCGTGGCTGTCGAAGTTCGGCCAGCCAGGGAGAAAGCGACGGGCCGGCGTGGGAGATGCTCGCAGTCGCGCTGGCCGGGGCGACCTCTATTGGTCTGGGTGTTGTGGTTACGTATCACCACATCGGCCACTCGCACCCCTCGTGGCCGACCAATGCCATCATCCTTACCTGCATCGGCATCATGGTACTGCTCTTTGTCGGCACCTGGCAGCTACTTGCGGGCACTCTCGACGATCAACGGACTCAGGTTTACCTGTTCGCCGCGGTTTCCTTCAACATTGCCTTCATGCTGTCGCTGTCTTATCCGGTCTTCGCGGCCATGCTGCTGCCGGGCCTCGGTCTGCTGATTGCGGGTGGATTGAGTGGAAGCCGAGGCCTGGCGCGACTGGCCATCTACGCCGTAGTTCTCCTCACTTGTGCAGATCTGGTGCGGCTTAAGCTCGAGGTGCCATTTGGCTTCGGCGGCCTTACCGACGGTTCCGTGGAGACGGCAACCTTTGCATCCGATCAGCCCAAACTCGAGGGCATTTACCTGCCGGAGGCGACAGCTCGCCTGGTGGACGGAGTCGCCGCTGCGGTCGCTGCCAACACTGCGCCTTCCGACACCATCTTCACCTACCCGGAGATGGGTATCTTCTACGCGTTGACGGAACACAAGTATCCCACCGAGAGCGGCAGCCACAATGTAGACGTGGTCAACGACGCCCTGGCAAGTTCGGAGGCCAGGCGGCTGCTCGCCAGCCCGCCTAAGGTCCTCATCTATATGCCGGAAACCGAGGCGCAGTTGCTGGGCGGAGAGCACATGTTCCGGCACGGTCACAGGATGGGCCAGCGCGACATCATTGCCGCGGTCGAGTCGCTGGCGAAGAGGTACCGGTTGGCAGGCATCTATTCCACCTTGCCCGCCAACCAGAACATTTACGTTTATGTGCGCCCGTAAGCGGCGGTACCGATACCGCTTTCGCCGCAAACAATGAAACAATGAGGTGTGGTCTTCGATCCTCATTCCGTATCGTTCTATGGCCTGCAGCACTCGGTGTATGTGCGCTTTTCGCTGCTGGCCCTGAGCTCCATTCTGTTTCTGGTTGATCCCTTCGCCGCGCTGCCAACGTTTCTTGCGATTACGGAGGGGGCTGACCCGGCACGGCGGAGGCGCATCGCGTTCAAGGGAGCGCTGACCGCGCTCATCATCCTCTGCGCATTCGCCTTCGCGGGCGAGGAGATCTTCCGGCTGTTCGGGATTACCTTGCCGGCGTTTGAGCTGGCCGGCGGCGTGATTCTGCTGCTGATCGGGCTCGACATGCTGCAGGCGAAGCGCTCCCACACCCAGGAGACGCCCGGTGACACTCAGGCTGCGGCGCAGAAAGAAGACGCGGGAATCGTGCCGCTGGGCGTGCCGATGCTGGCGGGGCCGGGTGCCATCACCACCGTCATGGTGCTGGTGGGGCAGGCGCAGACCCACTGGCAGATGGTGGCCATTCTGAGTTCGATTGCCATCACCGCGGCCATTTGCTACCTGGTGCTTGGCAACTCCAACATGGTGGCGCGGGTGCTGGGCGAGACGGGAATTCGCATCCTGGTGCGCGTGATGGGCCTGCTGCTGGTGGCGCTGGCGGCGCAGTATTTCGTAAACGGGCTGGCCGATCTGGGTGTGATTGCGCGTCCGGAATAAGGTCGTGTTGGAATTTTCATGCGATCAAATGCCGGGTTTAATCTGGCGATAGACTAGGCGGATGAGCAAGAGCGAGTGCGCCTCCACAGAACTGCGGACGCTGGCAGACCATCCGCGGGTGACGGTGCGGCGGGCTGGCGCGCCGGATCGCGCAGGCAAGTGCATCGTTTACTGGATGGAGCGTTCGCAGCGCGGGAGCGACAATCATGCGCTGGATGTCGCAGTGCAGATTGCCAACGCGCTGGAGATGCCGTTGGTAGTTTATTTTGCAGGGAGCTGCAATATTCCTCATGCCAGCCTGCGCCACCATGCCTTTCTTGCCCGCGGGCTGGCGGATGTAGAAGAAGCTCTGGCGGAGAGGAATATCGCCTTCGTGTTGCGGAATGCGCCGAGCGAATCGCTTGAACGGTTCTTGGCGGACGTTGGCGCAGCGTTCCTGGTGGGCGACGAGAACCCGATGCGCGGGCCGGAGCGCCGCAGGCGCGAACTGGCGGTGAACCTCAGGATTCCGTTCTGGACGGTGGACGCGGATGTAGTGGTGCCTTCGAAGTTGATGGAGAAGGCACAGTATGGCGCGTACACCATCCGGCCGCGGCTTTACCGCCGGCTGCCGGAGTTTCTGATTCCGTACGAGAATCCGAAGGCGGAGCACGCTTGGCAACGGCCGCGGAGTTTCCTCGCTGATTCGGTGCACAGTGACATGACGCGGAGTTGGCCAGAACTGGACCGCAGCGTTGCGCCGGTGGACGCGTGGACCGGCGGCGCGCATGCGGCGGAGAAGCGATTGCGGCACTTCGTTGCGCGGCTGCTGAAGAACTACGACCGCGACCGCAACCGTCCGGAACTGGATGGAACGTCGGCGCTTTCGCCCTATTTGCGGTTCGGGCACATGGGGCCAGTCACTATTGCGCTGGCGGTGGATGCGGCCGCGAAAAAGGACACGAGCCTGCAGGCGGCGCGCGATGGGTTTTTCAATGAGCTGATTGCATGGCGCGAGTTGGCGGTGAATTTCGTGAAGTACACACCAAATTACGATACTTCCGAGTGCTCGGAGGCCTGGGCGACGCAGACGATTGCCGAGCACGCCCGGGATGAGCGAGAGCGGCTGTACTCGCTGAGACAGTTCGAGATGGGCGAAACCCACGACGACCTTTGGAATGCGGCGCAGGCTCAGATGGTGCGCCATGGCTGGATGCACAACGTGATGCGTATGTATTGGGCGAAGAAGATCCTGGAGTGGACTCCGGATGTTAAGACCGCGGTGAAGTGGGCGATCCATCTGAACGACAAGTATCAACTTGATGGCCGCGACCCGAACGGGTACGCAGGCATTGCCTGGTCGATGCTGGGCAAATTCGATCGCGCGTGGGGCGAGCGGCCGGTATTCGGGAAGATCCGTTACATGTCCGGTGCGAGCACGGGCAGGAAGTTCGACTCGAAGCGCTACGTCAATCAGGTGCGGGAGTCAGGCGGGCCGCGTCAGGCTTTGTAGGGATCGATAGCGCGGCCTTTCGCCGAGAGGAATGGGTCGAGCGGGTGATTCGGCAGGGCGCGCAGGCCGGCGACCACGCACTCGGCGTTGAGTTCGGCGCCGGCGAGCGTGGTGTGCGTGTGCGGATCGCCGAATAGGGGATCGACCGCTCCCGGGCCAAGCGCATCGTAGCGGCGGGCGATGATCTCGTTGAGGTCGACGAAGGGGACATGCTCGTTGGAGGCGACCTGCTGGGTCCACCCGCGGTATGTGCTGGTGTTGCGAATGACGTGGCCATCCAGCCAGAGCTTGCGCGGGACCAGCGAGCAGAGGATGGGAGTAGCGCCTTTGGCGCGGGTATCGGCGACGTACTTGCGCAGGTACCAGCCGAAGGTGTGTACGAGTTCGTGGGCGTGGGTAACGGGATTCTCGATGTCGAGGGTCTCGTCGCCAATGCCGGGCAGGCTGCCGCGGCCGGTCTGGGGACGGGGCACGGCGCCGGGTGGTGGAGGCGGAGGCGCCTGGCCGGGAAGCAGGCCCTGGTCGGGAACGGGCGGTTGGCCCGGCAGGTTGACGCCGCCATCGTTATGGCCGAACTGGATCAGAACGAAGTCGCCCGGCTTGATCAGTTCGAGCGTATTGGCCCAGTGTTCCTGGGAGATGTAGGTGTGGCTGGAGAGGCCGCCGATGGCCCGATTCACGACGTTGATCCTGGCCGGGTCGAAAAGATCGGCGATGGGCGCACCCCATCCCCAGAGGCCGTCAGAACCGGTTCCGTGACCGTTGCGCACAGTGGAGTCGCCGACCAGGATCAGGCTGGGGAGGTTCGGGTTGGCAGGCCCGGTGAGGCCGAGTCCGGCCTCCTGCGTCCTGGCGTCGGGCGGGGTGCGCGGGCCCGCGGGAGGCGTCTGCTGCGCAGCCAGCGCGAGCAGCGGGATAAGACAGGTGACGGCGGCGGCCAGGACAGCGTGATGGGCGAGCGGCGAGGTGCGCGACATGGTTCCTGCTTTCGTGTGGGCCTGGAGTTGTGTCCAATCGGCTGCGCGATCAGTGCCGACCAGAGTAATTGCGGGGCGGCCGCTCCGTCCACTGGCCGGGGTGTCATCTTTGTTCTTTTGTCCGGGGAGGGCGGGTGGTAGATTGGGGGCGCGCCGCGCAGCCGGATTCCGGGTTGGGTGCGGCCGGGTGAGGCGTCGCTGCAATCTATCGCAGCGATGCTTGGCCGCCGATGAAGACAAAAGAGACTCTCCAAGGGCAACCGCAGAGCACGCATTGGAGTTCTCTTGATTCCTTCTGCTGGTTCTATGCCGGTTGTTGATTGCTCTGCTTCCCTAGGCAGCATCGCTCGATGCGGCGCGGGACGGGCCACGGACATGAACGGCGCAGCAGGGAGGTGTCGGGGGCGGCGGATGGCGAGTCGGGCTGCGCGCTGGGCTGCGGGGGGTTGTGTCGGATGGTTGTGCCTGGCGGGCGCTGGGAGTGGCTTGGCGCAGCAGGCTGACGGCAGCAGAGACATCCCGGTAAGCGCAGCGAGCAAGGCTGGCGCGGTGGCTGCTCCGGCCACGCGGGCGCGAAGGTTTCTGGCAGGACGAGTCGCGGCGGATGGGTCGGGCGCTGCCGCAGCAATGAACGCGGCGCGGCGGGAGCATCTGGCCATGGCGCAGGCGCAGACTGCGCTGAATGCTGCGGCGGAATCGCAGGTCGTGGGCGCGGGGATTGCAAAGCCCCGTGCGAATCCCTTGAACGCGGCGTGGCAGCCGGTCGGTCCGGCACAGGTGGCGAGCCAAAGCTTCGGCGAGGTGACTGGCCGGGTGTCAGCCGTGGCCATCGACCCCACGGATGGGACTGGAAATACGGTTTATGTGGGCACTTCTGGCGGAGGAGTCTGGAAATCGGTGAATGCTGCGGGGGCGGTGGCGAGCGTCATCTTTGCGCCGCTGACTGATACGCTGCCGGTCTTCAGTGCGGGAACAGCGATGCTGCCCTCGCTGAGCATTGGCGCGGTGAGTGTGAGTCCGGCGGGCGGCGCCGGCGTGCTGCTGGCGGGGACTGGCGACCCCAATGATGCGTCGGATTCCTATTACGGGGAGGGTATTCTGCGGTCGGCGGATGGTGGAGCGACCTGGACGCTGGCGCAGGAATCGAATGACGGCGTGGCCGGGCACCACTCGTTTGTGGGGCTGGGCGTGGCAGGCTTTGCGTGGAGTACCACCACGCCGGGATTGGTGGTGGCTGCACTGTCGCAGGCGGCGGAGGGAGCACTGGTTAACGCGCCGGACGCAACTTACAGCGTAATGGGACTGTACTACTCGACCGACGCGGGTGTTACCTGGCAGATGGCGACGATCGAGGATGGCAGCCAGGTGGTGCAGCAGGCGGAGCCCGGCGGCGCGCCCGGCAATGCGGCTACCGCGGTGGTGTGGAACCCGGCCCGGCAGATGTTTTATGCGGCGGTGCGGTTCCACGGGTATTACCAGTCGGCCGACGGAGTAACCTGGACGCGGCTGACGAATCAGCCGGGAACTGGGCTGACCACAACGGCGTGCCCGACGAACCCCGGGACGACCGGGAATGTCGGATGCCCGATCTTCCGCGGGGCGTTGGCGGTACAGGCGGCGACCGGCGACACCTTTGCCCTATCGGTGGACGTTAGCAATCTGGATCAGGGGTTGTGGCAGGACGTGTGCGGGCTGAGCGGGACGAACTGCGCGGCCAGTCCCATTGCGTTTGGCAAGCGGCTGAGTTCGACGGCGTTGGAGGTGGGCAGCGGCAGCACCGCCATCGCGCAGGCGGACTACGACCTGGCCCTGGCTGCCGTCGCCAACGGCACCGACACGCTGCTGTTTGCCGGTACGGTGGACCTGAATCGCTGCTCGCTGGCCGCGGGCTGCGTATGGCGCAATACCACCAATGCGGAGAACGGGTGCGCGGCGCCGGCGAAGGTCTCCCCTGCGCAGCATGGGATTGCGGCACTGGCAGCCGCGGGGACGGGTGGGTTGCCCCTGATTTATGTGGGCAACGATGGCGGAATCTGGCGCTCGGTGGACGGTGTGAATCAACAGCAGGCGCCGTGCTCGACGGACGATGCGACCCACTTTCAAAATCTGAACGGAGGATTGGGCTCGCTGGCCGAAGTGACTGGTTTTGCTGAGGATCCCGCCAATCCGGCGGTGCTGCTGGTGAGCGTGGGCGCGAACGGGACGGCGGCGACCGGCACGGCGAGCACTGGCGGCGCGTGGCCGCAGATCGCGGCAGGCGAGGGTGGGGCGGTGGCGATCGATCCGGCGAATCCGATGAACTGGTACGTGTCCGAGGCAGCGGGCGTAAACGTGGGCTATTGCGGGAATGGGAGTGCATGCGCGGCTGCCGATTTCTCCGGACCGTCGGCCATTGGGTACGCCCAGGTGGAGGATGACGCGTCGCTGATCGATCCGCCCCTGCTGCTGGATCCGGCGATGACCACCAACCTGCTGATCGGCACGTGCCGGATCTGGCGCGGTTCCGCCCAGAATGGGGCTGCGTGGCCGGGGTCGAATGAGATCAGCGCGGACCTGGGCGGCGGAGCAAACGGAGTTTGCGGGGCGGCCAGCGCGATGGTGCGGTCGTTGGGCGCGGGCGGGCCGGCGAGCGGCGCGGTAGCGGCGCAGGACGCGGGATCGACGGTGCTCTACGCGGGGATGGCGGGAACTCTGGTCGGGGGTGGGAATTATGGCGGGCATCTCTTTGTGAATACCGCTGCCGGCACAGCGGGCGCGAGTACGGCGTGGACCGATGCGGCCAAGTCGACCGTAACGAACGATGCGGCCGATGCCGGGGTCTTCAACCCGGGCGGGTTCGATATCTCTTCGGTGATTGCCGACGCGCACGATGCGACCGGCAAGACGGTGGTTGCGACCGTGATGGGATTTGCAGGCAATGGGACCAACGCCCCGCACGTGTACCGTTCGACCAACGGCGGCGCCAGCTGGACGAACATCTCGAGCAATCTGCCCAACGCCCCAGCCAACGGCGTGTTGATCGATCCGAACGATGCGAACACAGTTTACGTGGCGATGGACACGGGGGTGTACGCGACCACCGAGGTTTCGACCTGCGCGTCGGCCAACTGCTGGAGCGTCTATGGGGCCGGGCTTCCGAATGCGCCGGTAGTTGGATTGGCAGCCGGGGCGGAGCTCGCTACCGGCGATGGCCGTTACGGGGAGTTGCGCGTGGCCACCTATGGGCGCGGCCTCTGGCAGATTCCGCTGCTGACCGCGGCTTATCCAGCCGCGCCCGCCATGACACTGAGTCCGCTGAGCCTGACCTTTGCGGCGCAGGCGGTGGGAACAGCCAGTCCGTCGCAGACCATTACGGTTACAAATTCGGGCAATGCGGCCCTTACAGTGAGCCAAATTGTAACCTCCGGTGATTTTACCGAGACCGACAACTGTGTGGGAGCAGGCGGCGGGATTGCCGCGGGCGCAAACTGCTCGGTGCAGGTTACCTTCCTGCCGGCGGCCATCGGCTCACACGCGGGACTGTTGACGGTGTACGGAAATGTCGCGGGCGGTCAGGCCACGGCGGCATTGGCCGGCGCCGGTGCACCTGCCGCGGCGATTGTGCTGAATCCAAGTACAGTTACATATTCTGCCACGCCTGTGGGATCGGCGAGTTTGCCGCAAAGCATCACCATTTCCAACACCGGCGGTATAACAGCCACCCTGCAGGCGCCGGTGGTTACTGGGGATTTCAGCATTACGGCGAACACCTGCGGGCCCACGCTTGCAGCCGGAGTGGGCTGCACGGTATCGATTGCATTCCAGCCGACCGCTTCGGGAACGCGCAGCGGCACCTTCAGCATGACCGACAGTGTTGGGACGCAGACATCGTCGCTGACAGGCGCGGGCGTTCTGCCCGCAACCGATTCACTTGCGCCGCTCAGCCTGACCTTCGCAGCCGAGCAGTTGAATACTGCCAGCGCGACCCAGCAGGTGACGCTGACCAATGCCGGCGACCAGGCCTTGACCGGGATCGCGGCGCAGATTGCCAGCGGAAACTTCACCGTAGTAAACGGCTGCGGAAATTCGTTGAATGGCCACTCCACCTGCGCGCTGCTGGTCGCGTTTGTGCCGCAGAGCGTCGGCGCCAGTGCGGGCTCGCTGATGGTAACGGATGAGTACCGCTCGCAGGCCGTGACGCTGAGCGGGACAGGAGTCGCACCGCCTGGAGTGTCGCTGTCGCCGGCGGCAACGGTTGCATTTGCCGCGACAGGAGTGGGACTCACCGCCGCGGCCCAGACGATGACGCTGACGAACAATGGCGGCCTGCCGCTATCCATCCAGAGCATCGGCACCACCGGTGATTTTGCTATCGTTGCGGGCAGCAACACCTGCGGAGCAAGCTTGGCTGCCGGAGCGCAATGCACCGCGCAGATTGTGTTTGTGCCGACCGCGGCGGGGGCGCGTGCGGGAACCCTGACAGTAGTGGATAATGCGGGGTCGTCACCGCAGGGCCTGCAGTTGACCGGGATCGGCGTGGATTTTGCACTGAGTGCGAATGGAAGCACGACGGCGACAATCTCCGCCGGGTCGGATGCGGTGTATCCGCTGCTGCTCACCTCGCTGGCCGGCGTACCCGGATCCGTTGCGTTTAGCTGTGCGGGCGTGCCTGCGCATGCCACCTGCACGGTGACTCCCGCATCACCTGCTCTGGGCGGAACGACGACGATTAGCGTGACCGTCGCGACCAGCGTGGCCGGGGCAGAGCTGCAATGGCCCGGAGCAACCCAGATGATTTGGTTCACGGGGCTGCTGCCGCTAGGTTTGCTGGGGCCGGCACGAAGACGGACGCGCAGGCTGGGCGCAATCGCCATACTGGGGTGCGTGCTGCTGGCGGGTTGCGGGGCTTCGCGGTTGATCCCGTCCACCGGCACCGGCGGCGGGTCGACCTCAGATCCAACCCCGAGCGGAACCTACAGCCTGGTGGTCTCGGGGACCAGCGCAGGACTGACCCGCAGCGTCGATCTGACGCTGGTGGTCCAGTAAGCGGATTCTTACGCGGCTTGGCCGGCGGCGACGCCCGAGGCCCAGGCCCACTGGAAGTTGTAGCCACCGAGCCAGCCGGTGACGTCGACGACCTCGCCAATGAAATAGAGGCCTGGGACGATGCGGCTCTGCATCGTGCGGGCGTCGAGCGAATCGGTGTCCACTCCACCGGTGGTGACCTCGGCCTTCGCGTAGCCTTCGGTTCCGGCGGGCACGATACGCCAGGCATGGAGTTCACGTTCCATCTCCGCGAGAGTGGTGTTGGACAGGGCTCGCGACTCAGCTTCGGATGGGTTGTCGCGGGCACGCAGAGAGCGCCAACGGTCAGCCAGACGATGGGGGACGATAGTCCGCAGAGCCAGCGACGCGGCAGCGAGGTCGCGGCGCGCATCCGGTTGGGCTAGCTCAGCAAAGATGCGGAGGCCTCCTGGATCGGCCGTGGGCGGCGGGAAATCGGGTGCGAGGTCAAGCGCAATGGCTGCGCCGGGCTGCCAGTAAGAGGAGATTTGCAGGATGGCCGGACCGCTGAGGCCACGATGCGTAATGAGCATCTTCTCGCGGAATGCCGGAGCGCTTCGTGCCCTCCTCGGCTTCGCACTAGCCCCGCCGGATACTGAGTCGGTTGGCAATGTTACGAGCACCTCAGCTGAGATTCCGGCAAGCGGACACCAGTCCGCCTGATCCTGCGGGCCAAATACGAGCGGGACCAGCCCCGGGCGGGTGGAGACGATGGCGTGTCCGAACTGCGTGGCGAGGTCGTAACCGAAGGAGGTTGCGCCCATCTTCGGGATGGAGAGGCCACCGGTGGCGACGACGAGCGAGGCGGTGGTAATCGTGCCGGTGGAGGTGTCAACGCGGAAACGACTGTCGGTGTAGGCGACGGAAACAATGCGGGTGCTGAGCTGAATATGCGCCTTGGCGTCGGCGCACTCAGCCAGCAGCAGATTGAGAATGTCGTGGGCGGAGCGGTCGCAGAAGAGCTGGCCGAGGGTCTTTTCGTGATAAGGCACGCGATGCTTTTCAACCAGGGCGAGGAAATCGCGAGGGGTGAAACGGGCCAGCGCGGATTTGGCGAAGTGGGGATTGGCGCAGCGGAAGTTTTCCGGCGTGGCGTTGAGGTTAGTGAAGTTGCAACGGCCTCCGCCGGAGATGAGGATCTTCTTGCCAGGACGGTCCGCGTGCTCAAGCACGAGGGTGCGGCGGCCGCGGCGGCCTGCCTCGATGGCGCACATCAGGCCGGCGGCGCCGGCCCCAAGGATGAGCACATCAACTTCGGTCATAGTGTCTATTGTGAGCGAAGTGAGCGCTCGATCGTACAACGCGGACCGAAATGTGCGCATATTATGACTACCAGCGCGATCCAGTGAGGGGGGACGATGAAGATCGATACGAAGGATTTTCTGATTCGGCCGGGCGAAAAGGTGAAGCTGAAGAACTGGCCCACCTCCGTCGAACCGGTGTACGGCTCCAAGGAGGAGTACAAGGAACTGCTGGAGAAGCATGTGAAGGAACTGAGTTCGATCCAGCAGCTTCTGTATGGGGCGAATCAGTATGCATTGCTGCTGATCTTCCAGGGGATGGACGCCGCGGGCAAGGATGGCGCGATCAAGCACGTGATGTCGGGCGTGAATCCGCAGGGCTGTGAGGTGTCCAGCTTCAAGCAGCCGAGCGCGGAGGAACTGGAACACGATTTTCTGTGGCGATCGACGCAGCGGCTGCCCGGACGCGGGCGAATCGGTATTTTCAACCGCTCGTACTACGAGGAAGTACTGGTGGTGCGAGTACATCCAGAAATCCTCGCGGGCGAGGGGTTGGCCGGTGAGATGCGTGAGCAGGATGTATGGAAACAGCGCTACCAGTCGATCGTGGACCTGGAGCGGCATCTCGACCGCAATGGAACGCGCGTGGTGAAGATTTATCTGCACCTTTCGAAAGAGGAGCAGAGAAACCGATTTCTGGCGCGGATCGACGATCCAGACAAGAACTGGAAGTTCAGCATGGCCGACATCCACGAGCGGAAATATTGGAAGCAATACGTGGAGGCGTTCGAGGACTGCTTACAGGCCACCAGCACGCACCATGCTCCGTGGTATGCAGTGCCTGCCGACGACAAAGAGAATGCGCGGTTGATTGTGTCGCAGATTGTGCTGGACGCGCTGGGCGAACTGAAGATGTCGTATCCGAAGACGACGGCGAAACGCCGGGAAGAATTGCGGGCCATTCGCAAGGCACTTGCGAAATAGTTGTCCTATGCGGACTTCTTGTGGGCGGCTCCGTTCGGGCTCTTGCCGTGCCCCTTCTTCTTGATGCGCTTCAGCATCTGTGCCAGGGTGGTCTCGTTCATCGCGAGCACTCCCTCAGCGCGGACCCGCTTCAGCAGCCCGGATATGGCAGGATCGTCTAGTTCGAGCCAGTCGTCTTCGGTGGCAACATAAATGTCGCCGAGGCCGATCTGTTTGGCCGGCAGCTTCAATTTCGCCCCGCCATGCGGCCCCTTGCGCTGCTCGATTAGCCCTTTCTTGTGTAACAGCAGGAAACAGCGGCGAACCATCACTGCGCTCTCGGTGAGCTGTTCTGCAATCTCCGCTGAAGTGTGCATCGTGCCAGGTTCTGACGCCAACACTGTCAAGATTCTTAGACTTAGTGCAAAACGACCGCTTTGTGCCATGCAGAGCAAACTATCACAGAGAGGGATGACCCGACTACCACTAACGATTAGAAATTCGACCTGGATGGAATCGGCCGACCGGCCCCGGTTTCCCACTCCGCCGTCGGGCGAAATGCTATAGCCTTTTGAAGTGAATATTCTCTTTGTTGGGGACGTGTTTGGGCCTGCAGGCCGACGTATTGTTCGGGGACACCTTGCCCATGTGATGGAGACCAATGCGGTCGACCTGTTGATCATCAACGGGGAAAACGCAGCCGGCGGGTTCGGGATTACACCGTCGATCGCGGAGGAGTTGTTCGACCTGGGCGCCCACGTCATTACGACTGGCAACCACATCTGGGACAAGAAAGAGATCTTCGAGTACATGACCGTGCCCGAAGGGTCGCACGAGCGGGGGCGCCGGGTGTTGCGGCCGGCGAACTATGCGGTGGGAACGCCGGGCTTTGGGGTGTACGAGGGCGAGTTGCCGACCGGGCAAGCGTATGCCGTGCTGAATCTGCAGGGCCGCGTATTTATGTCCAGTTGCGACGATCCGTTTCGTAAGGCGGACGATCTGTTGGCCCGGATCGCAGCCAAAGTGATTGTGCTGGATATCCACGGCGAAGCGTCGAGCGAGAAAGTGGCGCTGGGGTGGTACCTGGATGGGCGCGTCACTGCTGTGCTGGGGACGCACACCCATGTGCCGACCGCGGATGAGCGGCTGCTCCACCAGGGTACGGCCTACCAGACGGACGTGGGCATGAGCGGGCCCTTCGACTCGGTCATCGGCGTCGAGACGGAGATGGTGGTACAGCGGTTCCTGACCGGGATGCCGGGGAAATTCGAAGCGGCGAAAGGGAATCCGAAGATGTGCGCGACGCTAATAGAGTGCGACGGCGGCACCGGACGCGCCGTTGGGATTCGCCGGATCATGCTGGGCGAATAAAAGCGCAAGCCGGTCACAGCTCATTGTGCTTGCAAGCGGGTATCATGCGGGCATGAAAAAGTGCGATTTTTTTCGGCGTGTGTATTGGGGTGCTGCGGCCGCAGTACTGTTCGCAAGCGTGAGTGTTGCGCAGGGGCCGGCTCCGTCGCCGGGTGCGACGCAGATGCCGCGGATTGTGGCCAAAGACGGCCGCTGGGCACTGATGGTGGATGGCGCGCCATACCTGCTGCTCGGCGTGCAGATCAATAACTCCAGCGCGTGGCCTGGGATGCTGCCCGAGGTGTGGCCGGCGGTAGAGCGCCTGCACGCGAACACGGTGGAGGCTCCCGTGTATT
>Ga0181520_10005122_pt1 | contig 21186 bp, 12 predicted proteins | sample PEATcosm2014_Bin_29_FD_132451 | JGI IMG/M metagenome (GOLD analysis project Ga0181520, IMG submission 132451) | Peatland microbial communities from MTU Mesocosm Facility, Houghton, MI, USA - PEATcosm2014_Bin02_30_metaG | ecosystem: Environmental > Terrestrial > Soil > Wetlands > Peat | place... | reverse complement strand
TACCGTCGAGCGCCAACCCATTTCTGCTGACGAGCATTCTGCGCGGGGAGTGGGGCTTCAACGGGTTCGTCGTCAGCGATTACACCGCCGTAATGGAATTGATGAACCATGGCATTGCGCTCGATCCCGCGACTGCTACCCGAAAAGCCATCACTGCCGGCGTCGATGTCGATATGATGTCGCACTTCTATGACACGCAGTTGCCTGGGCTCGTCAAATCCGGCCAGCTTCCGATGGCCGTGGTCGATGAGTCTGTGCGCCGCGTGCTTCGGGTAAAGTTCGCAACCGGTCTGTTTGAGCATCCCTATGCCGAGGGCGTCGAAGTAACCGCCGCCGTCGCCGAACACAGGCCGCTCGTGCGCAAGGCGGCGGAAGAATCCTTTGTCCTGCTTCAAAACGACAAACTCATCGAGGGTGCGCCGCTGCTCCCGCTTTCGCCAACACGCAAACGGGTCGCGCTCATCGGCCCGCTCGCCGACGACAAAATAGACATGATTGGGGCATGGGCTGGCGCCGGTAATGAAGGTGACATCGTCACCCTTCGGCAGGCCCTGGCCGAGCGCGCTCAGCAATTGGGAACCACGCTGGTTTACTCCAAGGGCACGGAAATCGACTCGAGCTCGCAAACTGGTTTTCCCGATGCCCTTGAAGCGGCCCGCACAGCCGATGTTGTCATTCTTGCGCTCGGAGAATCGAGCGCCATGAGCGGCGAGGCCGGCTCACGCGCATACCTCGATCTTCCCGGCAACCAGCAGCAGCTTCTTGAAGCCGTCGTTGCCGCAGGCAAGCCGGTGGTGCTGCTTGTCTTCTCGGGCCGTCCGCTGGTTCTCGACTGGGCAGCTAAACACGTTCCCGCAATCATTGAGACCTGGTTCCCCGGAACCGAGGCTGGGAATGCCATCGCCAATGTTCTATACGGAGATGTTTCTCCCAGCGGAAAGTTGCCGATGAGCTTCCCCCGCGCCGTTGGCCAGGAGCCGCTCTACTACAATCAGTTCCCGACGGGACGCCCGCCCACGGGAATCGATCTGTCGAAGCCGCCTGGGGACGGTACCCGCTTCTTCTCCCGGTACATTGATGTTCCCAACAGCGCGCTGTTTCCCTTCGGCTACGGGCTTTCCTACTCCAGCTTTTCCTACAGCGACGTCAAAGTATCGAAGGGTATCATCCCACTGGCGCAGGCCCTCGCGAACCGAACCACGCCTCTCCTTGAAGCGACTGCGATTGTGACCAACACCGGGGACCGCACGGCAACCGACGTGGTTCAGTGCTATGTGCGCAACCTGGGGGCAAGCATTGAGCAACCGGTGCGAAGCCTCGAGGGGTTTCACCGCGTCACACTTGCTCCCGGCGAATCGAAGCAGGTTAATTTCCCTCTGGGCTTCAAGGAACTCTCTTTCTTCAACCTGGAGAGCAAGCCAACGATCGAAACGACGCGTTACACCGTCTGGATCGGAGGCAGTTCGCTGGCCAGCCAGGAAGCCACTTTCGAGGTTGCTCCCTCAAGGACGGCGGATTCGCACTGAGGCGCAGAGAGGCGTCGTCTTCCGGTAAGCCCTGAATATCTGCCTTGACTGAAAGGCCCGGCTGGAACTGTACCAATTGAAAGGTTAGTACTTCGGCAAAAGCCAGCCCGGAAGCAACAGGAGACTGGCAGGTTCTCGGCAAGCATAAAATTCAAGGGGTCTGATAGCTTCATTACAAGCATTTTCGCATTCCGGATTTCAGGGACGTGATCTAAATCACAGCCATATGAGCCCGCTACAGGGGATGCTAACAATAGACTTTCGGGACCTGTATACCATGAATTGGAGCAGAAAAGGTGCGTTGCTGACGTTGTCGGTTGTGGTCTTCTGGGCCGCAATGCCGGCGTCCGCCTGCCTGCTCGGCGCCCACTCAGCAGGCCTGCCCGATTGCTGTCGCACGGCGGCGCAGGGATGTGACTCGGCCGCAATGGGTGCAGACTGTTCATGCTGCCAGGTCCACGGGAACAACCCCGCCAATGCTCCGGTCACTCCGTTCTCGGTTGGGCAGTCGCAGAAGCTGGCCGCTATAGCGCATCCGGTGGGTTTGGAATTGCCTGCCGCTCCGAGCGGCGGTTACGGGAATGCTCTTGAAACGCCGCCGCCGAAATTCCCGCCGGGCGGCGCTCTCGCACTCAGAATCTAAAACTCCTTCCTTCGCAGGCTGAACCTGGGCCTTCGTGCGGTCTCGCGCGCTTTTGCGAACTGCGAGCGCACCGCCCGGCTCGAGCACCCAATCTCCTTTGGAGGGAGTCATGAAATCTTTTCTTGCTGCACTTTGTGTTCTTACGGCGACTGCGTCAGTCGGCATTTCTCGCGCGCAAACGCCCGCAGGGAGCGATGGCCTCGCGAGCCTTGCAGTCCTGATCGAAGGGCAACACGGCGAACACCACGAGGCGGAGGCTTCCGGGCCAACCCTGACGCTCGATGAAGCCGAACGGATTGCCCTTGCCGCGAATCCCGAGATCGAAGTTGCAGCAAGGCGCGTTGCCGTTGCCCAAGCGCATGTTCCCACAGCCGGCACGCTCGACGATCCCATGGCGATGTACCGCGGATGGGGAGTCCCACTCGAAAAGCCGTGGAATTATAACGACGCGCAAAACATGTTCAGTATCAGCCAGACTTTCCCGGGCCGGGGAAAGCTGGCGCTGCGGACGAGCGTTGCTGAGTCGAGCGCGGATGAGGCGAAGGCCGATCTGGAGCAGGTCCAACTGGACGTTCGGGTGCGCGTACACAAAGCCTTCGATGACCTGTTGCTCGCCGACGACGAGATGCGGATTCACGATCAGCACGAGGCCATTGCGCGCCAGGCTATTGAAGAAGCGCGTATCAAGTACACCATTGGAAAGGTGCCGCAACAGGACATTCTGAAGGCACAGGTGGCGCTTACGCAGTTGGCCGAGCACATGATTCGGTTCGATCATGACGCCGAATTGGCGCGAGCCCGCCTGAACACGCTGTTAGGCCGCAAACCCGAATCGCCGCTCAGCATCGCGGGTGAGCATGCCGTGCTCGGCACGCTACCCCAGGCTGAGAGCCTGGACGATCTGGCGATGCGCTCGCGGCCCGATCTGCTCGCAGCCCAGCAAGCCGCCGAGCGCAGCCACAAGGAGCAAGCGCTGGCGAAGAAGGCCTACGTGCCGGACTTCACGGTGTCAGCGGGTTACATGATCCAGCCATCCGGGCAAAACATGCGCAACGCCTACATGGTCGAGGGCTCGATGAACCTTCCCTGGCTGAATCACCGCAAGCACGATGCGGAGATTGCGGAGGCCGCGGTGCAGACGACCGAGCAGGACGCCGAGCTGGCTGCGCTTCGCAATGCGGCTTTGGGGCAGGTTCAGGAAGCGCTTGTGGAGGCGGAGGCTGCGCAGAAGATGGCGCACCTGTATCACGACCAACTCCGGCCCCAGGCCGAGGCTACGCTGCAGTCGAGCGTGATCGCGTATGAGAACGACAAGACGGACCTTCTCGATCTGCTCGACAGTCAGATGACGGTCGTCAACATCGACCTTGCCTGGCTTCAGGCGGTTGGCGACTTTGACGCGCGCCTGGCGGATCTCGAACTCGCCACCGGCACTCCTATCAACCCGTCTGATTCCCCGGCAACGGAGGTGAAGCCATGAAGACACGCAGTTATCAGTTTGCATTAGCGGCAGCAGTTGGCGGTTGTGTATTGCTTGCAGCCGCTCTTGGGTATGTGCTCATCCGCCGCGACAACACGGCACCGCAGACAGCTTCGCAGGATCCGGTGGTGGCGCGCGGACCGGCCATCTCTGCGCAGCCAACGACCCCCGCCGGAGGTGCGCCCAATGCCGATCCCGGCCTTGTGCCGTTGCAGTTATCGCCGCAGCGAATGCAGGAAATCGGCGTCACGTCGGCGACCGTGGAGCAGAAGGATGCGAGCGACGATCTGAGCGTTCCCGGAAATGTCGACATCGATGAAGAGCGAATTTCGTACGTGCAGTCCCGCTTTCCCGGCTGGATTCAGGACGTCCAGGCGAACGCGACCTACCAATACGTGCGCAAGGGACAGCGGCTATTCACCATGTACAGCCCGGACATCGTCAGCAGCGAGCAGGAGTATCTGCTGGCTCGCCAGAACAAGGCCGCATTCTCGCAGGATGCGCACGGCATGGGGGCACCGGAAGACGGCTGGCTGCAAAAGGCGGCCGAGGAGCGCTTGCAGCAATTCGGTGTGCCGGCGCAGGCGATCGCCGATCTCGAACAGAGCGGCAAGGTGCAGCGCAACATCGCCGTCGAATCGCCGGCTTCCGGCTACATCATCGAGCGCGACGCGTTGCCGAATGAGTACGTGCAGCCTGATACGAAGCTATACACGATTGCCGATCTCTCCACGGTGTGGGTTTACGCCAATGTGTTTCAGAACGACGTCGGCAAGCTGAAACCGGGCGACCCGGCGCAGGTGACGGTGGATGCCTATCCTGGACGTCACTTCAACGGCCGCATCGATCAGATTCTGCCGCAGGTGGATATGACTACGCGCACCGTGCGCGTGCGCCTTGTCTTCAGCAATCCCGGCGTGATTTTGAAGCCAGGGATGTATGTGAATGTTGCAATCTCGGTCCGGCTCGGCCGGCAGTTGGTAATACCGGCCTCCGCGGTTCTGCAGACTGGCACGCGGGCCGTCGCGTTTGTCGATCACGGAAACGGCAGCCTGGAGCCCCGCACCATTGAGATAGGTCCGCAACTTGACGATTCAGTTGTCGTCCTCAGCGGGCTTAAGGCCGGCGAGAAAGTGGTGAGCTCAGCCAATTTTCTTGTCGACTCTGAAGCTCAGCTTCAGGCGGCCGCAGGAGCCTTTGCGCCTACCGCGCCGCAGCCGTCCGCCAGCTCAGCGCCCGCCGCGCAAATCGAAGTCGACGTCAGTACTGAGCCCTCTCCACCGGTTAAAGGGCCGAACACGGTCCGCGTGAAACTGACCAGCTCTGACGGAAAGCCGGTGCCGGGCGCGCAAGTTACTGCAATTTTCTTCATGCCGGCGATGCCTGCGATGGGAATGGCTGCAGAGCGCGACGCAACCGCACTCTCCGATAAGGGCAACGGGCTTTATGAAGGCTCGATACAGCTCTCGACTGGTGGCACGTGGCAGGTGACAGTGACTGTGCAGCGCGGCGGCCAGACAGTGGGCACAAAGCAACTGAGCCTCAGCGCCGTGGGAGGGATGTGATGATTTCACGGATCATCGCGTGGTGCGCTCGGAATCCCTTCCTGGTTTTCACGGGGGCCATTCTGCTGGTCGTCGCCGGCTATTGGTGCATGCAACGAGTGCCGCTCGACGCACTGCCCGACATCAGCGACGTGCAGGTGATTATTCATACGCAATGGGAGGGCGAGCCACCGAATGTGATTGAAGACCAGGTCACCTACCCGATCGTGACCGCTCTGCTGGCGGCTCCGCGCGTCAAGAACGTGCGCGCACAAACTATGTTCGGCGACTCCTATGTCTTCGTCGTTTTTCAGGACGACACAGATCTTTACTGGGCGCGATCTCGTGTAACGGAGTACCTGCAGCAGATCGCCGGGCGATTGCCCGCGGACGTTCATCCCGCGATCGGCCCCGATGCAACCGGCGCCGGCTGGGTCTATGAGTACGCTGTCATCGATCGCAGTCACACCAAGAGCCTGGCCGATCTGCGCGCGCTGCAGGATTGGTATCTGCGCTACCAGCTTGAAACCGTGCCCGGCGTGGCGGAGGTAGCCAGCATCGGCGGCTTTGTGCGCCAGTACCAAGTGAACCTCGACCCCAGCAAACTCTTTTCCTACGGCATTTCCGCTGCCACCGTGATTGACAAGGTAAGACAAAGCACGAATGAGGTCGGTGGAGACGTGCTGGAGATGAGCGGAGCCGAGTATATGGTCCGCGGCCTCGGCTACTTTCATTCGCTCGCAGATCTTGAAAATGTTCCTGTCGCGACCAAGAACGGCACACCCGTGTTGGTGCGGGACCTGGGCACAGTTTCATTTGGGCCTGACGAGCGGCGCGGCGCGGCCGACTGGCAGGGAGAGGGCGAAGCCGTGGGCGGCATTGTCGTGATGCGCTACGGCTTGAACGCTCTGAATGTAATCGACGGCGTAAAAGCAAAGTTCAAGGAGATAGCGCCATCTCTCCCAGCAGGTGTCGAGATCGTAACCGGCTACGACCGCTCCTGGCTAATCAACCAGTCGATCCACACATTGAAGCGGGACCTGATCGCCGAAGCCATCATTGTTAGCTTCGTCAGCATTGCCTTCCTCTTCCACTTCCGTTCCGCGCTCGTCCCCATTCTGACGCTCCCGATTGCGGTGCTGGCAGCATTCATTCCGATGTACTATCTGCACGTCAGCTCCAACATCATGTCGCTCGGCGGACTGGCGCTGGCCGTCGGTGTGCTCATCGACGCCGCGATCGTGATGGTGGAGAACGGCTACCGCCATCTGGCCGAGCGCAACGATGTTCCGGACGAAAAGGAGCGGCGGCTCATTCTCGTCCGCTCGGCGCAGCAGGTGGGGCCGGCACTGTTTTATTCGCTCATCATTATTGTCGTGTCGTTTCTGCCGGTGTTTCTGCTGGAGGCGCAGGAAGGCCGCATGTTCAGGCCGCTGGCCTGGACTAAGACGCTCTCCCTCATCTTTTCGTCGCTGCTTTCCATCACGTTGGTTCCGGCGCTTATGCCCCTCTGCCTGCGCGGCAAATTGCGCAGGGAGTCAAAGAACCCAGCGGCCCGCGTGACTCAGGCCATTTATCTTCCCGTGCTGCGTTGGAGCCTGAAACATTGGAAGCTTGTCATCGCGCTGAATCTGGCCTTTCTTGGTGCGACGATTCCGCTTTATTTCCGGCTCGGAAGCCAATTCATGCCCGCGCTGTACGAGGGCTCCGCTCTCTATATGCCGAGCGCACTGCCAGGCATCTCGATTACGCAGGCAGTCACGCTCATGCAGGAGCAGGACCGCATCATCCGCTCGTTTCCTGAAGTTGCAACGGTGTTTGGAACCGTCGGCCGCTCCGATAGTGCCACCGACAACGCACCTCTCGATATGTACGACACCACCATCATGCTCAAGCCGCGCGATCAGTGGCGTCCCGGCATGACCTACGAAAGGCTGATTCACGACATGGACGAGAAGCTTCAATTTCCGGGCCTCACTAATACCTGGACCATGCCGGTAGAGAATCGGCTCGACATGGAGCTGACCGGTATCAAGACCGCGGTGGGGATCAAGATTCAAGGCCCGGACCTGGCGCACATCGAGGATATCGGCGCGCGCATGCAGCAGATCCTCGCGAGCATGCCGGAGACCAACTCGGTCTTTGCGGAGCGCGTTGCGCAGGGATTCTATCTGAATGTGGAGGTTAATCGGCCCGAGGCCGCGCGATACGGCCTCACGGTTGCTGACGTGCAGCAGGTCATCACATCGGAGATCGGCGGAGCCGACATTGCGCAAAATGTTGAAGGCCGCGAGCGCTTTCCTATCTCGGTGCGCTATCAGCGCAGCTTCCGCGACCATCCTGAAGCCTTATCACAGGCGCTCATACCGACGCCTTCCGGCGAGCAGATTCCCATCAGCGAAGTAGCTCGTGTGTACTACTCGCGCGGCCCCGCAATGATTCGCGACGAAGACGGAGCTTTGACTGGCTATGTCTATCTCAACCTGAACACGCACAACTACGGCGGCTTTGTGAACGACGCGGAAAAGCAGATCAACCAGAAGCTGGCGCTGCCTGCGGGATACACCTGGCGGTGGGCCGGAGAATATGAATTCGAAATGCGCGCCAAACAGCGGCTCAAGATCATCCTGCCGATCGTCTTTTTCGTGATCTTCCTGCTGCTCTATCTGGTCTTCAAATCTGCCGCCGAAGCGGCCGTGCTCATCTTTCCCACTCTGTACGCCATGTCAGGAGGTCTGCTGTTGCAATGGGCGCTCGGCTACAACTTCAGCGTCGCGGTATGGGTGGGCTATATCGCGCTCTTCGGCATTGCGGTGGAGACCGGCGTGGTGATGGTGGTGTACCTGGATGAAGCTTTCAAGCATGGCCTCGCGCAGGATGCGCCTATGACGGAAGCCGGGCTGTTGCAGGCTGTCATCAATGGCGCGGTCCAGCGGTTGCGGCCCAAGCTGATGACCGTGACGGCGGTCATCCTGAGCCTCGCGCCAATTCTGTGGGAAACCGGCATTGGTTCTGACGTGATGAAGCCCATTGCAGCCCCCATCGTCGGCGGAATGATTACATCCACGATCCACGTCCTGATTCTGGTTCCGGTGTTCTTCCTGCTCATCAAGCGCAGGGCCCTGCGCCGCGGCCAGCTTACCCCGGCTCCGGATGTTGCAAAAACATAGAGAGGAAACCCAGAGAGTCGGCGTTTTAAACTGCAGGGCTTTTGGCCCTTACACGCCACGGCGATTCCCGAGTGGGTGGGGAGTATTGTGACTGCGGCAAATAAACTTGCTCCCTCCAGAGCAATTCCGGTTCATACTTGAGAAGAACCGTCTGGAGCTCGCCCCGATGATGAAGTTGAGTTGCTCGCGCAGAGAGTTTCTTGGCGCCGCGGGAATGGCAGCCGGCGCAGCCATCGCGCATCCTGCCTTGGCTTCAATCATGCCGGCGCCATCAAGCCGCGTAGCCATTGGAATCTGTCCTGAATACGACCGGCAGGTTTCTGACGTACTTTCCGCCATGTTCGACCAACTCGGCGGACTGCAAAAACTTGTCCGGGGCAAGACGGTGGCTATCAAGTTGAACATGACCGGCGGGCCGGGCGCCAAGCTGAACAACATGCCCAACCAATTGACCCATTGGGTCCATCCACAAGTCATCGGGTCATTGGTCTCGCTGCTCGGCAGTGCCGGAGCACAGCGCATTCGCCTGCTTGAAAGCTCCCCGAACAGCGGCAGGCCGCTTGAGGAGTTCATGCTCTCTGCGGGCTGGCAGCCGAAGGATTTTTCGAGCGCTGCGGCGCGCGTCGAGTTTGAAAACACCAATTTCCTCGGCAGCGGAAAGACCTATTCTCGGTTCATGGTTCCAGGTGGCGGCTTGATGTACGCCGGCTACGATCTGAATCACTCCTACCTCGACGCGGACGTCTTTGTCTCGTTGGCCAAGCTGAAGGAGCACCGCACGGCCGGCGTTACCCTCTCGATGAAGAACTGGTTTGGCATCACGCCATGCACCATCTATAGCCGGCAGGCGCCCGAAGACGAACCAGGCATCGTTCCTGTCGGATTCCGAGAGCCGATGCACTCCGGCTCTCGCGTGCCGCCCAGGAGTGCCCCGCAGCCCGTGGCCGAATCGAATGATCCGGGCTTTCGTGTTCCGCGCGTGACCGCCGACCTGGTGGCGGCCAGGCCCATTCACCTCGCGGTCATCGACGGAATCCACACCATGACGGGCGGTGAGTTGCCCAACCAGGAGCGCAACTGGATCCATCAGCCGGTTCACCCCGGGGTGTTGATTGCGGGTATGAACTGCGTATCGACTGATGCTGTGGCCACAGCAGTGATGGGACTGGACCCTATGGCTGATCGCGGAGCCCCTCCCTTTGAAAGGTGCGACAGCACGTTGCGGCTCGCTGAACGCCTGAACGTAGGCACGCGCGACCTGGCCCGAATTGAGGTGGTGGGCACTCCGATTGCCAAGGCGAGATTCCGCTTCCCGACTCTGACGCAGTTGACCACATAGTGCGGGAGTTCGTGCTGGTCAGCTGAAGAGCGCGTCGTCCCACGATTGCGGTTCGTCCCACATCGGCGTGGGTTCAAAGTAACCCGTTCCTGGCTTGAGATGACGCTTGAGCTCGTCATCGTTCAGCGCAATTCCGAGGCCGGGCGTATCGGGTACGCGGATATAGCCTTTGTTGATGATCGGCTTTTCCACCCCTGTGACGAGGTCCTGCCAGAAGGGCACATCGAGCGAATGGTTCTCCAGCGCGAGAAAGTTCCGCGTGGCCGCGGCGCAATGTACGGATGCCATGCAGGAGACCGGCGTTCCCGCGAAATGCATGGCCATGGGCACGCCATACTTGAACGCCATATCGCCAATGCGGTGGGTTTGCAGAATTCCGCCTGAAGTTGCGAGATCGGGGTGAATCTTATCCACGACGTGCTCTCTGCACAGGGTCTCGAAATCCTCAAACTTGTAAATGTCCTCGCCGGTGAGGGTCGGCGTAGGGCTCTCCTGCGTAATCTCTTTGAGCAGATCGGTGTAGTACCACGGGATCACATCTTCGATCCACTCCAGGTTGAATTTCTCATACGCCTTGCCGAGCCGGATAACCGATTTCACGCCGATGTGGCCCAGGTGATCCATCGAGAGCGGCATATCGTATCCAATGTTCTCGCGCACCGCAGCCACGTATTCGCACAGGCGGTCAATGCCCTTATCCGTCACCTCGGTGGCAATGAACAGGTTCGGTTGCACGTGCTGCTCCCAGTTGCTCATCCCTGATGGCCGCATCACCGCATCGGGAATCCCATCCAGTACGTTGATGCCCAGATCCATCTTCATCCACGTCAGGCCCATTTCCTTGCGCTCTTTCGCGCGCCGGCCATATTCAACCGGATCCATGGATTCTGTCGTGTCTGCATAGATACGAATTTCGTCGCGCCATTTGCCGCCGAGCATCTGATACACAGGAATGTTGTAGACCTTGCCGGCGATGTCCCACAGCGCCATCTCCACCGCGCACACTCCGCCGGCCTGGCGTGCATTCCCGCCAAACTGCGCGATCTTCTGAAACAAGTAGTCGATGCGCAGAGGGTTCTCGCCCAGCAGCCGGCTTTTCAAAGCCAACGCATACTGCGGCCCGGCAATATCACGCACCTCGCCCAAGCCGTAGACGCCTTGATCGGTGTCAATGCGGATCAGCACGCACGGGCTTGGCCCTGGCTTGACGATCACCGCATAGCGCATATCGGTGATCTTCAGGCTCGACGGGCTGGAGGCAGGGTTCACGTTCTTGATCTCCGGCTGAGCTTCCGCGACGCGCCCAAGAGCGCCGCCTGCCAGTAAACCGAGTGACGACTTGAGCATGCTGCGGCGGTCGATGCGAAATCGCTGCGCGTTGGACATTTCAGTCAATTCCTTCCATCGTGGCTTTTTTGAATTCCCATCTTACTCCTGCATTCCCGTGTCCGGCCCGGAAGTTCCAGTCCGAGTCGTTTCGACACAGCGAACTGGTTTGTGGAAGAATGCATAACCGGGGCTGCTGGCAGATCGAAGCCCACGAGAGTTTCCAATGATGAGATCCATGCTTTCTCGAAGAAATCTGATCAGGGCAATGGGAGCCGCTGCTGTGACGCCTATGCTGCCGCTACGGACGGTGGCCGCAAAGGATGCGCCGCAGCCCTGGTGGCTTGGCAATGGAATGCCGCAGGAGAGCGCCGCAACGCCAAAGATCGCCTGCGGAATCGATGTGCACAACGGCGTTACGGATGAGGCCATTCGCAGCGTGGTGCAAATCGGTGTCTATCATGTGTTGTTGAACGGGCCGGCGATACCGTGGACCGTGGATCAGCTTCAACCAATCGTTGACAAACTCAAAGCCGGCGGCGTCACGCTTGGGAACCTGATGATTACCGGCTTTCCCAACGTCATTTATGGGCGGCCGGGACGCGACGAGGAGATCGACAAAATCAGGCAGTCGATTCAAGCCGCCGGCCAGGCCGGAATTCCTGTCGTGGAATACAACTTCTATGCGCACCGGGCAATGGAGGGCTACTTCGAAGAGACCGGGCGGGGCGGCGCCGGATTGACCGGGGTCGATTACGACCGGATGAAGGATCTTCCGCCGCTTTCACAGGAAGGCGCGCAAACGCTCGACGAAATGTGGGCCAACATTACCTACTTCCTCAAGGCCGTCATTCCCGTCGCGGAAAAAGCGAGCGTGCGTCTGGCGCTGCATCCCAACGATCCGCCCTTTCCGCTCAGCCGGGGATCGCAGCAGATCATGGCCACGCTCGCCGGATGGAAGCACCTTATTGAGATCGTAGACAGCCCGGCGAATGGGATCACCTTCGATTGCGGCGTGACGATGGAGATGGGCGAGGACCCGGTCGAGGTCTGCCGCTATTTCGGCAGCCGCGATCGCATCAACCACATGCACTATCGCAATCCGCACGTAACTGCGCCTTATCTCAAGTATGACGAAGGCTTCATCGATGAAGGCGACGTGAATATGTTCGCGGTAATGCGAGAGCTGATCAAGATGAAGTATTCGCGTGAGATCTATCCCGAGCATCCGCGCGCTATCGACTACGACCGGGAGCGCGGCCCGATTCGCGGATATCCCGGGGGCGGGGGCTACGCCGGCGATCTTTACGACATCGCTTACGCGAAGGCGATGCTGCAGGCAGCGCTGATTGTCGAGCGAACCAGATGAACAGGTGTTGTGCCCTTTACAGCAGTTTCGGAATTGGTGTAGGCCGAATGCGCTCGGCAAAGTGGCATTTTCATCAAGAAAATGCCACCTTTTAATGCTCTCAAAAAGTCTACGTTAATTCCGAAACTGCTCTAAGGCTCCGGCGCGCCAGGGTTCCGGCGCTCCGGCTTCGGCTGCCTGGCTTTTGCAAGCAGAGCGTCGAACTCGCTGCGCGGCATCTTCAACTTATCGGGATGCGCGTCGATCCACTGAGCGAATGCATCGTACTTCGCCGGCGTCCATCCCCCTTCGAATTGCGCGCCGTTCTTGCCTTCGCGATTCAACTCGAAATTATAGTCGTCGGTAAGCGCCGTAAACTCCGCGGCGCTGATGGCGTCTTCGGCCAGAATCGCGGGAATGAAGAGAACTCCCTCCGGTTTGGCCAGCACCAGGTCGCCCGGCAGCACGATGGCCCTTCCGATGCGAACCGGTACGTTGATCCCGGTCAGCTCCATGTCTGCCCAGGCAGAAGGATCGTATCCCCGATAGAACCCGTTGAAATCCGGAATCTCCCGGTTCTCTTCCTGATCGCGGATCCCCGCGTCGAATACGAAGCCCGTGTGCGTATGTGCGGCCACTGCATTGCCCAGATTTGAGCCGATGAGGGTCCCTTCGATGATCTTGCCAAACCCGTCGGCAACGTACACGTCTCCAATCTGCAGTTCATTGATCGGCCAGCTATTGGTCCCGCTTACGCGGCCTTCGGCTTTGCCTTCGGCAACAATGGCCCTTTGCATATCGGGCCGCGTTGGCATGTATTGCGCGGTGAGTGCGCGGCCGGCGAAGGGCTTTTCGATATGCAGCGCCTGCCAGCCGCCCTCAAATTGGTTGCGGTACCCGTGGTCGCGCAAATATTCCCATACGTCTTCAAAGGTCATATCCAGCGCCCGCTCCAGCAGAGCATCAGGCAGCTTAGGCCGGCCATCTGAAAAACGATCGCCCTTCCACTCCGAGGTGTAGAAAAGAATTTGATCGTGCGTCATCTTCACCTGGGCGCGCGAAGGCAGAGCTACCAAGAGAGCGCAAATCGCCGCAGCCATTCCAACCGCTTTTTTCATTTGAGTATCCTTCTTTGGGCGCTGAATCCCCAGTCGCATCATCCTCGCGTCGAGCCTGTCTTTTGTCGTGCCTGTCTCTTGTCGTGCCTGTCTCTTATTTTGCGAGCCGCATGCACAAACTGCGATCGCGGAACACAGCAATTGTAGAACCTGTCGCTCGCCAGATTTTTATCCAACCCACTGAAACCGGGCGACGGCGCGCACGGTTCGAGACATTCTGCGACTGAGTGAGAGGAAGGCCTATTGCTCTCCCGCGAGTTTGCGCAGGCGAGCACTCACATTCCAAAACGCCCGGCCGTCGTGGTACCCGCCCTTCCAAATGGAGCCCTTGTCCTGTGTGATTGGCGTGCCGTCCGCCTCGGTCAGGTTATACAGGCCGCGGTATTGGCTATCGATTGTGTGGTTCTTGATGAAGTTCCACTGCTCGATGAACCTACTAAAGTAAATAGGCTCCCGCGCTCCGTATCGCTCGTGCATCATCAGCAGCGCATTCAGCCCTTCTACCTGGACCCACCATTCCTTGAGCTGGCTTTCCGGTTTGCCCGCGGCTGTGCCGTCCTGGAAAAAGCCGCCGTTACTTCGGTCCCAGCCGTAGGCAAGAGCGTGATCGACCAGCATTTTTGCCATTCGTTCCGTCTTCTCGCTCGCCTGGTGATGGAGGGCTTCGTCCGTTTCCAGCATCAAATAGGCGGTCTCAACATCGTGGCCGAAGGAATCAAGGTCGGGAATGGGCTGCCATGCATTGGTGAAATAGAGATTCATGGCGCCGGGCTCGACGCAGATTTTGTCGCGCACGATCGCCAGCATTTCTTCAAGGCGTGAGCGCAACGCCGGGTCAGGCCACACGCGATAAAGCTCTGTGAAGGCCTCGAGCAAATGAATGTGGGTGTTCATTGACTTGTAGCCGACAGGACCGATGGGCCCCGTAGCGACACTTCCGCCGGGCACATCCGGCTGGATTGGCGTTCCATCGCGAGCCAGCCACTCATAGTAGCCGCCATGCTCGGAGTCATGCGCGTGCTGGTCGGTCCAGAGAAAAGCTTTCTTCGCGAGTTCGAGCGCCTTGGGATCGCCGGTAGCCTGGTAGGCCGCGGCTAATCCATAGATGCAGAATGAAATGCCGTACAGATGTTTGCCGTCCTTGAATTCTGAAGTCGTGTGGCCGTCGTCATCGAGTAACCAGTAGAAACCTCCGTCCTGCTTGTCCCACATGACGTTTTCGAGATAGGAGACCCCGTCCTCGACGATGGGCAGAAACTCCGCTTTCAGCTTCGGGTCGCGCAGCACGACCTGAGCTGCAACCCAGGTCATCCGTCCTTGCATGACGGAGGCCTTGCCATCGCTGGGCGCCCACTGCCAGTCGCGGGTGAAGTGGGTGTGGAACCCGCCATGTTCATGATCTACGGATCGGGGGAACCAGACATGAATAACATCGGTGTACAGCGCATTCTGGACTTCGGCGGACAGCTTGAGATAGTCCGCGCGTGTTGGCGGCGGGACGCTGGTCAGCGCGGACTCTTTGGGTTGTTGCGACATAGACGAGCCAGAGGTTAGAAGGAGCGCGAGAGGGATGCATCTGATTTGCATCGCAAGCCCACTTCGAAAATGTCGGCCTACGATCCCAGCCATGCGCGGCTCCTCCGACAACCCCATCAACACGGACAGGCTTATACTACACCGTCGTCTTCTGAGATCCGCCGCTCAGCTCCGCGCATGCCGTGGCCTGAGTCCGAGTAATCCAGACAGCGAAACTTATCCGTGGAGAACAGGCTGTGGCTCAACGTTAAGTCCGGAGGAAATTCAGGGGCCGGGGTGGGCCTCGACTGTAATACTGACGCTTATCGCCGGCTGTTCGCGAAAGCAAGAATTGCAACGCCCGGGAGTCTGTTCCAGGCTCTCAAGACCTCGCGGACGGTGACGAGCTCATTTCCAGGCTCTGCACGGCAGCATATCCAACGCAAAATAGGAGGACAGCAAACCCCAGCGGGTCCAGGATCTCGGGCGGACTCGGGAGCCTGAGTGGAAGCGCCAAGTTGCCATAAACCGCCTCCAAAGCGAAAAGAAGGATGCCTATAGAAAGGACGGTGCGGTTGGGCAGCACGAGGAATCTCCTGGAGAGTTTTGGCACGGCGACGACGATTGCCAGGACCGTGATCGAAATGGCTGCGAGGAGATGATTGTATGGCATGATTCTGAACGAAGAGCCGGTAAACATGAAAAGGGCAACGCCCGCCACGGCAATCGCGAGCCCCACTACAATCGCTCCTTGAAGAAAGAGCCGCAGTTTGTCCCGGCTTAGGTCGAGAAATGCCAGCAAAGCAATGACCACGACCGAGAACGACAGAATATTGCCCACGTATGGAAGAACGGCCAAAAGCCAATTCGGCAAAAGTCCGAGGTCGGCCAACGAACCAAACAGATATTCGGTTCCCTCAATCGCGCTCCAGATTCCGAGCCAGGTGTAGAATTTTCCCCCGCTCCGGCGCCGCATCACGGCGATGCCGCAGACACACAATCCGATAAACAGGAAAACTGTACCAAACAGAATGTATGGGATTCGATCGCGAAGTACCTCAACAACTTGATCTGTCAGGGGAACACCTCCAGAGACCGTGTTAACCTGCGCCCGCTTTCGCTGTCGGTGCGCAGCATCACGGCGAAGTCGTGAGACCCATGCAGCCGAACCCGTGCGGCATTGGGGCCGGATCGAGAATCGACCAGCAGTTTCCGAAATTGCTGCGGCGAGAATCCAGAAGACGCCCCTACTACAATCCGCGTAAAATTAATCGAGTGGCCCCGCAGCTCAGATGGCCCCCGGCCCAATAAGGGCCGGATCGAGAATCGACCAGCAGTTTCCGAAACTGCCGCTCCCACAATCCCGTAAAATTAATCGTGTGGCCCCGTAGCTCAGATGGATAGAGCAGCAGTTTCCTAAACTGTAGGTCGCCTGTTCGAATCAGGCCGGGGTCACCACGTCAAGCTACAACTCGATTCGGCCTGCCTTATCCCTTTTCCCGCCGCTCGATTTTCCTCTTTGACGTCCCCGCGTCGAACCCGCTATAAAAGTTGATGTCACGGAAGTCGTTTCCATGACATCGTTGCTGCGGCGCTGCGCTTCAGCATCACTCATCATCGCAATCGCCAGGATGTTCGGGAAGGCGGTGAAACTCCGCCACTGCCCCGCAACTGTGAGCGCACCTGTTTCCCTGCCGTCGTATAACAAGCGCAGGAGCAAAACAGGATTTCGGCCCGCGTGTTTCGCTTTGTGCGGAACCCGCATCGAGCCACTGAAGTCGAACCATTCGGTTCGGCATTGGGAAGGCGGCTGAAACCAGCGCAAGTCAGGAGACCGGTCCTCGGCGCACCTAACCGCTTTCACGTTCCGAGGGGAACGAAGGAGCTCTCATGCCGATTCCCAATCATCCGCGCTCAACTTTCCGCCGCGCCTCGTCTCGGTCCTGCCAGGCTCTGCCTCGCGCGTTTGCCGTCGGATTCCTCGTCCTCTGGGCCACACTCTGTTCGGCCGCTTCCATTCGCGGCGTCGTCACCGACGCCAGCGGCGCCAAAGTTACCGGCGCCGCGGTTTCGCTCATCTCGAACGGCAAGGTCGTCGCCTCAGCGGTTTCCGTGTCTGATGGCAGCTTCCAAATCACCACCGGCTCCGCTGGCCGATTCTTTCTCGTCGTCACGGCCAAATCTTTCCGGCAGCTGCAAACGCCCAACTTCTATGCCGGCCAGTTTGATTCCATCGAGCGCGACGTCGTGCTGGAGCCGGCCTGGGTGCGCGAATCGATCGTCGTCACCGCTACCGGCACGCCCACTCCGCAGCCGCAAACCAGCGCCGCCACCACCGTGATTGGTCCCACCGACATCGCATTGCGTGACGATCTGGTAAGCGCCCTGCGCCTGATGCCAGGCACATTTGTAGCGCAGGACGGCCAGCTTGGGGCGCAGACTTCGCTTTTTGTCCGGGGCGCCGATTCAGACTCCTCGATGATCCTTCTCGACGGCGTCAGCGTGGACGATATGGGCGGCCGATTCGACTTCGGCCCGCTCTCCACCACGGCCGTCGAAAGCGCAGAGGTTTATAGGGGGCCAAATTCGAGTCTCTATGGAGCCGATGCGGCCAGCGGCGTGGTCAGCCTCACGACGCCGCACGGCACTACCAGCTTCCCTTCTCTGCTCTTCCAGGGCGATGCGGGCAATCTCGATACTTCGCGCGAGGAGCTTGAACTTGCTGGCGCGCACAACAAACTCGACTACCTGGGCGCATTAAGTTGGCTGCAAACTGCCAACAACATTCCCATGGACGAGTACCACGTCGCCACATCGGCGGCTAACGTCGGCTGGGCACTCAATGGCAAAACTCAACTTCGCGCCTCGCTGCACTATGGCGTCGATGCTACCGGAGTCCCCAACCAGTGGGACTTTTATTACATTGCCGATGACCGCAAGGAAGGCGATCAGAACCTTTATGGCGACGGCGCCGTTGAAAACCAGACCACGGCCAGCTTCCACAATCGCTTCCAGTACGGCCTGACGCGCAAACGCGAACAGTCTCAGCAATGGTATCCAGCCGGCATCTGCATTCCCGCCGGCAGTTGCGACGGCGCTCCAGATTCTTTCACCGGCGGCAACTTCTATGGGTACCCGGTGGACATCAAGGGCGCCAACGGCTACAGCGCAGTTGGGCCCGCGCTGCTGAATTACAGCGCCGCCAACGGGAGCGTCTACCCCAACCGCCTTGACCTGATTTCAAATCGCGACCAGTTCCTCTACCAGGGAGACCTCCGTCTCACGCCGCATCTGCTGCTGTTGGCGGGCTTCCACTATGAGAACGAGCGCGTCGCTGAACGCGAGCCGGCTTATTTCATCGACGAGTCGCTCAATATCTCCGATTACGATTATGTTTTCGGCGCGCATGGCGACTTCAAGGACCGCTTTTTCTATACGCTTCGCGGAAGTGTCGAACACTACCAATTGTTCGGCACGGTCTTCTCGCCAAATGCCGGCCTCAGCTTCTACGCGCTGCGCCCGCGGTCCGGCGTCTTTAGCGGCACCAGACTCAACTTCAGTTTTGCGCAAGGTGTGCGCGAGCCCGCCCTCACCGAGGAATTTGGCTCCCTGTATGAGTTCCTCAAACAAAACGGCGGCCAGGCGACGATCCAGCAATATGGAATCTCTCCGATTGAAGCGCCAACAACTCGCACATGGGAAGGCGGCGGTGAGCAATCTTTCTGGGGAGAGCGGATCGTCTTCCGCGCAAACTATTTTCACAACGAGTTCGGACGTTCAATCGAATCGGTAGGCGCAGGACTCGTGCCTGCTCTGCTGCCCAACTTGACTCCACAACAACAGCAAGCCCTGGAATCTACGCTGCAAAGCGAAAACGCCTACTCCCTGGATCTCAACTCCCTTGCCTTCCGCGCCCAGGGCATCGAGACGACTGTAGAGAGCGGCATCGGCAAATACATTTTTCTTCGCGGCGGGTACACCTACCTGGATTCTGTCGTGCAGCGGTCGTTCTCCAGCGACAATCAGGCGCTGCTGGGCGGCTATGCGCCAACTTTTGACGGGATTCCCGTTGGCATTTACTCGCCGCTCGCAGGCGCGCGGCCCTTCCGGCGCCCGCCGCACACCGGCTTTTTCACCGCCACTTACGCCAACAAACGAATCACCGGAGATTTCACAGCGGCCTTCGCCAGCCGCAGCGACGACTCCACCTTTCTCGGCTACGAAGATCTCGAGCAAGGGAACTCTCTTGTGCTGCCCAATCGCAATCTCGACTTCGGCTACGCGAAACTCGACCTCGGCGGCAGCTACCAGTGGTTCACGTGGATTGACGTCTACGCGCAGGCCGAGAATCTTCTCGACAACCAGCACATCGCGCCCATCGGCTATCCGAGCCTGCCGTTCACGCTTCGCACCGGCGTGCGCATTCGCTGGGGCCCCGGTAGTGGACATTGAAAGGGGTCCCCAGTAGTGGACCCCGGTAATGGACATTGAGACCAGCGGCCACTGATTCAGTTCTGCTTCGAGCTGTGCAGACCCGTTTGCTGGCGCAGCCCACGAACGGTTTCACCCGGCGCATGTTCGGCCGCAGTCCACTTGCGCCTGCTCCATGGCGCATCTTCGCTGCAAGATCGGGCGCGGGACCGTCTATGAATAGGCCCCGTTTTCCACAAGTTAACGGCTAAACCGTTGGTTTTCCCGAATTGCAAGAAATTTCTTAAATTACCTCTTGGAAGATTGCTCGCTTCTGTCCTACAATGACTGCTCCTGAGAGAATGCTGTACACCCCAAAGTGCCGTACTTTGAGGGAATCCTTCAGCCCGCGTTATTGGGGCGCAGCTGAAGTTTTAGATGATTTCAGACACGAGTCGACTGCGGCGCAATGGCACAATCGCAATCTCTGAGAAGCCTCCTCGTTGCAGCCGGCAAAGGTTGTTTTCGCTAGAGACATTAGTGCTGCTGCATTTGAAGTTTATTTTCGTGAGGGCATAACAGCCGATTGTCACGGGCCAACATGGACGCATCTCCCCCGTCCGATGGCCCCATGCACACGTGGACCGAGGTCCGAATCCCGGGTTGCATGCTCACGACGTTTCACTTCGCTTTTTATCGCAAGTTCATCGAAGATTTGTACGCTCAAGTCTCAGGGATTTTTGAGCAGGCACGCGTCCATGCCGGAGTCGGCCCGGAGTCGGCTTTGACAGCTGCACGGCGCTTGCTGCAGGTTTCGCCGGGTTCTGCGCGTTGACCGAAACGCCGATTCGTGGCGCCGGCAACGACGCAATCAGTTCTCACGGAATATGGCTAAACGCAAAACGACCACTTTGGAGGGCAGTTATGACATTCAATAGAATTCGCCTGGTGCTTTGCTGCCTGGCGCTTCTCATCCTCGCTGTGTGTTTCAGCTCCATTTCCTTGAACGCGCAGTCAACGACGCAAGGTTCAATTGACGGCACCGTCCTCGATTCTTCCGGAGCCGTAGTCCCGGGCGCTCCAGTCAACATCGTGAGATTGGCCACTGGCTTTACTGTCAACCTCGCCTCTGACAGTAGCGGCTACTTCAAAGCGCCTCTGCTCGAGCCGGGTACGTATACTGTCTCCATTTCGGCTCCCAACTTCGCCAAGTACCGCGCCGACAATGTCATTGTTCTGGTAGGGCAAGTCACGAGCATCGAGCCGCGTTTGGCCGTGGCGTCATCCGCCACCGAAGTCGTCGTGACCGAACAAACCCCGGTCATGAACCTGCAATCGCCCGATTTCACCGATACCTTGGACACCACGGCGCTGCAGAATATTCCCATCAACAACCGGCGCTGGTCGGCCCTCGCCCTCACCACTCCCGGCGTCACTGTGGACGCCAGCGGCTATGGTCTCATCAGCGTCCGCGGCATCAGCACGCTGCTCAACAACGTCGAAATCGACGGCGCCGACGACAACCAGGCTTTCTTCGCTGAGGAGCGCGGGCGCACCCGCGAAGCCTATTCCACCGCAGGCAGCGCCGTCCGCGAGTTCGCCGTGAATACCGGCGTCTATTCGGCTGAATACGGCCGCGCCGCTGGCGGTGTCGTCACCTCGGTCACCAAGAGCGGCACCAACCAGCTTCACGGCCAGGCCTACTTCTACGACAAGGAAAGCAACTGGAACGCGTTTAACGACTATGCGTTCGTGACGACCTTCGCC
>Ga0181520_10005120_pt1 | contig 21199 bp, 22 predicted proteins | sample PEATcosm2014_Bin_29_FD_132451 | JGI IMG/M metagenome (GOLD analysis project Ga0181520, IMG submission 132451) | Peatland microbial communities from MTU Mesocosm Facility, Houghton, MI, USA - PEATcosm2014_Bin02_30_metaG | ecosystem: Environmental > Terrestrial > Soil > Wetlands > Peat | place... | reverse complement strand
CTCCGGTTTGCCTGCATTTGCTTCGATTTGGATCGATTTGCGCGATTTGCTTGGTTTGCCTGACACAGGCCTGGCCGTTACCATTTCGCGCTTCATGAGTCACGCTTAGGATTCTACAGGCCGAAGTTTAAGATTTACCTAAGATTTGTATAAGATTTGGTTAAGATTTTTTTGACAGAGATGTAATGCGGGGACCTGGAGTGACAGTCGCCAAGTCCGCATCCGCACGCACCCACTCCATCCGCTCGCACTATCTAATGGATTTGGTTAAGGTTTTTTGAGGCTGGTTTTACGACGGTTGTTGGGGAGAGAGGGTCAGGCAGGCACCGTGCCATCCGATTCCGGCTATTCTTGACCTTTTCGATTTGCAAACCTTTTAAGAGCGCGGATGATCGGGGCGTCCTTGATGTCTTTCGGGATAGAACCACCAGGACGGAAAATATTCACCCCGCCCCTTTAGTTGGGGTCGGGGTTCACTTTTGTTGGCGGGGAATTCCCAAAAATCGGCGGGGGTGTAAACCGTAACTGACGGCAGGCCCGAGTAAAGCGAGCACAACGAGCACTCTTTCTTATTTTGTTATGGAGGAGTACCGGGCTCGTACCAACTCACGCTCGCCCGGCAAGCGGGCATCGGGGAGACGGGGAAACGGGGCGTTCGTTTTCACTCAAGCAGATGGCGATGAAGTCACGCAGCCAACGCTTGTCTTCGTGTTTTAATGCGGGTAAGGATCGTCTGAAGATTTAATGATGAGATGGGGAGAATTGTCTCCTGCAGGCATGCCTTTCTGTACGGCCATGACGCTGACAGGAACCTGGGGATTCGGCAGAGTTGATGTGTCATCCAGCATGAGATCTTCGGCTTCTTCAATGGTTTTTTGATGGCGGTAATGTATGAGATTGCGCCTCGGCGGTTCAGCGTGGCCAAAGCGCATTACCAGCGAAAAATATTGCGTGTCGCCTAGATCGCCAAGGGGCACCCAGGCATAATCGAATTCCTGTCCGAAAAGATGAAGGCCGATTCCCGTAGAAAAGCCGGCAAGGGCTGTTGTTTGCCTTATTGTCGCCGTATTGTAGCCGGCGCGCAGAGAAGCCATGTTGATCGGACTCCATTCCATTCCGAAAGCGGCGCTGTAAAGGCCGGATCCATCATAAATGCCTTCTATATCCGTTTTCAGCTCGCGCAGCACCGAATAGGATGCCCCGATGCGGTAGGATTGCGGGAGCGTGTCTGCTTCGTCAAGGAATTTCATCTTTGTGCCGATATTGCTGACGACGGCGGCAAGCGTGAGGCGGTCCGTCATGCGGAACATGCTGCCGAAATCAAAGCCGTAGGCATTTGCCGAAACGTCGGCGATTCTTGCGTCAAGATATTTTGCCGTAATCCCGAGTGAAACGGCTTCGCCCAGGTGATGTGAATACGCCAGCGAATAGGCGGCGTAATGCCCTCCGAAATTGCCTGTCGGATTTCCGTTTACATCCGTTCCGGCGGTGTCGCCCGGGTTAAAGTACTGCGCGGCGAATCCAAAAGAATGCCCGTATGAAAAGGGATGAACAAAACTGGCGAATTCGTAATTGACGTTTTCCAGATAGGATAGATGCATTCCGGCGAGTTGCGTGGAGTCAAGAAATCCCAGCCCCGCGGGATTATAGATCGGCGCATAAGCGTCTGAAGCTTCGGCTGAGTAAGCATTACCCATGGCTGCGGGACGCCCGCCGACAGGGATTTCCAGAAAGCTTGCAGCTTCCGTTCCGGTAAAGGCATTGATCCGCCCCGGATGAGCAGCCAATGCAAATGCAAAAATTATTGTTGCGGCTGAGGAACGTAGAAGGGGGCGGCTTATCTTCATTAAAGTGTCGGGGCGTTCCAGAGTTCTCAGTATCGATTACGGCGCCAGTGCCTGCCGTAGTACGGTTTTGGGGGTAGGGCCTATGGACAAATCCAGAGGCAAACTTTAGACACTAATAGCTGGAAGAAGGTTGCAGGAAAAACAGCAGGTCCGAGCAAATAAAGTAACAACAGGAACAACGGTAACAAAAGGACCTAGCTCGGCCCTCGGAACTGTCGTAACTGTGTTACTGTAGTTACCGACTTTACTCGGTCCTGCCGTTACTCAATTGACGGTGAGTTCTAATATCGGATCAGGGAAAGGACGTCGTAGCCGCGCAGTTTTTCGCGGCCGTGAAGGAACTCCAGCTCGACAACGAATGCAATCCCGGCGACATTTGCCTTTGATTTTTCAATCAACCGGCAGCTTGCCTGTGCCGTGCCTCCGGTAGCCAGAACATCGTCTATGATCAGGACCCGCGAATTTTCATCCACAGCATCGGAATGAATTTCCAGAGTGTCAGTCCCGTATTCAAGATCATAGGTAAACGAATGGGTCTTATATGGCAGTTTCCCTTTTTTCCGGATAGGAATGTATCCTGCGTTCAGCAGAAAAGCTACAGGCGCGCCAAAGATAAATCCCCGGGATTCCACCGAGGCGACGTGTGTGATGCCTTTATTGCGGAAAGGTCCGGCAAGGCGCTCAATGGAGGCGTTAAAAAGTTCGGAATTCTTCAACAGGGGAGTAATGTCTTTGAATACTACTCCCGGTTTCGGAAAATCAGGAACATCCCTGATTGCGGCCTGCAGTTTGCTGAGCATGTCGGTTAAAGGCATTTTTTCCTGAGAATCAATAAGCATCAAACAATGCCCATGCGCTGCGCAAGCCGTCGCAGGCGTTCCAGCCCGCGCTTTTCCAACTGGCGGATTCTTTCCCGGGAAACCCTCAGTTTTTTCCCCACTTCTTCAAGAGTCTGGTTTTCACCGCTCAGTCCGAAGCGGAGTTCCAGTATCTGGCGTTCGCGCAGAGGCAGCTGCGACATGGCGACGTCCAGTTCGTCATGGAGTTTGAAAAGCGAAATCAAACGATCGGGCGCGTAAAGCTCGTCATCCGAAATGACGTCCTTGATGGTCAAGTTCTCATCTTCATCCAGAGGAGCTTCAAGGCTGCCTATACCGCGCGCCGCTTCAGCGGCATCAAGAATTCCCTTGACCTGCCGCGCAGAGAGATGAAGTTTCTGGGCCATTTCCTGCAGAGTGGGATCTCTTCCCAGTTGTCCATGCAGAAGGTCCCAGTGCCGAAGCCAGCGTCGCAGGGCTTCCCAGGCATGCGGCGGTATGCGTATGGTTTTTGATTGTTCATCTATGGCGCGGCGGATTGATTGTTCTATCCAGTACGCGCCGTAGGTGGAAAAACGGAAACCTTTTCTGGGATCGAATTTATCTATTGCGTGCATCAATCCCAGATTACCTTCTTCGATTATGTCGAGAAAATCCAGACCGGGACGGTAGTATTTTTTGGCGATAGGAATAACCAGGCGCAGGTTGCGCTCGACAAGTTCCGACTTCGCGGCTTTGTCGCCTCTGGCCGCGCGCTTCCAAAGCGTGTTGAACGCTTCGCGGGAAAGCTCGGGGAAATCTTTTATTGCGCGGAAATACAGCGATACTGCGTCTAAACTTTCAGGCATAATTCCTCTGCATTATAGAAATCGGGGCGCCGGGATTTGAACCCGGGACCTGTCGCCAGACGTCTGGCGACCGCGCTGTCTACTTGGTCGGGGCGCCGGGATTTGAACCCGGGACCTGTCGCCAGATGTCTGGCGACCGCGCTGTCTACTTGGTCGGGGCGCCGGGATTTGAACCCGGGACCTCTTGGTCCCGAACCAAGCGCGCTACCAGCTGCGCTACGCCCCGACCAAGTAGACATCCTTCTACCAGCTGCGCTACGCCCCGATTTCATAACGCCTCGACTCAATCCACCGACGTAAAATATTATCATATTACTAACGCACACCCAAAGAGTAGGCTTTTCGTTCTGCTTCAGCCGGATCGGCGAGACGGGTAATCCACCTGGCGGTTTCTATGGCGGAATAGGGCATTGCCAATAGGCCAATCCTTTCCTTCATGTGCTGAAGACGCAGGGGATGATTCAACAAACCCTGAACTGCCGAAACAATGTGTTTGGGATCGTCGGCTCGTTCCGCCACCCCGTGCCTCAGCAAAAATCTTGCATTCCTTTCCTCCTGCCCCGGTATGGGATTTGTGATTATCATTGGAAGCCCCTTGGCCAGGGCTTCGGATGAAGTCAATCCGCCGGGCTTGGTGATCAGAATATCCGCGGCATCCATCAGCGTTCCCACATTCCTTGTGTAACCGAAAATCTGCATGCGCCTTTCGCGGCTGCAACGTTTCCTGAGAGTCCGGAAAAGTTCTCTGTTCAATCCGGCAACGACTATGCACTGCACGGCCAGGGCATGAAGTGAATCAAGCATGTCCTGAATAGGTCCAAGTCCGTGGCTCCCCCCCATCACAAGAATCGTTGGCTTGTGCGGATCAAGCCGCATCTGGATTCTAGCCTGTTCCTTAGGGACATTGCGCAAAAAGCGGGGGCTTATGGGAATCCCGGTCACTGCGATTCGTCTTGCCTCGATGCCGTGTCTGACAAGTTCCTTTTTTGAATCCTCCGAAGCGACACAGTACAGGTCAACTTCGGGATAGACCCAGTAAGAATGAATCGCGAAATCAGTGACCACTGCTATTAAGGGGATATCGAGCTCTCTTCGCCTTTTCTCTGCGGCAAATACGGAACAGGGAACGGCCTGCGTGCAGACTACCGCCTGCGGGGCGTGGCGAAGCAGCAGTTCTTTCATTTTGGGCCAGGAGATGGCGTTCAAAACCTCCCGTATCTCCCTGGTGGCAGATTCCACATCCGGATTGTCATAAAGGTAATTCCAGACCTGCGGCGTGTGTCGGAGCATTTCGAGGTAGGTGCGTGCCACCAGTTTGCCGATCGTGGGATAGGCGTAGGAAAAAGCGTCAACGCCGAAGGTTTCCCACTCCGGGGCCAGCAGGGAAAGCGCTTCGCGCATAGCGTTTGCTGCGCGCTGATGGCCGGATGAAGCGGAAATATACAGGAAGAGTACGCGTTTACTCATCAGCTAACCGATACAGTCCAGCTTCTCATTCGGGCCGGCGGGATTTGAACCCGCGACCTCTCCCACCCCAAAGGAGCGCGCTACCCCTGCGCTACGGCCCGAATGAACAGCGGAAGGAATATAAATCAGGATCCTCTAAGGAGCTGCAATACCTCTTCCAGTTCTTTGCGGATATTGCGGAGCGCATCAAGCGTCTGGGTCGGGCTGTGAGCCTCTCCGAGGTTGAGTTTGAGCTGTGCTGTCCCGCGGCGGGATTCCTGCTGCAAAAGTTTTCTGGCGCCGTCGATGGTATAGCGCTGGTTATACAGGAGTTGTTTTATCCGCATGATCGCATCGATTTCTTTATGGGTAAATTTGCGCTGGCCGGAATCCCTGCGATCGGGACGCAACGAACCGAACCGCGTCTCCCAGTAGCGTATTACGTGCGGTTCGACGCTGGTCAGCTCGCTGACCTGTTTGATAGAAAAGTATTTTTGTTCCGGTAAAAGTGTCTCAAGCATCAGATGAATTCAATCAAAAAAGTTATTGAACGTCAAAGCTTTTCGTCGTTTGCCTGGATGAAAAGATCTTTAGACATTTTGAACCGCACCACCCTGCGGGGCGGTACCGGTACGGTCTGGCCGGTCTTTGGATTCCTGCCGATTTTGGCCTTTCGCAGCTTAACGTGAAAACTGCCTATTTCCGAGAGCACCACTTTTTCTCCGGAACGAAGGCTCAAACGGATAGCCTGGAACATCGCTTCCACCGCCGCTTCGGCCTCGCGTCTTGTGCTCACTACGCGGTTGACGACTTTTACAAGCCCTGCCTTGTTCACTCAGCCCTCCTGCCCTTATTTCCAGTTCTGCCATTCGCCCGGCATTTCCCGCGCCATCAGATCAATTAAAGATTGCTTGGGGTTTTTACCATCGTACAGTATCAGGTGGGCTTCCCTGATTAAAGGAGCGTCGATGTTGAGCCGTTCGGCAAGATGGAAGGCCGGAGGCGCCGTCTTGTAGCCTTCGGCTACCATGGTCATTTCGGAAAGCGCCTGAGCTACGCTTTTGCCTTTGCCGATTTTTTCGCCCAGGGCCCGGTTTCTTGAATGCCGGGAGAGACAGGTTACTATAAGGTCCCCCATGCCGGTGAGGCCGAAGAAGGTTTTCAATTCCCCTCCAAGTTTGTATCCGATCCTGGCCATTTCATTTAGCCCGCGAGTCATTATGGCCGCTTTTGTGTTGTCTCCAAATCCCAATCCATCTGAAATACCGCAGGCTATCGCGTAAATATTTTTTAAAGTGCCGCCCAATTCGACGCCAATAAGGTCATGTTGCGTATATATACGGAAATAATTGGAAGAAAAAATTTCCCGCACTTTTTCAGCGACAGCAATGTCGGCTGCGGCAGCCACCACTGCTGTGGGGAGTTTCAGGCAGACCTCTTCGGCGTGACTTGGTCCTGACAGCACTGCTATCCGGGCGCCCGGGATCTCTTCCGCGGCAATTTCGCTCATGCGCTTCATCGATCCGCTCTCAAGCCCTTTGGTTACGCTGATAAAAACCGGCCCGGCATGCAGTACTTTGGATGCGGCAGCTTTCTTTAGAGTTGACCGGACAAATTCCGAAGGAGTTGCGGACAGGATCACCGGACAACCTTTTAACACTTCCGTTATATCGGACGACACTAAAACGTTTTTGTGAAGGTTCAGATCGGGTATTATAGACAGTCTGCGCGTCTTCCTGAGCCGGTCAGCCGCATTCGAATCAAATTCCCAGAGATTGACCGAATGACCCTTTTCCGCCAGAAGGTTGGCCAGGGTTGCTCCCCATGATCCCGCGCCAAGAACCGCGATGCGTTCGGTCATGGAGAACCTCTTTTACCTACACGGTTTTCCGTTCCACTAATCAGGCGCCGCATGTTTGTCCGGTGCTTCCAGACCAGCAGACAGGCTACTACCGTGGCGGTATAGGATAATGGTTTAGGTTCAGCAAGAATAAATGATGCCGCAGGCAGCGTGATTGAGGCGAGAATGGAGCTTATAGATACTATCCGCGTTACTGAAAGGCAGAGGAAAAAAACAATCAGAGCCGCTGCGCACGGTCCCGGCAACAGCGCAAGAAATACGCCCGCTGATGTCGCCACTCCTTTCCCCCCTTTGAATCCTATAAAAACCGACGCAGTATGCCCGGTAATCGCGGCCAGCCCCGTTGCCAGCGCTGCGGCCGTGTTCCCGGGAAAATGATGCAGAGTCCAGAGCACGGGAAGCGCCCCTTTCAAAATATCGAATACAAGAGTAATTGTTCCCGGCGCCTTGCCGAGAACGCGGAAAATGTTCGTAGCGCCGAGGTTGCCGGAACCGTGCTGGCGGACATCAATCCCTTTCCATGCCAGCCCCAGCCAATAACCCGTCGGGATGGAACCAATCAAATAGGAAAAAAGAATAACGGGTAAAATCATCAGCTTCATTCCAGATGTGCCAGCCGCTTGTTCCCCAGCCAGATGTAATCCAGAGCGGAAAGAATCGTGCTCGCAATCGTTGCATAAAGGATTAAATTACAAAATGCGCCAGGCAGCTTGAAAAGTACCGCAACGGCAAAGGCCATCTGAAGCGCCGTTGTCGTTTTTCCCAGCGGGCGGGGAGTTATCTTGGAATTGCCGGTCAAAATATAAACCAGCGTCCATCCAAGCACGACAAGCAGGTCCTGCGAAAAAATAACAATAAACACCCAGAGCGGGATCATGTGAACGGAGGCAAATGCGATGAATGTCGCCACCAGAAGCAGTTTATCTGCAAGAGGATCAAGAAAAGAGCCCAGCGTTGTACGTTCCCCCCGGATGCGCGCGATCGCCCCATCCAGCGCGTCGCTCGACACTGACAGAATAAAAATAAAACGGGCGGCAATGTAATGGTGTTCGATAAAGGCGATTATGAAAAGCGGAATCGCCAGAATTCGAAGAACGGTGATTTTATTGGCTAAAGTCATGGATTTGAGGTGTGCTTCACACTTTCTTTAAGCCACTGAGCCAGCGTCGCCGGATGCGCGCGCACGCGCACCCGTATTCCCTTTGCCGTAGGCTGCTGCTTCAGTACGTCCATGTAATTATAAAGCCCCGCCAGCCGGTGTCCTTCATCATAAGAAAGCAGCAGCTCTTTTTCTATCCACTGGGAAGAAAGTTTTGTCTCTACCGCTCTTAGAAAGACGTCAATTCCGTCGCCGGTGGCCGCGGAGATTGAAACGCCTTCCAGATTCTCGAAAGCGCTTCGGTCTTTCGTCGAAAGACGATCAATTTTATTATATGCCGTCAGTCGAGGCAATTTTCCGAGGTGAAGGTTTGTCAATACATCGACGACAGTGCGCGATTGCTGGAGCCACGCAGGATCTGCCGCATCTACGATGTGCACCACCAGATCGGCGGTGCTGATCTCTTCCAGCGTGGCGCGGAAAGCGGCTATGAGTTCGGTGGGCAATTTCTGTATGAACCCCACCGTATCACTGAAAAGAATTATGTGCCCGGACGGCAGGCGGACACGGCGCGTTGTCGGATCAAGGGTAGCGAAGAGCTTGTCATCCGCATACACATGCCGGTGTTCGCTTTTCGGCGCTCCGGAGGCAAGCGTCAGAATGCGGTTCAGCAGCGTGGATTTCCCGGCATTCGTGTAGCCTACCAGGGCCACCTGGGGCATGGGAATGCCCTGCCGCACGCGCCGCTGGAGTTTTCGCTCCCCTCTGATTTTTTCGATTTGATTCTGCAGATAGGAGATGCGGTCGCGGATGCGGCGGCGGTCGATTTCAAGTTTGCGTTCGCCCGGCCCCCGGGTCCCAATGCCGCCTGTCTGTTGTTCGAATTGTCCGAACCGTGCGGTAATGCGCGGTAGAAGGTAATTCAATTGGGCTAATTCGACCTGCAGGATGCCTTCATGCGTACGCGCACGCCGGGCGAAAATATCGAGTATCAGCCGCGTGCGGTCTACCACTTTAGCCTCGATAACATTTTCTAGGTTATGCTGCTGCACCGGTTTCAATTCATCATCGAAAATTACCGTGCGGATACCCAGGGCCCGTACGCGTTTCGCTAGAAACGTTGTTTTTCCCGACCCTATGAATGTTGCCGGGTCGGGCCTTGGTCTTGCCTGAGTGTGAGACTCTATAACCTTGCCTCCGGCGGTTTCAACAAGGCGGCTCAGCTCTTCCATGGAACTGCGCAGCGCAGCTTGCGTGCTGCCGCTGGTCTGCAGGCCGATGGTTAAAACCCGTTCCATTTAACCTTCATCTGGTGTCTGAACCATGTCATCTGGCGTTTCGCATATTGCCGCGTTTCAATAATCAGATTATTAAGAAGATCATTACGGGATATTTCGTTACGCAGATAGCGGATAACCAGGGGATAGCCAAGCCCGGTCAACGCCGGACAGTCTGCGGTGTATCCATGTTCCAGCAGCGCGGAAGTTTCCTTGATCATTCCCTGGTCAATCATTTTTCGACAGCGCAGTTCGATCCGTTTCTGCAGCTCTTCGCGCGGCAGGTCAATCCCGATGGCATGCAGAACGAATTCCTCTTCCCGCGCAGCCTGGTGTTCTTCGTGCCAGCGGGAAATTGTTTTACCCGTCAACTTGAATACTTCTAAAGCGCGTATGACTCTCTGAATATTATTTGCCGGGATGCGTCTGGCAGCTTCAGGGTCAATTTTTTCTAGATCATGATGCATTGCGGCGCGGCCATGCTTTTCGGCTTCAAGGCGCAGTGCCGTACGGATTGCCTCATTTCTCGGGGGCAATGGAGCGAGGCCTTCAATCAGCGCTTTGAAATAAAGCCCTGTGCCTCCGACAAGAATCGGTCTTCTGCCCCGCGCCGCGATCTCGGCGATTTTGTCGCGGGCGAGTCGAACAAAGTCCGCTGCTGAAAATGGCAGGCCCGGATCCCAGATGTCCACGAGATGGTAGGGAATGCCCTCAACTAAATAGACTCCTTCCCCCCTTGAGGGGGAAGGTGGGGATGGGGGGTTGTATTTAGGCCCCCCACCTTTTTCCTCCCCCTCCAGGGGGGAGGATGTTTGTTGGACCCACTGCCCCTTAGGTTTTGCCGTTCCCACCAGAAGATGTTGATAGACCTGCCGGGAATCCACGGAAATGATTTCGGCGTCTTGTTCCCGCGCGAGACGCAAGGCAAGTTCGGTTTTTCCGGATGAGGTCGGCCCTACGACAGCCTGGATTGATTTCTGGGAATGAGGACTGGGCATTACCTGATCGAAAAAACGGAATAGCGCTGGGTTGGCGGCCGCCAGTCAACGGCGATTTTTTCGACATGGGCCAGGGACGGCCCTTCCCTGAGAGCCTCCAGCAGTTGTTCCAGGTCGAATTTCTGGCCTTCGGCCTCGACTTCGACCGCGCCGTCCGGAAGATTTCGCACCCAGCCGGTCAGCCCCAGTGTCTGAGCCTTCTCCAGAACGAAATAGCGGAAATACACTCCCTGAACGCGGCCGGAAACGTGGGCACGAACTGCGGACAATTCAGTCTTATCGGCGCTCATAATTTAATGATAATAAAAAGCGCGTATCAGAAAAATAATGCCGGCTGCGGCGAATACAACGGCTCCAATTTTTTGAAGCGCCGGGGGATGAATCAGTCGTTTCGCCTTATTGCCCAGGAATACAGCCGCCGCGGTCACCGACCAAAGGGCAAGCGTGGCGGAAAGATAAATCGTTACTGGTGCGTGATGACCGGCTGCAAGTGTGGCTGTGGCAAGCTGCGTAAGGTCTCCCCATTCCGCGATAAAAATAACGAGGAAGGCGGAACCTGCCACCCTCCAGAAAGATTTTGATTTCTCTACTGTGTTTTCGTTTTTTTCCGCTTCTTTTTCCCCCTGTTCGCGCCATATCATCAGGGCGAATACCAGAAATAGCAGTCCCGCAGCCACCCGAACAAATTTCTCCGGGAAAATCGCCAAAACCGAACCAAAGAGAACGGCGACAAGGCTTTGAATAGCAAATGCGCCGGCGACGCCCAGAAAAACCGCCCGGGGGTTTTCGCGCGAGGCGAGAAGAACTGTGGCGAATATTGTTTTGTCCGGAAGTTCCGCGAGAGAAATCAACGCGAATGTAGAAAAGAATAAGGGCCACTCCATGAAGGCATTGTACCGTCCAAAGCGGCAGGCCACAAGTGGCCGCAGCCAGGGTTAGTCAGATAAGGTGCCGGGTTCCCGGGCCGCTTCATTGAGAAATCGCGCTTTCATTTCCTAATAGATAATTAGAATAAAAGTATGCGGCGCCAAACCTCTTATGCTTTGCTTGGCTTGTTCACAGGCGGCCTTATGCTTGCAGGCGCCCTTGCAGGTCACCTATTAAGATCGCATATAGGCTGGCATCTCGCTTTAAATTTGATTCCACGGGAATGGTTGCATTTCAATTTCTTTTACTGGTTTTTGACCGCCGAATCCGTTCTCTTGTTTACGGTCTTCGGTTTTTTATTGGGTAGCCAGGCAGACCGTTTGCGCAGCGAACGGGATGTGGCAAAGGCCACGATGGAGAATCTTACCCGTCTGGCTATTACCGACGGCCTGACCGGGATCTATAATCGCCGTTATCTGCGCGAACATCTGATTCACGAATTGCGTCAGGCAGAGCGCTACCGTACGCCTCTGACCGTCCTGATGCTTGATATTGATGATTTCAAAACCCTGAACGATACCTGCGGGCATCCGTTCGGCGATCTGGTGCTGGAACAGATCGCCGGGCTGATAGTTCAGGAGGCCCGCCGCGCCGATATCGCAGGTCGTTACGGCGGAGAGGAATTTCTTGTGATTATGCCAAGGCTGTCTTTCCGGGCCGCTCAAGTTTTCGCTGAACGTATCCGCAGGAAAATAGCAGACGCGCTTTTTATGTGCCAGGGCCGCAGGATCCCGGTCACGGTCAGCATTGGGATTGCTTCTTATCCGGAAGTCGTTGTTCCGGATAGAGAACATCTGATACGTGCGGCTGATGAAGCTTTATATAAGGCCAAGGCTGCAGGTAAGAACCTTGTTATTGCCTGGCAGGCTGACACGGCTCAGACTCCCCGCCATCACAGAGAAGCCCCGTGAAAGAAGGTTTTGTCCAAATATTTTATCAGGTCCTGCGGAACTTTCTGTGCAGTTCGGCAAGCGGCAGGCGGATGTGCGTTGGCCGGCCATGAGGGCAGGTCATGGGGCGTTCGCACGCGGCAAGCTCTTTCAGCAGCTGCGACATTTCTTCCAGCGCAAGATAGTCGTTTGCTTTTACCGCCGCGCGGCAGGCGGCGCGGGCAACGGCGGCGTGGCGGGCAGTTTCTTCGGCATGAGAGCTTTCGGTCTGAATGGAATCGAGAAAGCCGTCAAGGAAGCGCTTCACCTGGCGCATTTCCGGGAAATCTGCGGGCAGGGCTTTTAGGGCAAAACTCTTCCCGCCGAAGGATTCGATCTCAAACCCCAGTTTTCTGAGATCAGGCAGAAGATCTTCGATGAGCACCGCCTGATCATTGGCGAGTTCCCAGATGTACGGCGTTAAAAGCGGCTGGCTTGCTGTTTTGGGTTTGAGGGCACGTTTAAGAAGTTTTTCGTACATTACCCGCTCGCCTGCGGCGTGCTGGTCGATAATAAGCAATTCATTTCCCTGCTCTGCAAGCACGTAGACCTCATTGAACTGGCCGAGGATACGTATTGGAGCCGCATCAGTAATACTCCCTCTCCCCGCTTCCGCCACTGGGTCGTTGACGGATTCACTGGAACTCTGTGGCGTAAGCGGTGAGAGGGCGGGGGTGAGGGGTTCAGCTATCACGGTTTCTTTCGAAGGTTGTTGAAAAAGATCTGCCGCGGCATAAACATCCCCCTTCACCCGCGGCTCTCCGGTCCCGTACGGGACCGTCGGTCTTGCCCTATCCCCTGATGGGGCGAGGGGAGTGGTATGGTGAACCTCAAACATTTTCCGTATTCGAGCGTAGAGCAGGTCGTAAAGCATGCGTTCTTTTGAGAAACGGACCTCGCGCTTTGTGGGATGAACGTTCACGTCAACGATCGCCGGATCGACTTCAATAAAAAGCGCGAACACCGGGTGCCGGCCGATGGGCAGCCATTCGTGGTAAGCCTCGTAAATCGCATGCTGAAGAGCGCGCTGCTGCACAGGCCTGCCATTGACGAAAAGATACTGGGTATTCCTTGACGCGGAATGCGCTGGAACTTTGTTTATGAATCCCCGCCCAGAAACGGCCCCTTCGTCAAATTCGAACCACAAGAGCGAGGAAACAGTCTCGCTTCCCCACAGGTCGATCAGACGCAGCCGGATATCCGATCCCTGAGGCAAATTCATTGTGGATTTTCCTTCAAGCGTAACGTCAAAGCCCGTCTGCGGGTGGGCAAGAGCCAGTTCCTGAAGCGTACGCAGGATATGCGAACGTTCGGTCGAATCACGTTTAAGAAATTTCGACCGCGCCGGAGTGTTGAAAAAAAGATCGGCGACATTGATGGTCGTACCCTTTGGCGCGCCGATCATGGTGGAAGCCAGCACCTTCCCTCCCTCCAGCTTGATCTTAAATCCGTCGGGTTCTTCGACCGTACACGTGGTGAGTTCCAGGCGCGACACGGCGGCGATTGAAGGCAGCGCTTCGCCGCGAAAGCCGAAGGTCATGATCTTATGCAGGTCGTCCAGATTGCTCAGTTTGGAGGTGGCATGGCGATCCAGAGCCAGTTCGGCGTCTTCCCGCGTCATGCCTTCGCCGTTATCCGTGACGCGGATGTTTGTGCGTCCGGCGCCCCAGATTTCGATGGTAATCTGGGTGGCTCCGGCATCGAGGCTGTTTTCTACAAGTTCTTTAACTACGCTGGCGGGACGCTCTATGACTTCGCCGGCGGCGATCAGGCGGATGAGGGATTCAGGAAGCTTGTGTACCTTCACTTCATTCAGACGGCTACGGCGTTCGGAAATACGCGCGCTTTCTCATCCTTCTGGCAGAGCGAGAAAAAGGCGCAATCTTTAAAGCAGAAACGGCGGTCGCCCTGATTCAGTCGTTCCTCGCACTCCTTGTAGGCCTTTACCAGTTTCTGCACAAGGTGAGCCCACTGTGTCTGGAATTCGGAAAACTTAACGGCAACGTGGTAAGTTTCCCCTTTCTTGTGCGCGCGTATGATTTTTCCCTGCACCTGTGCGTTGACGATGCCGGGAATTTCCAGACGGAAGGTCACGTTCTTCGCGATTTGAGGCAGGGCGAATGTGATCATGGACAACCCGCCGGCGGACAGATCGCAGAGAATCGCGGGAGCCGGAAGGTTCATTCCTTCGCTCTTGAAGTCAACCAGCTTAGCGATACTCAGATGCAGCGGCAGGCGGGGATGTTTGCGGCGTTCTTCAATGGGAGTGGTCATGATATTTACCTCTTGGGTGCGCGTTCCGCATCAGCGTCCGGCGGGTTTGCGCCGTCGTTCCGAAGCCGGTCTTTAAGTTCCTGGAGCTTGACCATCGCCTTGAGCGGCGTAAAAGAATCAAGATCCAGATTCGCGAGCTCCTTTTTCAGTTCTAGATATATTTCCTCCCCCCTTGAGGGGGAGGATGTAGGTGGGGGGTTAAGGCTTTTATGAACCCCCCCATCCTTACCTTCCCCCGCCAAGGGGGAAGGGGTTCTGCTGAAAAGAAGCGGCTGTCTTGATGTCAAATTCTCCGTTGGAACGGAAGTCTGTTCCAGATGCCGGAGCAGCGTCTGCGCCCTTTGAAGAACGGGGCCGGGGACGCCGGCCAGCCGGGCTACATGTATGCCGTACGCCCGATCAGCTGGTCCGTATTCTACTTTATGCAGGAACACTACGTCATCGCCCCATTCACGCACTGTAACGTGGGCGTTGCGGATGCCCGACTGCTCCTGAGCCAGCTGCGTCAGCTCGAAGAAGTGCGTGGCAAAGAGGACCTTCGGTCCTCTCAGCAATGAGTTCTGAGCAATGAGCGATGAGTTGGCCAAACCGGATTTTGCAGTTGGCTCATTGCTCATTGCTCGTTGCTCGTTGCTGTTGTTCAAATATTCCAGGCACGCCCAGGCTATGGACATCCCGTCATAGGTCGATGTGCCGCGGCCCACTTCGTCCAGAATGACCAGGCTCCGCGGGGTCGCGTGGTTCAGGATGCGCGCAGTCTCAACCATTTCAACCATGAATGTAGATTCGCCTTCGGACAGCCGGTCTGACGCGCCGATGCGGGTGAAAAGCCTGTCGATGACGCCCACACGCGCTTCCGCAGCCGGGACATAGGAACCCATCTGCGCGAGTACTGCGATCAGGGCCGTCTGCCGCAGGTATGTGGATTTTCCGGACATGTTCGGCCCGGTCAGGATCAGTATCTGCTTGTCCCGTCCGTTCAAATCAATGTCATTCGGTACGAAAGTGCCCGATGACAGGACTTCCTCCAGCACCGGGTGCCGTCCTTCGCGGACGTAAAGCGCATCGGAATCATCCACCAGCGGTTTGCTCCAGCGGCGCAGGTCCGCGATATCGGCCAGGGTAAGAAATACGTCAATCTCAGCCAGGGATTCTGAAATCTGCTGAAGCAGGGCGCTGCGTTGCAGGATCCTGCCGCGTAAATCTTCGATAAGAGCGGTTTCAAGGCGCAGCGCGCGTTCCTCTGCTCCTAGGATTTTTGTCTCAAACTCTTTCAGTTCGGGGGTGATGTAGCGTTCGGCATTTACCATGGTCTGCTTGCGGATATAATGCGCCGGCACGCGCCCAATATGGGATTTCGTAACTTCAAGGTAATAACCGAAGATGTTGTTGTAGCCGACTTTCAGCGTGGTGATGCCGGTCTGCTCTTTTTCCCGGCGTTCCAGATCCATGAGACGGGTTTTCCCTTCGGAAATCCAGGAGCGCACCTCGTCAAGTTCGGCGTTGTATCCCGGCTGGATCACTCCGCCGTCCCTGCCCGTTGCCGGCGGAGCCTCAACAATGGCTTTTTCCAGCAGGGCCGCCAGGCCGTTGTCTTCGGGAAAATGCAGCAGCATCGTCTCGATAAAATCCGGAAGCTTCCCCCCAAGCCGCGTAGACTGCTGATATGCCAGGCCCAGTTGCGATTTGATTTTTTGGCAGCGCCGCAGGGCCTGCCCGAGAGCCGCCAGATCTCTCGGCGAAGCGGTGCGCGCGGTCAAGCGCGCCAGGATGCGTTCAATATCCGCTGTTCCATGCAGCATTGCGCGCAAATGTCTCCGGGATTCCTTTTCTTCAAAGAAAAATTCCACTTTCCGCTGCCGTTCCTGAATGGCTGTGACTTTCTTCAGCGGGCTGATCAGCCAGCGCCGCAGAAGACGCGCGCCCATGGGAGTAAAGGTTTTATCCAGTACTTTTAACAGCGTTACGGCCCTGCTTTTCCCGGAGTCGCCGACAAGTTCCAGATGGTCCAGGGTGTTTGCGTCCATTTGAAGAAAATCGTCGAGGGCGTAGGTGCGCAGCGTCCGCAGAGTGAATGACCTGCCGCATTGCGTGTTTTCAAGATAGCGCAACGCCGCGCCTGCGGCGATTAACGCTCCGGTGCGGGCCTCCAGCCCATAGCCGCGCAGCGAGGCCGCGCCGAAAAACCGCTTCAGGCGTTCTTCCGCAAAGGTTACGGAGAAATCAACGCCGGGCAGTTCCGCGAGCGTGTATCCGCGCTTTTCCAGCTTCTGCCGGAAACCGCCGTCAATGGTCTGTGACACCACTATTTCCGAGGGCGCCAGCCGCGCCAGCTCGTCAAAAAGTCTGGCTTCGGCGTTACCGGCAAATTCTGTGGCAAGAAATTCTCCAGTGGAACATTCCACAAACGCCAGCCCGGTAAGTTCCGCAGTCCAGGAGATAGCGGCCAGATAATTTGATTTTCTGGATTCAAGAAGAGCGTCTTCCTGAAGAGTGCCCGGCGTAACCACGCGGACGATGCCGCGCTTTACCAGCCCTTTTGCGGCGGAAGGATCTTCCAGCTGATCGGCTATGACCGCGCGCAGGCCGGCCCTGAGCAGTTTGGCGATGTAAGGATCCAGCGCGTGCGCCGGAACGCCGCACATGGGAACTTTCTGCCTGTGCGTGAGCGCTACCTCCAGAATCGGCGCAGCGCGCCGGGCGTCTTCGTCGAAAAGCTCGAAAAAATCACCCAGGCGGAAAAACAGCAGTTCATTGGGATGGCGCGCCTTAAGCTCATGGTACTGCTGCATGAGCGGGGTCATCCCTGTTTCTCCTCCCCCCTTGTGGGGGAGGAGTAAGGTGGGAGGTGGCGGCGCCATCTTCCCATTCCCCCCATTCATCCCTTCCCCCGCCAGGGGGGAAGGAGTTTGTGATGTTATACCCTCTATCGAATCAGAAGATTCCATCAGGTTTTCCAAGGAAGACGTCTTTTCCAGCTCTGCAGGATCTTGAACACATGGTATGTGGAATGAACATGCCTCACGAACCTGCGGGTTTCAGGATAGGGAATGTCTTCCGGCTCGAGCTCGGGTTTTCCGCGCAGCCATTCGCGGGTCACACCCGGCCCGGCATTATAAGCTGCGAGCACGGCGACGTCGTCGTCCGGGAAAATCCTCCGCAGTTTTGTCAGGTAATGCGACCCGATTCGCAGGTTGATATCCGGATCTTTCAGATCCTGGTCATGGAAGCTTTCAATCCCGACCTCCGGCGCCAGCTCGCGCGCTGTTTTTGGCAAAAGCTGCATAAGACCTATAGCGCCGCGAGCGGAGCGTGCCCCGGGCGAGAATCCGGATTCCGCTTTGATAATGGCCATTATCCAGAGAGGATCAAGATGGTTCTGCCCCGCATACTTATTGATCAGATTTTTGTGAATCAGCGGGCTGAACCAGTTCCACACAAGGCCGGAATAAAGAATGTAAACCGCAAGCCCGGCAATAACAGGCCATAACAATTTACGCCATAGCGGAAGAGGTTTTCCCGGCGGAAAGGCGTTTACGCCGCGCATCGGAAGAAAAGACATTTATGATACCGCCGTCTTCCCGGCAAGTCGTAGGCCGGGATCCAGTGGTTTTCCCGATGATGGGCCCCGGCCTGCCGCCTGCCGGGGCGACGTCAACTGAGTGTCGACTCCCACCAGCTCGCGGTTGAGCGCAAGAACTCTCTGGAGGCGTTTTTCTTTTTCTACCGGGGAAACATCATCCCCGGTAAGTTTTGCCGCCGTTGTACCCGGACGGGAAGAAAACTTGAAGGCAAAAAGACCGTCGAAGCGAACTTCCCTCATCAGCGACAGCGTGTCGGCGAAATCCTCGGGAGCCTCTCCCGGGAATCCCGCGATGATATCCGTAGTGATCATTATGTCCGGCATGGCCTTGCGCAGTTTCGCGACGATTTCCAGATACTCTTCGCGGTTGTAAAGCCGTTTCATCGCCTTAAGCGTGCGGTTTGATCCGCTCTGCACAGGCAGATGAATGTGGCGGCAGACCTTGGAACATTCGGCCATAGAAGTGATCAGGCGATCCGTCATGTAACGTGGGTGCGGGCTCATGAAACGGATGGCCTTTACGCTGTGGATCTTCTCTACAGCGCGCAATAAATCTGCAAAGTCTAAACCGTTTGATCGGTAAGAATTTACCGTCTGGCCCAGGAGCATAACTTCTTGGAACCCTTCAGCGCCCTTTCTTGTGGTCTCTATCAAAATGTCAGAGATGGGTCGGTAACCTTCACGTCCGCGCACCTGGGGCACGATGCAGTAGGAACAGGAAAAATTGCAGCCGCGCATGATCGTGATATAGGCGGTCGCTGCGCTGCCGAAAAGAGCCAAAGATGTGTCAGTGCCATTGGTGCCATCCCGAGGAGGTAAAGCCGTGTTGTCATTGCGAGAAGCCAAAGAGATGTCATTCCGAGGATCCGCCACGGTGTTTGGCGGGGACGTGGGAATCTCAGACGTTTGGCGTGTGCGGCTGGGATTGCCACGGTCGCCAATACGACTGGGCGACCTCGCAATGACGGCGGGTCGCGATGACACCTTTTTAGCCGGCTCGTTCGCAACGACAGCTCTAGCGCTTAGCACTTGTTCAACAACCTGTGGGAATTCCTCGATCTGTGTGGCAGGCGCAACGAGATCTATAAATGGATATCGCTTTTTAATGGAGGCCCCCCATCGGCTGGCGGCGCATCCGGCAACGATCAGGATGCGGTGAGGGTCTGCTTCCTTCCATTCCGCAAGGCGTCCGAGATTGGATTTAGCGCGGTGCTCGGCCTGATCGCGCACCGTGCAGGTGTTCATCAGGATAATGTCCGCGTCGTCGGGATCTGCCGTGCGCAGGAACCCGCGGGCTTCCAGAGGCCGCGCCATTTCCTCGGAATCGGCCACGTTCATCTGGCAGCCGTAGGTTATAAGGTGGTATTTCATTAGGCTGAGTTTATTGTACTTCGACGGAACCAGCGTGGGCAATCCGCCGCGCCGTTCGTCCAGGGGCAAACCCCAATGGTGGGTTTGTTTGCAGATTATCCTAAAGGTGCCTGTCCCAAAACTGGGAAATAAACAGTTTACTGGGACACCCTAGGATCCATCGGTGTCAGGCGGCGTGGGAATGTAAATGCGATTTGGGGTGGAATTCTATATGCAGGTCTAACGCATCGAGAAGGGCGCGGATGGAGCGATGTTCGGGATTCCCTTTTTTCGAAAGCATCTTATAGAGCCCAACACGCTGCAAGCCGGCTTTTTTTGCGGTCTGAGATATGCCTCTGGCGTGCGCCACGTCTTGCATGGCCAGCAGAAAAACATCTTCGCCTTCTTCATATGCGGCATTCAGGTAATTAGCCGCTTCGACAGGGTCTTGTAATTGTTCGTCCAAAACTTCTTCGTATTTCCGTAGTTTTCTCATTTTGATTGCCTCCACTCATCCGATCGATGATCTCCAAGATTTCCCAAGCGGGCACGGGCAATTCTTGCTTGCATCTTTGAGAGTCCTACGCCGTCGCGGAGAGCATCTGTCCATTCTGGATAAGGTTCTGCGCCTGATGCTGTCCTGTAAACTCTGATCTCCTTCACTTTTGTAGTGTATACCATGGTAAACAAAATGTCAACGGCGACGTGGGGAAGTGCGTCGTATCCGGATAGGGCGCAGGCGAGCTTGTGGGCACCGTCAGAACGTCCATTCCAGCGCACTCCCAGCGCTGGCCCAGCACTCAGGCTTAATCTACCTCAGTCAGGCTACATACGGGGTTCAAAGACGTACCCGAAACCGCGCATGGTCTGGATTACGCACATACCCTACAAAAGCAGATCAGTTGGAGGTTTCAGAAAATACGCAGGGGAAAGGATGGGAGAAGTTCTACAGCGATATTCTTTTCAGTTGGTCAATCAGGGTCGGAGTAAAAAGATTCGTAAGTATGACCCTAGATGTAACTCTCAACGGATTGTGCGGCATTAAGAATGTCCAGCAGGGAACCCGCGTCACGCGGCGGCAGCATAGATAGGGTAAGCAGAGTTTAAGATTTCTTTCCGACGCAAATAATTCCGGCTGTTCTCTATGCCACGGCGGCTCACAAGGTCAACTGAACGACCAAAGAATTGGGACAGTTCCGACTGCATACGAACCATATCAAAAAGAGTTGGATGTGATTCCGGAGCAAATTTCACCAACACATCAACATCACTTTCCGGAGAAAAATCCTGTCGAATGGCTGAGCCAAAAAGAGATAACTCCACGATGCCCCAACGATTACAGAATTGAGCGATCGCTGCTCTATCGATCTGCACTTGTAGTTTCATATTTTAATTATCGTATGTTCTTTAAAAGAATACAACCATTCAGCAGCATCCGTTTTTGCAATATTAAAATTTTTGTTACGAGGCTACAAACCGGCGAGGAAGGAAACACCGCCCCCCTCCTCCATCCTCCCCCTCGAGGGGGGAGGAGTAAGGTGGGGGTGATCCGCATTATCGGGGACGGGACGGCTTACGGATTGCCGGGGCGACGACGCGGCAGAGGGTGCGGCAATGGCCGGAGCGGTTTGATCAGATGTATCATCGACAACGCCTTTTGCCCGGACGGGCGAATGCAAAGCCATGACGCCTAAAGCCGTCAAAATCCAGATATCATTTTTCATCTGAGGTCCACCATTACGCTCTGGGACGGAGCGCTTTCCTCTCCCTGGGAATTAACGGCGGTAACGTAAAAAAGATAGAGCTTTTCCACACCGGGAGGCGGCGTCCAGGTGAGCCTCACCCTCCCCTCTCCCCGAGGGAGAGGGTGGTCGAAGACCCGGTGAGGCAAGAGGGGAGGAAGCTTTTTTGCGGGGCGACGCCTTTGATGCTCCGGCTCCTG
>Ga0181520_10005118_pt1 | contig 21203 bp, 21 predicted proteins | sample PEATcosm2014_Bin_29_FD_132451 | JGI IMG/M metagenome (GOLD analysis project Ga0181520, IMG submission 132451) | Peatland microbial communities from MTU Mesocosm Facility, Houghton, MI, USA - PEATcosm2014_Bin02_30_metaG | ecosystem: Environmental > Terrestrial > Soil > Wetlands > Peat | place... | reverse complement strand
TCGTTGTCGTTGTCGTCATCATCGTCGTTGTCGTCATTGTCGTCATTGTCGTCGTTGTCGTCATCGTCGTCGGTCGTGTCGTCGTCGTCGGTGTCGTTGTCGTCGTTGTCGTCGTTGTCGTTGTCGTCGTCGTTGTCGTCGTCGTTGTCGTTGTCGTCATCGTCGTCGGTCGTGTCGTCGTCTACGGTGTCGTTATCGTCGTTGTCGTCGTTGTCATTGTCGTTGTCGTCATCATCGTCGGTCGTGTCGTCGTCGTTATCGTCATTGTCGTCATTGTCGTCGTTGTCGTCATCATCGTCGGTCGTGTCGTCGTCGTTATCGTCATTGTCGTCATTGTCGTCGTCGTCGTCGGTCGTGTCGTTGTCGTCGTCGTCGTCATCGGACGCGTCGTTGTCGTCGTTGTCGTCGTCCGACAGAGGCGCCGCAGATGACGTGATGGAACTGGCGCCGCACGATGCGAAGGCGAACATGGCCAACGCGACTAACAAAACCGATAACATCGTCGGGAAATTACGGCGCCGCATAGCAAATCCTTTCTGGACCGTGGTCCGCGGAGTAGTCTGGTCGCATCTCCATTGTTGTCCGCTTGGTCGGCTCTAGCAAGATACCCGCGGCGTGCGCCGCGGCTTAATCTTCCAGCAGCCGCACGACGATGCCCGAGCGCAGCTTCGGCTCGAACCAGGTCGATTTCGGCGGCATGATCATGCCGGCGTCGGCGATCGCCATCAGTTGCACGACAGTGGTCGGATGCATGGCGAACGCGGCGGCGTAGCGGCCTTCGTTGACCAGGCGTTCCAATTCGTGCATGCCGCGGATGCCGCCGACGAAGTTGATGCGTTTGTCGGTCCGCAGGTCGGCGATGCCCAGCAGCGGGGCGAGCACGTTGTCGGAGAGGATCTGCACGTCGAGGCCCTTCACCGGATCGCGCTCGGGGAACGTGCCCGGACGCGCCGTCAGCCGCCGCCAGCAGCCGTCGAGATACAGCCCGAATTCGTGCACGCGATCGGGCCGCGCCGATGCCGCCGGCTGCACGTCGAACTTCTCCGCCAGCCGCGCCACAAACTGCTCCCCCGTCATGCCGCGCAGATCGGCGATGACGCGGTTGTAATCGAGAATCTGCAATTGCTCGTCGGGAAAGAGCACCGCCAGAAAATGGTTGTACGGCTCCTCGCCGAGGTGCAGCGGGTTGGCCGCGCGGCGCCGCGCCCCGACCCGCGCCGAGGCCGCGCTGCGATGGTGCCCGTCGGCGACGTACAACGTCGCGATCGTCGCGAACCGCTGCTGCAGCGCGCGGATGACCTTCTCGTCGCTGACGACCCACACCGTGTGGCCGATGCCGTCGTCGGCGACGAAATCGCACCACGGCGGTTCGGCGCGCACAGCGTCGACGAGGCGGTTGACGTCGGCGTCGGCGCGGTAGGTGAGAAACACGGGCTCGGTGTTGGCGTTGGCGACGTCGATGTGCCGCGTGCGGTCGTCTTCTTTGTCCTGGCGCGTCAGTTCGTGTTTCTTGATGAAGTTGCGTTGATATTCGAGAACGCTGACGGCGCCCATCAACCCGGCCTGGACGTGGTCGCCCATGCGCTGTTGATAAATGTAAAAGCAGCGGCTCGCGTCCTGCCGCAAATGCCCCTGCACGATCAACTTGCGCAGGTTGTTCGCCGCGGCCTCGTAAACGGCCGGCGCGTACGGGTCGGACCCCGGCGGCAGATCGATCTCCGCCTTGTTTACGTGCAGATAGCTAAGCGGATTGCCCTGCGCCATCGCCCGCGCTTCCTCGGAATCGAGCACATCGTACGGCGGCGCCGCGATTTGTTTGACCTCGCCGGCCGTCGGCCGATACCCGCGAAATGGTCTGACGTCCGCCATAGCGCCTCCGGTGTGAATTAAAGTGAACGCAAATTAACAGAATGGCCGGCTCTGTCAACGCACGCTTGCGCCATCGGTCATTCCGGGGGCGAGAAAATGAACGTCGCGCCGACGACCGCCGTGCCTTTGGTCGGCGGCGGGAACCTCCACCCTTGCACGCGCTCGCAGGCGCAACGGCCGACCGCCGGACTGTTGGTCGTGTTGTCGGTGACCGCGCAACTGGAGACCGCGCCCACCACATTGATGTTGAAATAGAGCCGGACCCTGCCCGCCGAGCCGCGGCCGGCGTCGGCTGCGGAATCGTAGCAACCGCGCAGTTCGCTGGCGTAGCCGGTGACCGTGCCTTCGACCTTCGCGTCGTCCAACTGGCCTTTGACGGCGATTTCCGTTGCGGTCACGCCGGCGGCGGGCGGGTGACCTTTGCCTTTCTTCGCTTCCTTGCCGGTGGGCGTCGGCTCGGGCTCGGGGCTGGCCTCGGCGGGCGGCGCCGACGCTTCCACCACGACGGCGGCGGAACCGGTCAAACCGTCCGCGGCGGCCGTCACCGTGGCGGCGCCGGCGCTCGCGGCCCGAACCTCGCCGTGGTTGACCACGACGATGTGCGGATCGGAACTGATCCACGCGATCTTGGCGTCGACGATCGGCTCGCCGCCGGTGTCGACCACCCCCGCGTCCAGCAGTTCGATATCGCCCGCCTTCATGTGCATTTCCGGCGGCTTGACCTCGACCGCGAAGGGCGTCTGCACCGTCACTTTCGCCGTCGCCGTCAGCGGGCCGGCGATCGCGGTGATGACCGCTTCGCCGGAATCGCGCGCCGTCACAACGCCATTGGCGTCTACCGTCGCGACGGCGTCGTCCGAGATCCGCCACAGAACATTCTTGGCGCCGACGGGCTTGCCGCCGGCGTTCGTCAGGCGGGCGTCGAACTTCGCCGTGGCGCCTTTGTCGCTCAGCACGGCCGCCGGCGGAACAATCGCCAGCAGTTTGGCGCGGTCGCGGGCGATCAGCAAATACGTCAGCACGCCGGTGGCCACAAAGAACACCAGCGCCGCCGCCGCGAGCGAGAGCAGCAGCCGATCCCAGCCCAGGTCCTCGCCGCCGCCGTCGCCAGTTTCGTCGGGCTCGGGCGGGGCCGCAGGCGCGGCGTTCGCGCCGGGTTCGGGCGGTTTGTCGGCTTCGTCGTTGGCAATCATCGGGGCACTCTCCGCTGGCAAACTTGCGGATATTATAACCGCGAAATTCGCGAAAGGAACGTCCAATTTTTCGATTTCCGGCAGGCGCGCGCCGCTTGACTCCCGCGCCCTGGCGCCGTAGCAATAAAACCCGGCTGCAACCGGAAAGGCGGCGTCGATGAAAGGCCGTAAATATTGGTGGGTCGCGCTGGTTCTCTGCGCCGCGGCGCCGGCGCTGGGCATGGGCGACATGGGCTTGGGCGGCGACGAAAGGGCGCCGCGGCGGCCCGGCCGCAATTTCACGGCGGTGGTGGTCGACCGTCTGATGCAGACGCTGGCGGTCAGCTACGTCAACTGCGAAGGCAAGACCACCATCAAGGGGTTTCTCGGCGAGATGCAGATCGAGTTGTCGTTCGACAAGATCAAGAAGGTGGACTTCACGCCCGGCGACGGCGGCTTTGCCGATGGCCGCGTCCTCTTCCGCGACGGACAGAGCAAGGCGATGCGCTTCAAAGATCTCACGCGCTGCTACGGCGAAAGCGACCTCGGCAAGATGATGGTTCGCCTCAAAGACCTGAAGGCGATCGAATTCGGCGAACCGCCCCCGATCGAGGAGACCCCGGCGCCGAGAAACTGACGCGCGCGCCGCGCGGGACAACTACCGGTCACAAGGAATCGCGCTCCGATGAAAAAATCCGCCCCTCGTAAACGCCTATGGATCTGGCTGACCGTCGGCATCGCGCTCGCCGCGGCGATCGGCGCCGGCGTATACTATTTCACCGGCGAAAAACCGGCGGCGATTCAGCTCGACAAAGTGACGCGCGGCCAACTGTCGCAGATCGTCACCGCCTCCGGCCGCGCCAATCCGGCGATCAAAGTCGAAATCAGCGCCAATATCTCGGCGGAAATCCGCAAACTCTACGTGAAGGAAGGCGATCGCGTCGCCAAAGACCAGCCGTTGGTCCTGCTCGACAGCCGGCGCTACGAGGCGAGCAACTCGCAGTCGCTGGCCGCCATGCGGGCCGCGGCGGCGCAGGTCCGCCTCGCGGCGGCCAACGCCGATCTCGCCGCAAAAACGAGAGAGCGGCAAACCGAGTTATTCAAACAGAATATGACGAGCAAGGAAGCGCTCGACACGGCCGAGACGCAGCATGACGTCGCGACCGCCACGCTGGAAGCGGCGCGCCACGCCGTGTCGCAGGCCGAGGCCGCGCTCAACGTCACGAGCGACGATTTGTCGAAGACGCTGATCCGCTCGCCGATGGACGGCGTCATCACGCGCCTGCCGAAACAGGAAGGTGAAATGGCCATCGGCAACATGTTCACACGCGACGTGATCATGGATGTTTCCAACCCGAACGAAATCGAAGCCACGGTCGACGTGGACGAGGCCGATGTCGCCTCGCTGAAAATCGGCAACGCGGCGACGGTCAAGATCGACGCCCTGCCGGGCAAAAAATTCGACGGCAAAGTCATCGAAATCGCCGGCAGCGCAAAAATCAACCAACTCGGCACCCAGGAGCAGACCGTCAGCTTCGAGGTCAAGGTGCTGCTGTCCGGCGACACCGCCGCGATCCGCCCGGGCATGAGCGCCACCGCCGAGATTGTCACCGCGACCAAGGAAGACGTGCTGCAGGCGCCGATCCAGTGCGTCACGATGCGCGACCCCGAAGCGCTCGCAAAACTCGCCGACAAAAAGCACAAGAAAACCGGCGGCGACGCCGACCTTGGCATCAGCAGCGATATGAACAAGATGAAAGAAATGGTGTTCGCCGTCCGCGACGGCCGGGTGCAGCCGATCTGGGTGAAGCCCGGCATCAGTTCCGACACTCACATCGAACTGACCGGCGACGGCCTCGCCGAAGGCCAGGAGTTGGCCTGCGGACCGTTCAAGACCGTGAATCGCGAGTTGAAGCCGGGAGACAGGGTAGAAGTGAAGGCGGAGAAGGGACCGGGGAAGTAGTCAGTAGACAGTAGCCAGTAGTTGCACGCGGACGCTGGTCGCAGAGGCAAAGATGAATAAGTCGTCAAATTTTTATTTTGGCGACCAATTCTCGCGGACAAATGCTGACTACTGACTACTGATTCCTGGCTACTCACCCCTCAAGGAGCCAACATGGGCGAGAGGTCGAAGAGATTTCAGGACGTGCCCGTGTGGCAAAAAGCGCACACGTTTGTATTGCGCATATATGAAGTTTCGGCCGGGTTTCCCAAGACCGAAACATACGGGCTCACCTCTCAGCTTCGCCGATCCGCCGTCTCAATCGCCGCAAACATCGCCGAAGGGTTTCGCAAGCGGTCGCGGTTGGACAAGACGCGCTTCTACAATATTGCGCAAGGCTCACTCGAAGAAACACGTTATTATCTAATTCTCGCCCACGACTTGGGCTATTGCGATTCCGAAGACCTGCACGCGTTTCTCGACGAAGTGAGCAAATTGCTCGAAGCGTACTCACGAGCTGTCGCCAATGCGCACTCCTAAGCCCGTGGTCGCCGCGCCCAATCTGGCGGTCGCCATTCCCCCGCGCCGCCCGGCGCGCGTCCTACTGACTACTGCCTACTGCCTACTGTCTACGGCCCCCGGAGCCTTCCCGTGCCCCTGATTGAATGCCGCGATCTTCGCAAGAACTACCAAATGGGCGGCGAGACCGTGCACGCCCTGAAGGGCCTCAACCTGGCCATCGAAAAGGGCGAATACGTGGCGATCATGGGGCCGTCCGGCTCCGGCAAATCGACGCTGATGAACATGCTCGGCTGCCTCGATACGCCGTCCGCAGGCGCATACCTGCTCGATGGCGAGCGCGTCGATGAAATGACCGACGACGAACTTGCCGACATCCGCAACATGAAGATCGGCTTCGTTTTTCAAACGTTCAATTTGCTCGCGCGCGCCACCGCCCAGGCCAACGTCGAGTTGCCGCTGATTTACGCCGGCGTCCCGGCGCACGAGCGCCGCGTGCGCGCGCGGGACGCGCTGGCCAAGGTGGGACTGGCCGACCGCGTCGGGCACCGGCCGAATGAAATGTCGGGCGGCGAGCGCCAGCGGGTGGCGATGGCCCGCGCCTTTGTGACCGAGCCGCAATTGATTTTGGCCGACGAGCCGACAGGCAACCTCGACACGCACACCAGTTGGGAAATCATGGACTTGCTGAAGGACATTCACGCGCGCGGCAACACGATCATTCTGGTGACGCACGAGGATGACATCAGCCGCTACGCCCGGCGCATTGTGCGGCTGCGCGACGGCGTCGTGGAAACCGACGCGCCGAACGCCGACCCGAAATGACCCGCTGGCGCGACATCTTCGTCATGGCGTTGTCCGCGTTGCGGGCGAATTCGATGCGTTCGCTCTTGACGACGCTGGGCATCGTCATCGGCATTACGACGATTATCGCGATCGTGTCGATTGTCGCCGGCCTCAACTACTCGTTCGCGAACGAGCTTTCGGCGATCGGCCAGGGCGTGCTGTACGTGCAGAAATTTCCCTGGGCGAGCAACGATTGGCGCAAGTTCCGCGCGTATCCCGACATTTACTGGAAGGAATATTACGCCATCGCGGGCGAGGCGACGGGCGTCGCCGGCCTCAGCCCGCTGCTGAGCGACATGAAGACGATCAAGTTCGAGGACCGCAAGATCGAGCGCATTCAGGTGCTCGGCGTCAACGAGCAGTACGCGATCATCCGCAACGTGTTCCCCGAGACGGGCCGCAATTTCACGGCGCTGGACGTGGCGCATGGCCGCTATGTTTGCATTCTGGGCTACGAGGTGGCGGAGCGGCTGTTCGGCCTGCGCGACCCGATCGGCCGCCGCATTCGCATCGGCGAAAACTCGTTCGAGGTGATCGGCGTCATTTCCAAGCGCGGGGATTTCTTCGACCAGAACCTCGACCAGTTCGTCATGCTGCCGCACACGGTTTTCGTGAAGACGATTCGCGCCGAGCGGCGCTATTTCTCGATCGGCGTCAAGGTCGCCGACACGACCCAAATCGGCGTGGTCAAAGAACAGATCCGCGGCATTCTGCGGCGCGTCCGCAAAGTGCCGTTCAACAAGCCCGACAATTTTTCGATCAACGAGGTCGATCTCTTGCGCGACCTGTACGAGAAATTGACCGGCGGCCTTTACGCGGCGATGTTCGCCGTCGCCGGCATTTCGCTGCTGGTCGGCGGCATCGGCATCATGAACATCATGCTGGTTTCCGTCACCGAACGGACGCGCGAAATCGGCGTGCGCAAAGCGCTCGGCGCGCGGCGGCGTTCGATTCTGCTGCAATTCCTGTTCGAAGCGATGCTGATTTCATCGGCCGGCGGCGTGCTCGGCGTGCTGCTCGGCGCTCTCGCGGCGCATTTGGTCGATCGCTTCACCTCGCTGCCCGCGCGGGTCGAAACGTGGAGCGCGGTGCTCGGCCTGGCGTTTTCCAGCGCCGTCGGGATTTTCTTCGGGCTGTTCCCGGCGCGCGCGGCGGCGAAGAAGGATCCGATTGAAGCTCTTCGTTACGAGTAGGGGCGCTGCTTGCTGCGCCCACCTTCGGCCGCGCCTCGCGCGGGCGAGCGCCAATCGCCAAACCGCGATCGGGGCGCGGCAAGCGGCGCCCCTACGCACGGAATTTCGGGGCCCACAATGACCCCGAAGCGCCTCAAACGCCGCATCAGCCTGATCGAGAACTTCATAATCGCCCTGCGGTCGATCGGCTCGGCGAAGTTGCGCGCGGGGCTGACGAGCCTGGGCATTATCATCGGCGTCGCCACGGTCATTTCGATGATGACCATTGTCGGCGGAATCGATCAGATCGTCGTCAAGGAATTTTCGCGCGTCGGCGCCGACGTGTTCATCCTGCAAAAATATCCGGCGATCGCGATCACGATGGATTGGAACAAGTTCCGCAATCGCAAAGACCTCAAGCTCGAAGACGCGGAGGCGATCAAGCGCGCCTGCCCGTCGATCGATTTGGTCAGCCCCATCGTCTACAACTGGATGGGCGACGTCGTGCGCGGCGAAGGCCGCAAGACCGACGCCGACGTGCAAATCGCTTCGGTCACCGACAGCTACCTCGCCGTGGCCGGCCAGAGCCTCGACCTCGGCCGCAATTTCACGCCGCAGGAGTCGGCCGACGGCACGCGCGTCGCGATCCTCGGCTACGACATCATGGAAAAGCTCTTCCCCTACGGGAGTCCGATCGACCGTTACCTGATGGTGCACGGCGACCGCTTCCGCATCATCGGCCTCGCCGAGCGGCAGGGCGCCATTTTCGGCGAAAGCCGCGACAATTTCGTGGCCATCCCGCTAGCGGCTTACACGCGAAAGTGGGAAATCAAAGACCTGATGAACATTTACCTGAAGGCGAAAAAAGGCGCGTCGGTCGAGGCGGCGATGGACGAAGTGCGCGGCGTGATGCGCGTCCGGCACAAGCTCAAGCTGACCGACCCGGACGATTTCGAACTCGTCACGCGCGACAGCCTGATGAACACCTACCAGAGCCTGACCGGCTCGATCTTCGTCGCGGCGATCGGGATTGCCGCCATTTCGCTGCTCGTCGGCGGCATCGGCATCATGAACATCATGCTGGTTTCGGTGCGCGAACGCACGCGCGAAATCGGCGTCCGCAAAGCGCTCGGCGCGCGGCGGCGCGACATCTCGCGGCAATTCCTGATCGAATCGATCACGCTGTCGTTGATCGGCGCCGCCGTCGGCATCGCGCTCGCGTTCGGCCTGCTCATGCTCGTGCGCAACCTCACGGACAAATTGCCGATTTCGTTTGCGGCGGACAGCGTTGTTCTCGCGGTCGGCTTCGCGGTGGCCGTCGGCGTGTTCTTCGGCGTCTACCCGGCCCGCAAGGCGGCGCTGCTCGATCCGATCGAGGCGCTACGGTATGAATAATAACCGGCGCCAAAATGGCTGGCCCTGGCGAAAAGAGCAGGCCTTGCGCCGGGCGCAAGGCGCTGATTCAGATCCCCTGCTGGTCGACCCATTCGCGAAAGAGCGCCAGGATCCGTCGCGACATGGGTCCGGGGCGGCCGTCGCCGACCGCCCGGCCGTCGATGCGCACCACCGGCATCACCTCGGTCGTGGTTCCGGACAGAAAGACTTCGTCCGCGGCCATCATTTGTGTCTGGGACACGGCTTTCTCGGCAACTTTCAATCCCCAGTCCCGCATCAAGCGCAGCCAGGCGTTACGCGTGACGCCCGACAAAATGCGTTCGTTCGCCGGGTGCGTCCAAACGGCGCCGTCGCACACGACGAACAAGTTGGCGGCCGTGGCCTCCCGCGCCTCGCCGTCGGGGCCGATGAAAATGGCTTCGAAGCAATCCTGTTCGCAGGCGTCCTGTTTCGCCAGACAATTCGGCAACAGGTTGATGGTTTTGATGTCCACCCGGCCCCACCGGTTGTCCGGGCGGGTCAGGCAGGCGACGCCGTCCGCGAAAAACTGGGGCGACAGCGGGTGCAGTTCCCGCACGGTGATCACGACGTTCGGCGCGACGGGCGGCTGCGGAAACGCGTGGTTGCGGGGGGCCGCCCCGCGCGTGATTTGCAGGTAGATCTTGGCGTCGGCCAACGCCGCGGCATTGCAGAGGCGGTGAATTTCCGCGGCGACCGGCGGCATCGCCACGTCGCTCATCCGCACCTGGTCGAGGCTGCGCCGCAGCCGCGCCAGATGCTCGTCGAGAAACAGAAGTTTGCCGCGGCGCGCGACGATCACCTCGTACACGCCGTCGCCGAGCAGAAAGCCGCGGTCGTCAATTGAAATGCACGCCTCGCCGATCGGCGAAATCTTTCCGTTTACCGACGCCAGTTCGGGCATGTCGCCGTTCCTTTCGCAAATAGACGCGCGAGTTTAGTATTTGCGACGGGCGCGGGCAATCGGCGACCGCGGGGAGCGGCGATTTTTTTCGACGCGCGTCAGGCGATTGCCGGCGCTGACGCCGCGGCAAAACGACGCCCGGCGCCATCGCGGCCTTGACGATCTGCGCAAAACACGCAATAAGAGTCGTGCGACTCTTGGTTGTCTGACAAAAACGAATTGGCACGCCACTCAATTTTCCCCTGGAGCGTCTCTAGCGCCCAAGCGAGGAGCCGTAATGAAGACTACCCCCCTAGTGTTGGCAATTTTACTTTGCCTCGTTCTCGCGGCGGCCGGCGTCGCGGGTTGCGCGACGAGCAGCAGCAGCAGCAGCAAGGGCGACGATGACGTCACCCCGGCGGATGACGACGACAACGACAACGACGACGCCACCCCGGACGACGACGACGACGCCTCGCCTGACGACGACGACAACGACGACAATGACGCGTCCCCGGATGACGACGACAACGACGACAACGACGCGAGCCCGGATGACGACGACGACGACGATGACGATTCCTCCCCCATCGAGATCATTCTTGACGACGGCAGCGCGAATACCGGCGTCTATATGAGCGCCGCCAACACGGATCTGGTGCAGGGCTTCTTCCTCAAGCATCACCCGGCGAAACTTTTGTCCGCGCAGATTTACGTGTTCGGCACGCAGGGCGCGACGAATCAGGTGGAGCTCGTCGTCTACTATTCCACGGCCACCAAGGGAACGGGGCCGGGGTCGACCACTCCGGTCTACTTATCCGCCCCGTTCACCGTGGCGACGACGGACGGCTGGAATGAGTTCGATCTGAGCGACGTCGTGGAACTGCAAACGCCCGTCGCAACCGGGGAACTCTACGTCGGCTTCGCCTACACGGTGGCCGGCACTGGCCCCTCGATCGGGCTCGATGAACAGGGTCTGCCGAACAACGACGCGTGGTATCAAGGCGGCGGCACGTGGTACAACGTCGACGCGAACGCCGGTTACCCCGGCGTGCTGATGGTGCGCCCGACCGTCGAATACGAAGGCTCCGGCGACGACGACACGACCGACGATGACGACGACAACGACGACGACGACGACTCGTCGCCGGCCGATGACGACGCCACCCCGGTGATCGGCTACGCCACGGGGGACACCATGCCGGACTTCACCGAGATGTCCAACAGCGGCGCCAACGTCTCGTTGACCGATTTCAAGGGCAAAATCATTTTGCTCGACTCGTCGGCTATGTGGTGCCCGGGATGCAAAGCCGAGACACCGGACCTCGAGACCGAATTCTACACGCCCTATCAAGACACCGGCCCCGGGTTGATGGTCCTGCAATTGCTCGGCCAAGACGTGTCGGGCAACACGCCGACCGTCGCCGAAATGCAATCGTGGGCGACGACCTACGGCCTGACCTTCCCCGTGCTCGCGGACGCGGATTGGAAGGTCGGCGGCCCGATCGGCGACAACCTGATTCCGTTCTATTGGGTTCTCGATTCGAACCTCAAGATCGTCGCAAAGTCGGATGACCCCGACACGGGCTGCGCGCAAAACCATTGCATGCTGTCATATTTCCTGCCGATCGTCCAAAAGCTTTTGGGCGTGGACGAATAGGGCCGGCAAGCGAGGCGATTTCGCAAAACTCCAGGGCGGGCCGAGCGGCCCGCCTTTCTTGTTTCGAACGAAAGGCCCCGACGCGTTCGCGTTCGCACGCGGTCTGCTCGATCGGCGACCGCGGCCTTGACGGACTTTTGCAAACACGCGATAAATTCCTCGCGACTTTTGGCTGTCTGACAGCAGAGAAATGGCGGTTCATTCAATGTATGCCTGAGGCGTTTCTGGCGCCCAAACGAGGAGCCGTAATGAAAAACACTCGACTGGTCCTGGCATTTTTGCTTTTCGTCGTGATGGCGGCCGCCGTCGTCGCCGGTTGCGCGACGAGCAGCAGCAGCAGCAGTAAGGCCGATGACGACGTGACTCCGTCGGACGACGACGACAACGACAACGACGACGACGCCTCGCCGGTCGACGACGATGCGAGCCCGGACGACGACGACAACGACAACGACGACAACGACGATACGAGCCCGGTCGACGACGACAACGACGACAACGACGACAACGACGACGCGTCCCCCGCGGCCAGTTGCAATCTGGTGGCCCAGGACGTGGTCGGAACCTGCAGCGTCGTGCTGAAAGACCTGCAGGGGAATCAGATCAATCAGTCGGGCGTGGACGACTGGTGCGGCTTGTGCGACGACTTGTTCGGCGGGGGGACGACCGTGAGTTCCCCATTCTGGAACTGCATGAACGCCTGTGCGGTCGGCCAATCTTGCAATGCGGCGTGCTTCAACGGTTGCACCGCGCCGCCCGATCCCGGCGGGACGGGCTGCAATCACACGGTCTACGGGATCTATTCGTGCGGCGTCGTCTTCTCGTTCCTCGACACCTACTACATGGTGCCGGAAATGGACGAGGCGCTCGACTGCCCGAATGCGACGTCGATGCCGTGGCCCTGCTACCAGACGTGCGTGAACAACAACCCCTGCTCCAACCCGCCGACGAACGCTCAGGCCAATGCGTTGATCGCCTGCATGAACAAGTGCCCGGCGGCCGACGATGACGACGACGACAACGACGACACGTCGCCGGCCGACGACGACGCCACTCCGATCGTCGGGTACGCCACCGGCGACACGATGCCGAACTTCATCGAGATGTCCAACAGCGGCGTCAACGTCTCGCTGAGCGATTACAAGGGCAAGGTCATTTTGCTTGACTCGTCCGCCATGTGGTGCCCCGTCTGCAAAGCCGAGACGCCGGATCTGCAGTCGGAATTCTACGGGCCGTATCAAAACACCGGACCAGGTTTGATGGTGCTTCAACTGATCGGCGAGGACGTGGCCGGCAATACGCCGACCGTCGCCGAACTGGAAAACTGGGCGACGACTTACGGCTTGACGTTCCCGATCCTCGCCGATCCGGATTGGCGCGTGGGCGGCCCGATCGGCAACAACGAGATTCCGTTCTACTGGGTTCTCGACACGAACCTGAAGATTGTCGCGAAGTCGAGCGACGGCGGCAACGATTATCCGCTGTCGTACTTCCTGCCCATCGTGCAAGAGTTGCTGGGCGTGGACGACGACTCGCAATAAACGCCTCGATCTCGTAAAACGCCGGGGCGGGCCGAGCGGCCCGCCTTTTTTTTCGCCCGCGCCGCGAAAGGCGCGGCCGGCCGCGGGGGGCGGTTCGCCGCGCGCTTGAAACGCGTCGCGCCGTATGCAATTATTTTTCAAACAGCATGCCGATCGACGGCTGTTGGGCGCATCGGGCGCCTTGGAGTCGAAATCACAAGAACAGGAGGGATCCCCATGTGGCGTTTATATTGCGCGGTGTTGGCCGTGGCGGCGGCGTCGGCGACGGCCTTGATTCTGGCGGCTTGCGGCGCGGGCTATCAGAACAGCGCCAGCGGCGGCGGCGGCGGTTCGTGCATCAATTGCGACACCACGTCCGACTGCAGCCAGGCGATGGGACAGGGCTGGGCCTGCGAGGACGGCTGCTGCGAGCAAGTCTCGTCGTGCCAAGCGGTCTTTGACGAGGCATACCAAGATTGTTCGCTGACGGAGACCGATGAAAATGGAAATCCCATACCAGAATCCGAGGTCGTGCAAGAGTGCCAGAACAATGCCGACGACAACGGCCTCAGCGGCCCGTATGCCGCGTGCATCATTAATTATTGGGGTGATTGCGACGCCATGCAAACGTGTCTCGAAAATGTGCCGCCGAGCGACGATGACGACGACAACGATGACGACAATGACAATGACGACGACAACGACACCGCGGCGCCGACCTGCCAGAGCGTGTACGACCAGTTGTACACCGTGTGCAGCTTCCAGTTCCACGACGGCAGCGGCAATCCGATTCCGGAATCGACGATCGTCGCCGATTGCGAAGCCGGCAATTTGTGCTACGAGCTTACCGGCAGCATCGCCGAGTGCGTCACCAACAACTGGGCCAATTGCACGAACATCGAGGCCTGCATCGCCGGACACCTTCCCTGCGGCGACGACGACGATAACGACGACAACGACGACAATGACGACAACGACGTGTCGCCGGGCGCCTAACGCGTAAACGCGGAGCCCTTTGCGGGGCGACTCGCGGGCGCCGCCGGCCAGACGCGGCCGGCTACGTGACGGCCGCCGCCGGCGCCGAAGGGCGGTTCGTCGGCCGCCGGATGACAATGGTGAAGGTGAAGGTCGAGCCGCGGCCTTCGCCAGCGCTCTCGACCCACAGGCGGCCGCCGTGCAATTGCACCAGCCGCGCGGTCAACGCCAGGCCCAGACCCGCGCCCTCGCGAACGCGCGTGTAGGGGTTCTCGAGGCGCTCGAACGGCTGGAAGATGCGCTCCTGCTCCTCCGGCTTGATGCCGATTCCCGTATCCCGTACGTGGACGAACAGCAGTTCGCCCTCGCGTCGCGCCCCGAGAAATATGGCGCCGCCGTCCGGGGTGAATTTGACGGCGTTCGACAAGATATTGAACAGAATTTGCTTCAGTTTGCGTTCGTCGGCCTCGATCGTCAGGCCGCAGAGCTCGGCCGGGACGTCGACCGCGATGTCGATGCGGTGATGCAGCGCCAATTCGCGGACGACCGCCAGCCCGCTTTCGATCACGTCGCCGAGTTTCACCGCGCCGAGGTCCAGCGCCATTTTGCCCGCTTCGACTTTCGACAAATCGAGGATGTCGCCGATCAGGTCGAGCAGATGCCGGCCGCTGACGTGGATCGCAGCGACATAGCGGCCCTGTCGCTCGGTCAACTCACCCGACAATTTCTCCTGCAAAAGTTCGGAAAAGCCAAGGATCGCGCTCAGCGGCGTGCGCAGTTCGTGGCTCATGTTCGCCAGAAAATCGCTCTTCGCGCGATTGGCGGTTTCCGCCCTGTCTTTCGCGGCGATGACCTCCGCCTCCATCCGCTTGCGCTCGGTAACGTCGCGCGTCGTGCCCAGGACGCCGATCGGCCGCAATTGCTCGTCGCGCAGGAAGGTCACGACCGCCTCGGTCCAGACGGTCGAACCGTCTTTCCGATACTGCTCGACCTCGATCGTGCGCGAGCGGAACGGGTCGACGCCCGGCTGGCCGTCGCGTTGGAACTCCTCGGCGAACATCGCCATCGCGCGCGCCAGCGACGACGGCGGCAGTGTTTGGTCAAACGGCAAGGCCATCGCCTCCTCGGCCGTGTAGCCGCGAATCCGCTCCACCGACGGGCTCATGAACGTAAAGTGGAAATTCAGGTCCATCGTCCAGATCGCGTCTTGCAGGTTGTCGGCCAGCAAGCGGTAACGCCGTTCGCTGTCGGCCAGCCGCTCCTCGGCGTGCTTGCGATCCGTAATGTCGCGAATCGATTCGATCGCGCCGACGATCTCGCCGCCCGCCCCGCGCAACGGCGCCGCCCGGCCATATAGATACACCGTGCCGCCGCGCAGGCCCGGCATGTACGCCTCGCCCGCGACCACGTCGCCGGCGCGCGAAATGTCGAAATACCGGCTTTCGATTTCCACGTCCGGCCGAAGCGCGAGGTCGATCAGAATCGGCCGCCGCTCGCCGTAGAACGGCACGGCGTAATCGTAACCCTTCTTGCCCAGCATCTCGGCGGCCTGGATGCCGGTGACCGTTTCGATGGCGCGGTTCCAGGCGATGACCGCGCCATCGGTGTCGACGACCAGAGTTGCATCGGGTAAGAAATCGATGATGTCCGCAAGCCGGCGTTCGGAGTCGCGCAGGGCGCGGACGGTTTCTTCGCGGCGACCCATTTCCCGGTCGAGCGTTTCGATCGTGCGTTTAAGGTCGGCGGTGCGGGCCGCCACGGTCTCGGCCATTTCCTGCGCATGCCGGTCGTGCATCGAGCGCACGCGATCGCCCAGGGCGAACGAGAGCAGCAGGCCGCTGACGCCGAAACCGAAATGGAAGGTGTTGAGCGTGAGCACGTTCGGTTCGACGACGCCGAACATCACCAACGTGAAAACGAGGCCGCCGGCGGTGAACAACGCCCAGGCCAGCAACAGGTGCCGCGCCGGTCGGAAGCCGCGCAGCCAACAGAGGATCGCGGCGATCACGATGGCGACAAACGACACGAAGACGTCCGCGGTCGCCAGATAATCCGTCGCGCGCATGTCGATAAACGTCCCGAGCAACACCGCCACGGCCAGCGCCATCAGGACGCGGAAGACCGTGTCCATCCGGGGCGCGTGCACTGCGACGTCGAGAAAACGGCGCGTGAACGCCACGCCGTAAAAGATCGCCGCGCCGCCGAAAAAGAGCGTCGAACGCAGCGCCCAATACGGATGCTCGGGCCAGAGATGCACCGCGGCGAAACCGCTCAGGCACGCCTGGTACGCGCCGAATCCCATGACGAACAACGCGTAATAAAGGTAGCTGCGTTCCTGAAACGCCGAGTACAGCAACAAGTTGTAAACGATGAGCGCGCCGATCAGGCCCAGATAAATGCCGAGCGCCAGTTGCGTTTCGTTGTCGGCGCGCAAGAGCGCCCGCGCATCCCACAGCGCCAAATCGAAGGCCATCACCCCGGCCGTCTCGAAACGCAGGTAAATCACAAGCGGCGTCTTCGGCTCCAGCGTCGCGGGAAATATTTGGCGCCGATCGCGGGCCGAGCGTTGCGACACGGGCACGCCCTGCCCGCTGCGCAAGTGCACGAAGCGGTCGCCGTCGCCGCTCGCGTAGAAATCGACGACGGCCATTTGCGGATTGGCGCCGACCAACACCGCGTCCAGCGGCTGCGCGCTGTCGTTCCGCACGGCGAACCGCACCCAATAGGCGGAATACGTGATGCCGTAGCTGGGAATGAACTTCCGAACGCGCCGGAACCGCTCGGCGTAAGCGCCGTGGGAAACGTCGTCGAAGGTCAACGCGCGGCTCGGATCTTCCAGCACTTCGAGAAAAAGGCCGAGCGGCGCGGAATCGCGCAGTTCGTTGAGCGCCAGCACCCGCGGCTCCGCCCGCGCGCGGGCCGGCAGCGCCAGGCAAAGCGCCAGCAGAAGAAATACACATCCGCGGCGTGCGCTCATCGATTGCACTCCCACAGAGAATCTCAGGCTGACGAAATGCCGGTTGCTTTTTTTCGCCGCGATTATACGGACAGTGGGGTGTTTTGCGCAATCCGGTTCGGGCCGAGAGCACGCGAATTCCGTCGCGGTCGCCGCTATGTCTTGGCGGGTCGCGAAGCCAGGTGAATGCCGACGCCGATGCCGGCGCCGAGCGCCCAACGGAAGATCAGGAACAACGCCGCATCGCCGAGCAGGCCGACGAACAACTGCTGATTCAAGGTGTAGGGCGTCGCCGCAAACATATTGAAGACGTGGCCGGTGATGAACGGCACGCCGTGTTTTTCGATCATCACGACGACGTTGACCAAGCCGATCAGGACGCCGGCGATCCACCACGACCGCGCGCGGGCCTGTTCTTTCTTGAACAGCCCGGCGACGAGGCCAACGACGAGCGGCATGACGTACGCGAAGACGACGACCTTCACGACCGCAAGAATGTGATATTTCATAAACATGGCGGCAGCCCCTACACCATCGACTCGATGTCGACAAACACCTCTTCGACCGTGTCCGCGAAAATCGCTCCGGCGGCGGTGACAAATCGCCAGTACACGTCGTACATCGAAAAAGGCCGGTTCGTCTCTTCTTCCATCGAGGTGATTTTGCGGCCGACCTTGCCGCAGGGAATGATGTAATCGAATGGTTTCAGATCGCGTCCGACATTCAGGCCAAAGCCGTGCATCGTCACGTTCTTTTGCACGCCGAAGCCGAGGAAGGCGATCTTTTTGTCGTCGACGACCACGCCGGGATCGCTTTCGTTGTAGCTCGCGTCGATGCCGTACGAATCGAGCACCGCGATGATCGCTTCGGCCGTCTTCTCGACAAATACGCGCGTTTTCAAGTTGCGCCGTTTCAGATCGAAAATCAGATACCCGACCAGTTGATCCGGCCCGTGATATGTGGTCTTGCCGCCGCGATCGATGTCGATGATCGGAATGTGCTCCGCCTCGAAGCGCTCGCGCGGCTCCAGCAGGCCGTCCTCGCCGCGGTCCGACACGCCGCGCGTCACCACCGGCGGGTGCGACAACAGCAGCAGGTAATCGACCGGCGCCCCGCCCTGCACCTGCTCGCGCAGTTCGGTTTGCAGCGCCAGCGCGCGCGGATACGGCGTCAACCCGAGATAGCTCCATTTGATCATGACGGTTTGTACGCGCCTTTCAACGACAGCCACCGGATTTTCAGCACCTCGAGAAACATCCGCGTCGAATCGCGCAGCGCGCTGACGCGGCTGCTGGGCGAATCGATCCACTGCACCGGAACTTCCACCGCCAGCAGCCCGTACAGTTGGGCGATGTACAAAAGTTCCACGTCAAAACCGAAGCCGGTCAATTGCTGCCGGCGGAAAATCAAATCGACGGCCCCGGCGCGAAACGCTTTGAAGCCGCATTGCGTGTCGTGAAAACCGGAGACGGTCAACAGGCGGACGAGGCCGTTGAAAACCCGGCCCATCAGCCGGCGATGCCACGGCTGGCGCTGCACGATGTCCGCGCCGGGCACGGCCCGCGAGCCGAGGCAAATGGCGACCAGGCCCTTCGCGAAATGCGGCCAGAATTTCTCGACCTGGTCGATGGGCGTCGAGCCGTCGGCGTCGTAAAAAAGCCGGATCTGGCCGGCGGCGTGCAGCATGCCGTGGCGAACGGCGAAGCCTTTGCCGCGATTGGCGCCGTAGGACAACACTTGCAAATTCAGCGGGGCGGCGGCGTGTTCGCGCGCGACTTGCGCCGTGCTATCGACGCTGCCGTCGTCGATCACCAGCACCTCGACGGCGTAATCGACCCGCGCAAAATAGGCGGCGAGCTTGTCCAACGTCGCGCCAAGGCGCGTTTCTTCGTTGTAGGCCGGGATGATCACCGACAACCGCGGCGGGGCTGGAGCATCCATCGTGTTCTCGCTTTGCGCAAATGACGATGCGCATTCTAGCAAAAATGCCGGCCCGGGATAGCGGCCGGCGCGCAAATTTTTGCCGCCCTAGAAAACGCCGCCGTACGAGTTCGGACACGCCGCGCAGCGGGGCGCCCGTTTGCGGCAAAAATCCTTGCCCAGGTACACGATCTGCGCGTGAAATTCTTGGTAGAACGCCACGTCCGGCGGAAAGCGCCGCTGAAACAGCGCTTGCAGATCGTCGTAATCGATGTCCTCGCGCGCCAGGCCCATGCGGTGCACGATGCGCCGCGTGTATGCGTCCACCACGAACATCGGCAACTCCGCCGCGTACAAGACCATCGAATCCGCCGTCTCGGGGCCGATGCCGTTGAGCGCCAGCAATTCCGCGCGCAGCACCGCCGGGTCCTGCGCCAGCAGATGCTCCAGCCGGCCGCCGTGCGCTGCGAAAATGTGCGTGCAAAACGCCTTCAGTTTCTTCGCCTTCTGGTTGTAGTAACCGGAGGGGCGAATCGCCTCGGCCAGGGCCGGCAGCGGCGCGCGGTGGATCGCCCGCGGCGTCAGCCAGCGTTTGGCGCGCAAGGCCGCAATCGCCTTGTCGACGTTGGTCCACGCCGTGTTCTGCGTCAAAATCGCGCCGACGCAGACCTCGAACGGAGTGTCGCCCGGCCACCAGTGCAACGGCCCGAAATGCGCGTAGGCCCGCGCATACAGCCGTTTCAGACGCCGCCGCGTTTCACTGGCGCAGTGCGTCGAGGTCGTCGATGTCGGGGAAGGATTGCAGCCAAACATCTTTCATTCCGGGGCGGCGAAAACAATCGACGCACAAGTGCACGTTGTCGACGTCGGAGAGTTGCAGGTACGAGTGCGCGTGCCCGTCCTCGGTCTGCGTATGCACCCGCCGCGTCTTGCCGGTGTGCAGCCGAAAGCCGTCGATGCGATAGGCCTCGGGCCGATGGACGGTCTCCGAAATCTCGCGTTGGCAGCGCAGGCACCGCGGCATCGAGGCCCCTTTAAAGTTCGCTCACTATACGGCGAAACAAAGTAACAGTGAACAGCGAGCACTGAGCAGTGAGCAGTGAACAGTTGTGCGCGCAAGTCAGTTGGGCTTCGCGCGGACCTGTTGCTGGAACATTCGGGCAAATTCTTGGACGGGAGTACGCTTCCACCACTGTTCACTGTTCCCTGCTCGCTGCTCCCTGTTCACTGTTCGCCGCGTTTCCGGCGCAGGCGGTCTTTGATCCAGTCGACAAACAGCGGGACGCCTGCGCCCGTGCGGGCCGAAAGGCGCAGGATTTCGATCCGCGGATTGACCGCGCGGATGTTGCGCTCCATCAAATCCACGTCGGCGCCGAGCGCGATGGTCGCGTCGATTTTATTGACGACCGCGAGCGTCGCTTCCTGGAACAGCAGCGGATACTTGAGCGGCTTGTCTTCGCCTTCGGCGACCGAGAGCACGGCAATTTTCGCGTCTTCGCCGAGGTCTTCCTCGGCCGGGCAGACGAGATTGCCGACGTTCTCGATGACCACCAGGTCGAGGCGGTCGAGCGGCAGGTTGTCGAACGCCTTGCGCGCCGAGGGCTGCGCGATGTGGCAACTGGTGACGCCGGTGCAGATCGCCTCGACCGCGATGCCCAGCTTCTCCAGCCGGTCGGCGTCGTTGCGCGTCGCCGCGTCGGCCTCGATGACGGCCAGGCGCAGATCTTTCGCGAGCAGCGGCAGCGCGCGTTCGAGCAGCGTCGTCTTGCCCGAGCCCGGCGAGCTGATGAGGTTGACGGCCAAAATGGCGCGGCGCGCGAGATCGGCGCGGATGCCGTCCGCGATTTGCTGATTTTCGCTGCGGGGATCTTTCGCAACAACGATCGTCGTCATTCTTCCACCTCGATGGCCTGGAGCAGGACCTCCTTGCCTTTGATCATTTCCATCGGCCGGCCGCACTGCGGACAAAACATGATCGGCTCGGGCAGGTCGAAATCGTGCCGACACGTCGCGCAGCGCGCCACCATGCTTTGCAATTCGACGGCCAATTTCGCGCCGGCGAGCTGCGTGTCCGCCGACTGCATCTCGAAAAACATCTCCATGGCGTCGGGCACCAGCCCCTGGCAGACGCCGACGAGCACACGCACTTCCTTCACTTTGCCGGTCGCGCCGTTCGTGCGCAACGCTGCCAGCGAGGCGTCGACGATGGCTTGGACGATGGCTCCCTCGTGCATCAACAAATCCTTGGCAGCCCGGCCTCGATCGGCATTTCGATGACGCGGCGGGCGCCGATCGCCGTCTCCATCACCACACGGCCGCGGCGCGGCGCTTTCTCGACGCGGCCGATGATCGCGGC
>Ga0181520_10005117_pt1 | contig 21219 bp, 17 predicted proteins | sample PEATcosm2014_Bin_29_FD_132451 | JGI IMG/M metagenome (GOLD analysis project Ga0181520, IMG submission 132451) | Peatland microbial communities from MTU Mesocosm Facility, Houghton, MI, USA - PEATcosm2014_Bin02_30_metaG | ecosystem: Environmental > Terrestrial > Soil > Wetlands > Peat | place... | reverse complement strand
GCATTGCTGCTCTCCGCCTGCGCGACGCGGGCGCTCCCGGCCGCCGAGCCTTTCCGCGACCCCAACCTGCCGCTCGAAACGAGAGTGGAGAACCTGGTCTCGCTGCTGACCCTGGACGAGAAGATCGCCATGCTGGCGCAGCGTCAACCCGCCATTGACCGGCTGAATATCAAGGCGTTCACCAATTTCACGGAAGGTCTTCACGGCCTGGGCTGGGCGGGCGGCGGCGGCATCACGTCCACCCAGTTCCCGCAGTCGGTGGGATTGGGTGAAACCTGGGACGCCGAACTTCTGCGGCAGGTGGGCGAGGTGGAGGGATATGAAGCCAGGGTCTACTTCGTCAAGCTCAACGGCGCCAGGGTGGGGCTGGCCATCCGGGCCCCCAATGTGGACTTGACTCGCGACCCGCGCTGGGGCCGGTCCGAAGAGTCTTTCGGCGAAGATCCCTTCCACGTTGGGACGCTGTCGGTGGGCATGATCAAGGGCATGCAGGGGGACGGTTCGAAGTACATGCTGTCGGCCTCCACCATGAAGCACTTCCTGGCCAACAGCAACGAGGCGGGGCGGAGCCATTCGTCATCCGATTTCGACGAGCGCAATTTGCGCGAGTACTACCTGGTTCCGTTCCAGATGGGCGTCGAGCAAGCGCACGCCCAGTCTTACATGGCGTCTTACAACGCGGTCAACAAGATCCCCAACACGGTTTCCCCGTTCATCCGGGACATCACGGTGAAGGACTGGGGATTCGACGGAATGGTCTCCACCGACGCGGGCTCGCTGGGGAACCTGGTGCGGGCGTTCCACTACTATGAGGACAACGCGACGGCGACGGCGGCATGCGTCAAGGCGGGCATCTCGGTCTTTTTGGACCAACCATACGTAGCGGGGCTTAAGGAGGCGCTGGACAAGAAACTGGTCACCGTGGAGGACATCGAGCGGGACATCAAGGGCAACCTCCGTATGCGCATGCGGCTGGGCGAGTTCGACCCGCCCGAGATGGTTCCGTACAACAAGATTTCGGGCACCGAGGAACCCTGGTACGGCGAGAAGAACAAGGCTATCGCGCGCAAAGCGACCCAGGAATCCATCGTGCTGCTCAAGAACGCGAACAACCTGCTGCCGCTGGACAAGGCCAGCGTGAAATCGATCGCTGTGATCGGGGCCCCGGGCAACGACGTGTACGTCGACTGGTACGGCGGAATACCGCCTTATACGGTGACGGCGCTCGAAGGCATCAAGGCCAAGGTGGGGTCCGGCGTGCGGGTGCGATACATCGTGGACAACAGCAACAATTCGGACGCGGCGAACATCGCCAAGGAATCCGACGTAGCCATCGTCTTCATAGGGAACAAGCCGACCTGCCTGGGGCCGTTCGGCGGACAATGCCCGCCCAGCGAAGGCAAGGAAGCGGTGGATCGGCAGGCCATCGAACTGGAGCAGGCGCAGAATCAACTGGTGCAGGGCATGCTGCGCGCGAATCCCAAGACCATCGTGGTTCTGAAATCCAGCTTCCCGTATTCCATGAGCGCCGTTATACAGAACGCGCCTGCCATTCTTCACATGGCGCACTCCAGCCAGGAGGAAGGCAACGCGCTGGCGGACGTGCTATTCGGCGACTATAACCCGGCCGGGCGGCTGTCGGTGACCTGGCCCAAGTCGCTGAACGACCTGCCGCCCATGATGGACTACGACATACGCAAGGGCCGCACCTACATGTACTCGAAGGCGGAGCCGGAGTATCCGTTTGGGTACGGGCTGAGCTATACCACGTTCGAGTACTCGAACCTGAAGACTTCGGCCGAAACGGTGCCTGGAAAGGGCGAAATCTCGGTGAGCGTGGACGTAAAGAACACGGGAAAGCGCGCCGGGGACGAAGTGGTGCAGTTGTACGTGAAGTATGAGGGGTCGGCGGTGGAGCGGCCCATCAAGCAACTGAGGGGCTTCCAGCGCGTGACCATCGGGCCGAACCAGACGCAGACGGTCAAGATCCCGCTCAAAGGGAGCGACCTGGCTTACTGGAACGCGGACAAGCATAGCTTCGTGGTGGAGGCGGGAAAAATCGACATTCTCGTCGGAGCGTCCTCGGCCGATATCAAGGTGCAAAAGACGGTCGGCGTAACGCCGTAAAGTGGGGCAGGCCTCCTGGCCTGCCTCCGTTAGCCAGGCAGGCCGGGAGGCCTGCCCCACCTGGTTGGAGGTGTTTTCGCGTGCCGTCCAAGAGAATCCTGGTTACCGGCGGGGCCGGCTTCCTGGGCAGTCATTTGTGCGACCGGCTGATCGAGGCCGGCGCCGAGGTGATTTGCCTGGACAATTTCTTCACCGGCTCGAAGGGCAACATCGCCCATCTTGTTGCGCATCCCCATTTTGAAGTCGTCCGGCACGACGTGGTACACCCGATCCTGCTGGAGGTGGATCAGATCTACAATTTTGCGTGCCCGGCCTCTCCGGTCCACTACCAGTACAACCCGGTGAAGACGGTCAAGACCAACGTGATGGGCACGATCAACATGCTGGGGCTGGCCAAGCGGCTGCGGGCGCGCGTTCTGCAGGCGTCCACTTCGGAAGTGTATGGCGACCCGAAGGAGCACCCGCAGAAGGAATCGTACTGGGGGCACGTGAATCCCATCGGCCTGCGCAGTTGTTACGACGAAGGCAAGCGCGTGGCCGAAACCCTCATGATGGACTACCACCGCCAGAACAGCGTGGAGATTCGAATTGTGCGCATCTTCAACACGTATGGCCCGCGGATGGCGGTGGACGACGGCCGGGTGGTGAGCAACTTCATCGTGCAGGCCCTCCGCAACCGGCCCATTACGATCTACGGCGACGGCCGGCAAACGCGATCATTCTGTTATGTCTCGGACCTGATCGAAGGCATCTGGCGTCTGATGAACGCCGATGGTCTCACCGGGCCGGTGAACATCGGCAATCCGAACGAGTTCACCATTCTCGAATTGGCGGAGCTGGTGATTTCCTCGACGGGATCGCGATCCGAAATCGTCAGCCTGCCGCTTCCCCAGGACGATCCGACGCAGCGCCAGCCGGACATATCGCTCGCCAGGCGGGAGCTCGGCTGGGAGCCGAAGGTGGCGCTGAGGGAAGGCCTGAAGTCCACCATCGAGTACTTCGAGCGGCGTTTGACTGAGGGGGAGTAGGAAGGAAAGCGCCTGCCCCACTAGGCCAGCGCCAGACTGGCTTCGGCGGCGGCATCGAGGCCGGCGAAATCGCCCCTTTCCAATTTGGGGAAGGCGGCGGCGGCGATCATGGCGGCGTTGTCGGTGGAGAGGCCCGGGCTGGGAAAGTGGACCGGATAGGGCAAGCGGGCCGAGCGGGCGGCGGCGCGCAGCCCCGCATTGCAGGCTACGCCGCCGGAAGCGATCATGGAGCGGGCATCGATCCGCTCGGCTGCGGCGGCGGCGCGGATCAGCAATTCGGCGATCACGGCGTGCTGGAACGAAGCCAATAAATCCAGAGTACGTGGCGGCGTGACGGCCAGCCATTCCTCGAAAGAGGGTTGCAGGCGCTCCCGAAGCAAGGCGCGGCGGGCATCGATTTCCGCCTGCATGTCGTGCGCCTGCACCCAGCGGAGCACGGCGGTTTTCAGACCGCTGAAGCTGAAATCGAGGGCATTGCCCTTCATTTTGGCGAAGGTGAAGGGCACCGCGCGCGGGTTGCCATGGGGCGCGAGGCGATCGATGACCGGACCGCCGGGGTAAGGGAAGCCCAGCAGCTTGGCGACTTTGTCGAAGGCTTCGCCGGCGGCGTCGTCTCGGGTCTTGCCGAGCAGGCGATAGCGGAACTCGGGGAGAACCTCGAAGAGGTGGGTGTGGCCGCCGCTCACCACCAGGGCGAGCGCGGGGAACTCGACCGGCGCGCCGGCGCGCCTGGCTTCCAGGATGACGGCGTGGATATGCCCTTCCACGTGATTGACGGCGATGAGCGGCAGGCCACGCGCGAAGCACAGGGCTTTGGCATACGTAAGGCCTACGAGCAGCGACCCAACCAACCCGGGACCCACGGTGGCCGCGATGGCCGCCAAGTCTTCCAGGCGGGTGGCGGAGCGCCCCAGGGCCTCGCGCACCACCGGGACGATGGCGCGCAGGTGCTCCCGGGAGGCCAGCTCGGGCACCACGCCGCCATACTTGCCGTGGGTACCGAACTGCGAGGCCACGATGGAGGAAAGCACGGTTTCGCCGTCTTCGACAACCGCCGCGGCCGTTTCGTCGCAGGAGGATTCGATGCCCAGGATGCGCACTATATTAATTGTGGGATATGGCGCCGGGGTTGTCCACGGGCGCGGATTGAGTTGCAGGCCACCGCTCCCTGACGGCCGCGGCTCGCCAAGCGCTAAACGAGCCGGGCCCATAGGGCGCTCCGTAAGGGAGCCGTCTTCGCCGTTGGATCCAATTCTACATCTCCAGGACCGCGGCCAGAGAGGCGCGCGTGGGGCGGACGCCGTGGCGCAGGCTGAAGGCGAGCGTATTCCCGCATTTCTGAGCGCAGCGCCGGGCTGAGCCCTCCAGGTCGAGCAGCGCCGGACGGGCCGGGTGATCCGGCTCAAGAGTTGCGATGGCGCTGGAGACGCTGCTGAGGATGACGGTCAGCTCGTTGTTGAAATCGTGCGCCAGGGCGGCCGCAGCCACCGCCCAGGCCTGATCTGCTCTCGTAAGACGTTCCACGCCTGAAGGATAGCGGGGACAGGGGGAGCGGCATGGCGGCCGGGACATGAAAGTGGTTGATTCTAAATGTCTAAAAAAACGAAAACATTGGTGATCGAAGAGCGGCGGCGCTACGTTTCGCCACATTGCGCCGCGGATTTGGGGTTCCTTCCAATTTGCGAAACGAACCCAATTTGGGGCGTGCCGGCTTTGATTCCGCCGGACTTGCTTTTGGAGGAACGAACCCAGTTTGGAGGCGCGGGTTGCGATTCTCGAGCCTGGACTCGCTTTTGGCGGAACGAACCCAATTTGGGACCGGGCCGGTTGGGGAGACATCCGGTTCGGGAGACTTTTCGGAGAGTTGCCATGACTTCCGCTAACCAGGGTAACAGACGAGGATGCGGGCAGCAGGTGGCAGCGGATAGAAAGTGTTTTGGAATCAAACGGTTGCGGGTTTTCGAAGAGGCGTGACTCAACTACACGGCCCCCTGGGGGGGCCGTCGGAGATTTGGGCGGCGGCGGGCGGGCATGGCGAATGAAGCGTGCGCCGCAGTGGGGGCCTAGAAGGCGGAATCCGGGCGCTTTGGCGGCGCATTGTACAATGGTAGGAACTGGAGTTATTGAACCAAATGAAAATGCGAACCGCCGCGGTCCTGTTGGGACTGGCGGCCGCCGCGCTGACGGTGTTTGCGGCCGACGCACCTCCTGCCCGTCCCAAAGCCGGGAAAGTGGAAATCATGCCGCTCGGCGAGGTTAGGCCCGGGATGAAGGCCACCGCCTGGACCGTTTTTCAGGGGACCGAAGCCGAGCCTGTGCCGGTGGAGATCATCGGGCGGTGGCGGGACCAGTTGGGGCCCAGGCAGGACGTGATCCTGGGCAAGATGGGGGGCAAAGCGGCGCACACCTTCGTGGCCGGCGGGATGAGCGGCAGCCCGGTCTACGTGAATGGAAAACTGATTGGCGCAATCTCGCTGCGGATCGGCCAGTTTTCCCCCGACGCCATCTGCGGCATCACGCCCATCGAAACCATGCTGGAAGTGAACGAGTTCGACAAGTCGCGGCCCGACGGCGCGCACACGCCGGAGGCGCCGGGAGCGCGCCAGCGGGCGGCGATTCCGGGCGGCCTGCTGGGCGAATTCGTGGGAGCGGGCGGCGGGGCCGATGGATTCGAGCAGCGGCCGTTCATGGTCCCCATTGAGACTCCGCTCGCGTTTTCCGGGTTCACGGACGAAGCCATCCGGCAATTCGCCCCGGTTTTCCAGGGAATGGGAATCGTCACTGTCCAGGGCGGCGCGGGCGCCGACATCCACACGAACAAACCGGCTCCTGGGTGGGAGCGATCGCTCAACCCGGGCGAGGTGGTGGCCGGCGTGCTGGTGGATGGCGACATGAGCATAACCGGCCTCGGCACGGTCACCTATAACGACGGCCAGCGGGTGCTGGCATTCGGGCACTCCTTGTTCGGTCTTGGGCCGGTGAGCATTCCCATGAGCAAGGGCGAGGTGCTGATGACGCTGGCGTCGACGTACGAGCCCAACAAGCTGGCGAATGCCACCGAGATTGTGGGAACGCTGCACCAGGACCGGCACAGCGCCATCATGGGCCGGCTGGGGGAAGAATCCCGGATGGCGCCGGTTTCGATGAAGGTGCGGGCGCTCGACGATAAAGAGAAAGTCACGCGCGAGAAGGACTTCCATTTCAATGTGTTCGTGCACGAGAAGTGGACTCCCTACCTGATGATGCTGACGATGTACAACTCGCTTTCCCAGATGAACGAGTTCGTCGACGAGGCGACCTACCGGCTGAGCGGGCAGGTGGAGGTGGACGGAGAGCCGAACATTTCGCTCGGGACCATGCAGGCGGCCGGGGTGGCCGCGACGCCGGCGCACCTGGCGCTGGCGAGCTGGTGGGCCGAGAGGATCAACCGGCTATATGTGAACAACGTGAAGCCGGCGGATGTGAAGCGGATAAGCCTCACGGTGGACCTGCTGCCGGGGCGCCGGGTATTGTCGATCGACAACGCGTGGGTAGCCGACCCGGAGGTGCGGGCCGGAGACGACGTGCTGGTGAAAGCGCTGCTGCGGCCGTACCGCGGCGACGCCATTGTGCGCCAGTTCCATGTGCACGTTCCGGTCGGACTGGCCAAGGGCGACCACCGCATCGTATTGAGCGACGCGGATACGGCCAACCGGATGCAGAGCATGGCGGGGCAGGTGGACCGCTTCATCGAAATTCCCGAGACGGTTTCGCTGCTCAACCAGGAGCGCGCCAACAACAAGATGTACGTGTCGCTGGTGATTTCGAGCCCCACGGCTTACTACGACGACAAGACCATGCCCAGCCTGCCGGCGTCGGCGCTGAACGTGATGCAGTCCGTGCAGGCGTCCAACCGATCGCTGGTGACCTCGGCCGAAACGGCCACCGAGCAAATGGCGCTGCCTTTCGACTATGTGGTGACGGGCAGCTATTCCCTGCGAATCCACGTCAACTAGACAACATTCGAATTCGACATGACTACATTCAGCCGCGCGGAACTGGTGGGACCGGACGCCCCATGTGGATGCGGGAGGCGCGACAGGGTCGAAAAAGCACCTGAGGCCCACGGCGGGCAGGCGAAACCGCCTGCCCCACCAATGCAGGCAAAGGTCCGGTGGGGCAGGCGGTTCCGCCTGCCCACTGCGCGGATTTTCATGAAATTCCGCGGGCCGAAGGCCCGACCCGACAGACCACGAAAACCGATGGTCTGTCCCACAAAGATACTGGCGTTCGCCCTCTGCGCCACGGCGCTGTACGCGGGGCAGACCCGCACGTGGTCGCAGGACGAATTCGCGGATTTTCAAAAGGGCGCAGTCAAGAACCTCTCCCTGCGCAGCGACGGCCGGCTGACGCTGGCCCCGCGCACGCGCGAGTTGTTCGACGCCTCGGCGCCCTACCTGTGGGCCCTGGCGCAGGACTCCAAGGGGAATCTCTACGCCGGCGGCGGAACCGGCGCCAAGCTGTACGCCATCGCGCCGGATGGCAAATCGCGGGTGGTGGCGGACCTCGATGCGCTGGAGATCCACGCCCTTGCGGTGGATGCGCGCGACCGGATATACGCGGCCACCGCGCCGGACGGAAAGGTGTACCGCATCACCGGCAATGGCAAGCCCGAGGTTTTCTACGATCCCAAGGCGAAGTACATCTGGGCGCTCGAATTCGATGCCAAGGGCAACCTGTACGTGGCCACCGGAGACCAAGGCGAGATCCACCGCGTAACGCCCGACGGCAAGGGGCAGGTGTTCTTCAAGACCGACGAGACGCACGTGCGCTCGATGACCGTGGATGCCGCCGGCAACCTGATTGTGGGGACCGAACCGGGCGGCCTGGTACTGCGCGTTTCGCCGACCGGCGAGGGATTCGTGCTGTATCAGATGCCCAAGCGGGACGTGACGGCGGTGGTGGTGGCGGGCGATGGAGCAATCTACGCCGCGGGGGTGGGAAACCGGCAGGGACCGGCGCCGGCCCCGCCTGCGGCGACGGCGCCCGTCATGCCGGCCCCGGCGCCCGCCACGCCTCCTAACCCCACGGCGCCCGCCGCGGCCACGGTGCGGGTGACCGCGCTGCCGCCTGTCTCGCCGGCGGTAGCGCCAATCACCGGCGGCAGCGAGGTATACCGCATCGACGCGGCAGGCCCGCGGCGCGTTTGGAGCCACGCTCAGGAGATTGTCTACGCGATCGGGTTTGACGGCTCCGGGCGCGCGATCCTGGGGACGGGGAACAAAGGCGGCCTCTACCGGATTGATTCTCCGGCGCTTTATACGGCGCTGCTTACGGCGCCGGCCACGCAGGTTACCGCGCTTCAGGCGGGCCGCGACGGCCGGCTCTACGCCGCCACCGGCAACGCCGGCAAAGTGTACGAGATCGAGGCGGGCCTGGAATCCGAGGGCGCCATCGAAAGCGACGTCTTCGACGCGAACACATACACGCAGTGGGGACGGCTGACCTTCCTGGCCAACGTGAACGGCGGGCAGGTAGCGGTGTCGACGCGCAGCGGCAACCTGGATTCGCCGCAGAAGAACTGGAGCCCCTGGGCGGCGCCGGTGACGGATCCCAAGGGGGGCCCCTCGAATGCGCCCGCGGCGCGCTTCGTGCAGTGGAAGGCGACGCTGACGTCGAGCGCCGCCGGAAACTCGCCGGAGTTGGAATCGGTGGATCTGGCTTACCTGCCGAAGAACGTGGAGCCGCGCATCGACGAAATCGAGATGACGCCGCCCAATTACAAATTCCCGCCTCCGGTCGCTGCCTTGATTCAGCCGCAACAAACGCTCAACCTGCCGGCGCTGGGCGCACGCACCCCCCAGGCGCGTGCCGTGGGGCCGGAGACGAACGCCACCATCACGCCGTCCCTGCAGGCGGCCAAAGGTTGGGTGGGCGCCCGCTGGCTGGCATCGGACCCCAACGGCGATGCGCTGATTTTTGCGGTGGAGATTCGCGGCGTGAACGAGACCGAGTGGAAACCTCTGAAAGAGAAGCTCGGGGAAAAGTACTTTTCGTGGGATTCCACGGCGTTTCCGGACGGGGAGTACCGGCTGCGGGTGACGGCCTCGGACGCGCCCGCCAACCCGCCCTCGGAAGCGCTGGCGGCGCGCGCGGAGAGCGACGTGTTCCTAATCGACAACACGCCGCCACTGATTACGGGTCTGGCCGCCACGCGCAACGGCGGGAAGCTCGAAGTGCGCTGGCGAGCGGAGGATGCGCTCCACAACCTGAGCAAGGCGGAGTACTCGCTCGACGGCGGCGAGTGGACGGTGGCCGCGCCGGTGGGCGGGCTATCCGATGCGTTGTCTTTGGAATACGTTCTGGCGCTCGACGCGGCGGCTGGCGAGCACACGATAGCCGTACGGGCGAAAGACGAGTACGATAACGAGGCGGTGGTGAAAGCGGTGGTGAGGCAGTAGCACGGGACAGCAGGCCCGACAGACCACGAAAGACGATGGTCTGTCCCACCGGGTGCAATTGCGGCGCTTTCGCCGGTTGACCTAAAATCACCAGTGGGCGACCATGCAAATCTCCGTGAGAACCGACTATGCGCTGCTGGCGCTTCTGGACCTCGCGTCGCAGCCATCCCACGAACCGGTGCGTACCGCGGATATTGCGCGGCGGCAGAAGATTCCGAGGAAGTTTCTCGAGCTGATTCTGGCGGGGCTCAAGAGCGCGGGCTTCGTGGAATCGCGCCGGGGCGCCGAGGGCGGCTATTTGCTGGCGCGCCGGCCCGCGTCTGTGACGATCGGAGAGGTGCTGCGAGCCATGGATGGCCCGAGCGCAAAAGGCGGGTCCCGCCGTGAATCGGAGACCCCCTTCACGGAGACGTGGCGCAAGGTGGACGCCGCGGTTTCCGAGGTTCTCGACCACACCACCTTCGCCGATCTGCTGCGGGAGTGGAATGAGAAGCAGCTTCAGGGCGTGCAGAACTGGGACATTTGAGCGGTGAAACACCCAAAATTAAAGCGGGCGCATTTGGGTGATAGGGGTGAGTGCGCCCGCTGTCGTAACGGGGATTTGATCTCTAGACGAGCGCTGGCGTGGCGTCCGTTACACGGAAACGCGCATTGGAGGGTAGCTCTTTAGAGCCATAGCGGCGGCGTAATGATGCGGAACCTGCGATTCACGCTATGGTTGGCATGCCTGGCGGCGGCCCAGGAACCTGTTTCGCCGCCGGCGATCTCCGGCCAGCCCATCGCCGTGCCGTTCCGCTGCTCGGAGGAAGATATCCTATGGGCCGGCATGAGCTGTTCCGCCCAGGAGCCCTGCCCCGTGTACCTGGAAATCTCGGCCGTGGAATCGGCCGGCGACCGCATCTTCGCCGCGGGCAATGTCCATTCCTCCGCCGTCACGCTGTATTCCGTGTTGCTTTCGAGCGACGACGGCGGCCACACGTGGCGTGACGCGCACGAGCGCATCCGGGGGGCGGCGCTCGACCGCATCCAGTTCGTGGGGACTCAGAATGGGTGGATCGGCGGGCAGTCCCTTGCGCCTCTTGTCCAGGATCCGTTTCTCCTGATCACTACCGATGCCGGCCAGAGCTGGCGCCAGCAGGCTATCTTCGGCGAAACGCGCGTTGGCTCCCTATTGGAGTTTTATTTCAACAACAAGAACGAAGGCAGTTTGCTGTTCGACCGCGGGCGGGGCACGGAGGGAGGCCGCTATGAGGTCCACGAGTCGCACGATGGAGGCGCGAGCTGGACGATCAAGGAGGAAAGCGGCAAACTCCCGCGGCTGAGGGACGCTCCTCCTCCGCCGGGATGGCGCGTGAGCGCCGACGGCCCCTCGCGGTCTTTCCACATCGAACGGCGCTCCGGCGACCGCTGGAACAGGGTGGCCGCATTGGCCGTCGACGTGGGCAACTGCAAACCGGCCGAGCCGGAGTAAAGGGGCCGGCGTCCACGCGAGCGTCAAGAGCGCGTGCGCCGCGTCTCGATGCCTGCGGGTATTGTGGATTCGGTGGCCGCCTATTCGAACTCCACCTTTTCGTAGATCTCGGCAAGCGCCACGCGGCAGTTCGTGGCGGGGAGTTGGAGCGTATCTTCGAGGCTATTCGCCGCCGTCAGCAGCCAGCGTCCGTCGGGTTGCCGCACATATAACTCCGCGCTCACCCGCTGCGAGGAAACCAGCAGATATTCGGCGAGCGATTCGAGCGAGCGGTAATGCTCGAATTTGCGGCCGCGATCGAAAGCCTCGGTCGAGGGCGAGAGGACTTCCGCAATCAGGGTGGGGTTGAGCAGCGTGTCGCGCTGATCGTCGAGGAATTGCGGCTCGCCGCAGACCACGACGACGTCGGGATAGGTGTACAGGCCGGTGGCGCTCACGCGCACGCGCATATCGCTGGGAGTGACCGAACAGGGGCGCGAGCGGAGCTGCAGACCAAGCTGCATGATCAAGTGCGCCACGATCAGATTGTGGTTCCACTTGGCCCCCGCCATGGCAAACATCTCGCCCTGGTAGTACTCGCTCTTATATTCGGCGGCGCGCTCGATCTCGAGATATTGTTCGGGCGTCAAGTACGATTTTGGCAGTGTGGACATCCGCGCCTCTTTCCCCTACGGTAGCATGGGCGAATGAAGAAGGCCGGGGCGGTGAACCCCGGCCTGGTAGTACATCAAAGAACTGTGCGGCAGGCGCTTTCGCCTGCCAACCCGAGCGAGGCTCGGGAGACTCCTTCGCCGCCGGCGGTTGGCAGGCGGAACCGCCTGCCCCACCAACTCTGGCCAGGTGGGGCAGGTGTTTCCGCCTGCCAACCTGGATTTTTCATGAAATTCCACGGGCCGAAGGCCCATCCCAACAGACCACAACAACCGATGGTCTGTCCCACTTGGCTTGCAGCGGGCTGAGTTTCCGGTATTGGCGGCGCGCTACGCCAGGTAGGTGAACAGGGTGCTGGTGGGCATCTTGGCTTGCATCTCAAAGGCCGCCTGGAGCTGCGTGTTGTCCTGAGTCAGTTCCATGGCCGCGGAGACCGCGTCGGCATCCTGTATCTGGCCCACTTGCGTCTGAAGTGTGGTGTCGTTGGTCGCCGCGTAGTTTGTCGCGGCGGTAATGCGCTGCTCCACGTTCCCATAGAACGCCTCCTCGACGTTCAAGTGGTCCGAGGCGCTGGCGACGAGCGCGATGGCGCTGGTGATCTGGCCGGAATCGTTGTTCAGCAGGCCCAGCCTGAGGCTGTTCAGAGCCGTGAACACGTTGCCCGAAGCCGTCGAGCCGTCCGCGTTGGTCGAGTCGAAGATCTCCTGCGCAGTCAGCGAGGGGGCGAACGAGCCGCCGGCTGGGTCTTGGATCTGGCGTGTGGAGGCGGAGGAAGCCAACTGGTCGACGCCTTCCGGGGCCGAGAGGTCCACCTGATACGCCGGCTCGTCGTCCGCGTCGCCGCTGAAAATGAAACGGCCCTGCACCGTGGTCTGGCTGATCTGAACCATCTGGTCCAGCACGGACTCCACCTGGCTGGCAAGCGATTGCCGCGTGCTTGCGCCGGTCGTGGAACCGGCGCCCTGGGCGCCCAGCGTGCTCGCCTGGTCCATCAACTGGATAGCGCTGCCGAGCGCCGTATCCGCCGCCTGCGCGTCGGTTTGGGCCATCCCGAGGTTGGAGGTTATCTGCGTGTTGCTGGCGGCGTCGGCGCGAAGTTGCAGCAGCGGCGCGATTTCGTCAGGGTCGTCGGAGGCCTGGGTGATCCGCAAGCCGGACGATAACTGCTGGCTCACGGTTTGGAGGCGGCTCTCGATGCGATCCACGTTGGCCAGGAATAGCTGGGACGGTCCGTCGAGACTGGTCATCTGGGTAGCTCCTTATGTCAACAGCAGCATGTTGATGGCGTCTTCCGTGAGTTCGTCCAGGATCGTGATCAGGTGCGAGTTGGCCTCATAGGCTCGCTGGAACTGCACCAGCGTCATGGCTTCCTCGTCGAGCGAAACCCCCGACGTTTGCTGGCGCAAGTCCTGGGCTTGGGCGACCGTGGACTGTTGCGTCTGCTGGTTATCGGTGGCGGCGCTCAGCTCAGCTCCGACGCTCGATGCCATCTGCCCGAAGTATTCCGTGTAGCTCACGTTCTCAATTTCGCCGTCGCTCGATTGCGGGTTGGCCAACGCGGCAAGCTGCAGCGCGATGCCGTTGGCCACCGGCGGCGGCCCGGGATCTATAGCGGCCAGTTGATCGGATGTCACCGTGGGATCCACTGCCATGGTCGCCGCCACGTCGGCGCCGTTCGACGTGTCATAGGTGAAAATCGCAACGCCGGCCTGCGGCGGATTCCCGTCGTCGATGTCGCCCGAAGTGAGGGTCTGATTGACGTAGTCGGCGAACTGCTGCGCCATGGTATTCAGGTTTCCGGGCTGGTACGCGTTGCCAAGATAGGAAGGTATCACGCGGTTTTCCACGTCCAGCAATGCGCCCAGGCTTCCGGTGGTGATTTGGGAGGTTACGTCGTTGTCTCCGGAAAAGATGCTGGCGGAGGGAGGCCCCTGCGGGTAATCCGGAGGCGGGTCCTGCGGCTCCGCCAGTTGGTAAGTGAGCTGGTAGGCGCTCGTCCCCATCACCAGTGGCGCCTGCCCGTTGAGTAGCACCGTGGTGGCGCCGTCGGACTGTTTGGAGGCGGTGATGTCCACATACTGGGAGAGTGTCTCGAGCGTGCTGGTGACCTGGGCGTCCAATCCGGCGTCATTCTGCCCGCCGGCGGCGACCTGCTGGTTGAGAGCGGCGAGTTGCGCGGTGAGCTGGTTCACCGCGTCCACGGTCTGCTGCAATTGCGTCTCGACGCCCTGTCGCACCTGCCCCAATTGCGCCGCCGTCTGCTGAAACGCGCTGGCCACCGCGGACGCTTGGTCCAGCACGCTCTGCCGCTCCACCGTGCCGGTGGGGCTCTGCGCCCAGGCGGAGAAGGACTGGAACAGGTTGTTCAGGGCGTAAGGCAGGCCGGAGTTGCCGGTGACGTCGAAAACCGATTGTACCGAGGTGAGGCTCTGAAGGTTTTGGTTGGCCGCCCCCAATGCGGTGGTTGCGCTCCTCACGGCCTGTTCGGAGTATTGGTCGCGGGCGCTCACCACCTCCCCGGCGCTGACCCCGCCCAGAGCGCCGGAATTGAGGTCGAACGGGAGCGCCTCAAGAGTCTGGGTCTGTGCGGCATAGCCGGGCGTGTTGGCGTTGTCTACGTTGTTTTGGGTGACCTCCAGCACACGGTCGTAGGCCTCCAGCGCGCCGGCGGCGGTTGCCATGGCAGCAGACAGTCCGGACATGGCATCCTATCCGCGCAGGCAGAGCCGCGCCGGGCGTACAACCACCGCCGGCGCGCCGCCTGGAGCGTATCCGCCGCTCATTGCGTCTATCAACCGGCGCCACGCCGCGTGGTAGTTCGCCGCCGATTCCAGCAATGCGCCGGCGCGGCGGATTGCGGTCCGCAGCCGGAGGGCTTCCGCCAGTGGGCGCGCCGCGCCGCGCTGGGCGTCCGGGAGCCCCCGCCGCTCTTTCAGGCGCGCGACGGCCGCCTGGAGCAGGGCCGCGCACCGGTCTAATTGCGCGGGCGAAGGCGAGCACAACAGTCGGGATGCCTGCCGGACGTCCGAACAAGCCGCCTCGATCATCTTGAGATTGTCCTCCATGTTCATGTCCCGGGCACGCCTTTATCCGCTTGGCGATGCCCCCGCGCTTAGAGCATCGCTTACCATGGCCCGGCTGGTGCCGGCCGAATCCGCTTTGTAGCTTCCGCTCTGGTAGACCGAAGCCAGCGCCTGGACGCGGTTCGCGCGCCCCGAGCTATCGGTTGAAATGGCCCGCGCCAGGCTCCCCAGAGTGCTGGAGAACTCCACCCGGTCGCCGGATGGAGCGTTCCGGCTCGATGCGGGAGCACCCGTCTGGCCGGACCGCTGGGTTTCCTGTGCGCGAGCCGCTTCAGCCCCGGTCGCGCCGGTCAGGTTCTGATCGCAAATTCGCATAAAACGTTCCGTATCCTCGGCTAGAAGTCTTATCGGCGGGAGAGTGTTTCGGCTGTAGGCCGGATGGACAATTTTCCGTTAAAGATTCTTCGCCATCCCGCCGATGTTCCTGGCAGTAGATGAATTCCAACCGAGTGCTCTGGATCGGCGGAGCTTCACACTGGCCGGTGGACTGGCCGGCCTGTCCGCCCGCCTGGAATATCGACTTCTTACCGCCCGGCTTGGCGTTGGAGCGCCTGCCGCACGCCTTGTGCGACGTCCTGGTCCTGGAATTCCCCGCGGCGGGCTGGGCTCCGGACGAGTTGCTGGAACACGCTCAAAGCCTGGCTGCCGGCGTGCCGGCGCTGATTCGCGCCCCGCGAGCCTCACTCGCCGACGCTTTGCGATGGGGGCGTCTGGGCGCCTGGCAGTTTCTCGAATGCGGGGAACGGGCGGCGTTTCAGATCGCGGCGGCCATGGAGGCTGGCGGCGCCCGCCTGCTGGCGGAAAGCCTCGAAGAGGAACCCTGGCGCCGGCGCCTGCTAGGCGACAGCCACCCCATGCGCCAGGTCTGCCATGCCATACGCATGTTGGGCGGCCGCCGCGCCACGGTGCTGCTCACCGGGGAAACCGGCGTGGGAAAGGAAATCGCCGGCCGCGCTTTGCACATGGCCGGCCCCCGCTCGCGGGGGCCGTTCGTGGCGGTGAACTGCGGCGCTATTCCGGAAACGTTGCTGGAGGACGAGCTGTTCGGCCACGTCCGGGGCGCCTTCACGGGCGCCGTCCAAGCCCGCGTGGGCCGCTTCGAGCAGGCCCACGGCGGCGTTCTGTTCCTCGACGAAATCGGAGACATGCCCCTGGCGCTGCAACCGAAGCTGTTGCGCGTGCTTCAGGAACGCGAGTTCCAGAGGCTGGGCAGCTCGGAGAACGTGCGCGTGGATATTCGCGTGATCGCCGCCGCCAATTGCGACCTGATGGAGAGAATCGCCGAGGGCCTGTTCCGCGAAGACCTGTACTACCGGCTGTGCGTGGCCCCCATCCACATTCCGCCCCTGCGCGAGCGCGGCGGGGACATCCCCGTTTTGGCCGCCCACTTCGTGGACAAAGTGTGCCGGGCGGAAGAATTGCCCAGCAAGTGGCTGGCCCCGGAAGCCGTCGAGCGCCTGTGCGCGTTCTCCTGGCCCGGCAACGTCCGGCAACTCGAAAGCGCGGTGGAGATGGCGGTGGCCATGTCCGGCCGCCGGGCCGTCCTGACGCAGGCCGATTTCCCGCTCCCACAGCCGCGCGCGATGGCGGGTTTGTCCGAGTTACCCTCCGTTTCGATACCCATACCCGAGGACGGCCTGGACTACGAGCAGACCATGGCCGGGATCGAGCGCGGCATTCTGGAACAGGCCCTGCGCAAAACCGGCGGCAACAAGAAGGCCGCCGCCGACATGCTGCGCCTCAAGCGCACCACGCTTTCGGCCAAAGTCCGCAGCCTGGAAGGAATGTCGGTGTGCAACTGATCTCTGGGGTGGAGTTGTCTGGCAAGCGGCGGGGACCGCATCATGGGGCAGGACGCTGGTCCTTGGCCCGCGCATCATCTTGTGCTTCACTAGAACCGTCTCCTCATTTTTCACAGACCCGATCTCCGCCGCGTACCGGCTATATTCCCCTTTTCGAGGGAGCTCGTCGCGCTGCCGCGAGGCCGTTGCCGCAGGGAATTGGGGACCTGGTTTCATACTGGCCTCTTGGATTGCCTTCGCAACCGCATCCTGCCGGTTGCAGGCCCCATCGCCGACGTACTGCACGGTCAATGCCAAGTGAAAGGAGCGCCTCTCCACACGGCGGATGGCGCGCCTCCCAATGTCCATGAAGACTACACGCTGCAAGACCTGGAGCAAGAACTCGAAGGCTTGAGGCGTCTGGGGGTTTAGTGCTCCTTGTCGTCGCCGATACAGGCCCTATCCGCTACCTGGCAAAAATCGGCCACATCGGCCTTCTGCCCCGACTGCTCGAGAGGATATTGATTCCTCCGCTCGTGTGCGACGAACTGCGCCACCCGTCCGCGCCGGCGCTCGTACGGGCGTGAGCGAGTTCACTGCCCGCATAGTTGGAGGTATTGCCCGTGACCACGAGCCACGAGCGACGATCCGGCGTTTCGGGCTTTGGATGACTATGCGGCCGGGTCACCAGGATTGGCGCGCAATGGCTTGCCGGAGTGTCTCGCGGTCAGACAGGGGAATCGAACGGTCGCTCGGTTACATTGAGCGGCAGGGTTGGGGAACGCTGCTGGAATCTGTGGAGATCCAAGATAGCCCTACGTATCGCTCTGTAATCGTCTGATGGCACGCTAACCGACGCACCTGGATCGTCCATATCCAGCAACCTGTCCGGCGCTTTGGTGGTGGCCAGGAGATCCACATAGCATCCGTAATCCAACTTGTAGACATCATAACGGGCACCAGGCTCGTCATGGCCCGAAATGCTCTTCTTGATGACATGGAGTAATCTGGCGTCGAACAGCGCGTCGATCAGTGGGTCGCGTGTATTTGACCGAAGAAGAAATGCCCTTGCCCGCCGGTGCGCAATCACGTCATCAATTATCCAGTGCAGGAGTTCTTCAGCCTCCGAATTGGAGCGGACGGCTCCCTCTTTGTCCCGTTGAAACCACGTGCGCGCGGCAACCCGGACGGTGGGAATGGAAATTTTGTCGTTGAGGCTCCTCTGTGCGGCGATCGACAAGACATTGAACGCATCCCGAGGCACTCCTTCAGCGGCACGTACAAAGTCCTCAAACGCATTACGTTGCGTGAACGCCGCCTGTATCAGCCCGTCGGAATCCGAAAACTCCGGTTTTGCCCCCGCCTCCGACGCGTAGTGCTTGAACAAAAGCTCCTGGAAGAACTCCAGGGCTCGCTCCGCATTGTTGTCAAACACCATATAGTCGTCCAGGTCAACATCGGCGGACGCGTCAGCGCCGATTTCGATGCCGGTATAGTCCCCATGCGACCCGACCTTGAAGTTCGATCGCTGTTCGATCGCTGCGATCTTGACAGTTATGCCGGCGACAGGGAACACTGCGCGCCTGATCAGATCCGCCAAGTACGGTTGTAGCTCCAGCGGAATCGTACTCCACTCGTCCAGCACGACTAGGAGCCGCGCCGGGCTCAGGGCTTTCGCGAGTTCCCCTAACGCTTTCCCAACGCTTCCAAAATGTACTCGATACCTCGCCGGACCAGACTCTTCCAGGCGGCTCTCGGTCTGCGAGGACAACCTGCTCGCGCTGGTTAGCATGACCTCCGCGCTCGGTTTCTCCTGAATTGCGAGTTTGAGCGCGGAGGAGTCCTCGCGGTCTGCGCGGATTCCGAGGCTCGTTTCCCGGTGAACCTCACCCACGACTTCCAACTCCGTGATAGACTGAGCGAACTTATCCAGCACCGGGCCTAGGATTGCCAGATCCAGATCGGCAGTGACCGCGTGCTCTATCAGACTCTCATGCACAGCCCCTAGCACGTCGAGCAGCAAACGAGTAGCTCGCTGAGTCAACGGAATTTGTGTGTCGGCGTAAAGCCCGCCAGAAGATCCCATGTTGCGTAGATCAACATAGACCGGCACTGCGTGGTCGGCTCTGAGCTGTTCGGTAACGTAAAGCAGAGCATGCGTCTTCCCAGTTCCTCGCCGGCCATAGACGATCTGATGGTCCCGAGACGACAGCACGGGAATCAGTGGCCCCAGGTCAACGAACGTCTGGACCAGGGTCTTACGGTCCACGGACTCAGCGCGGCGGGAGATCCCGACAAAGGCCGTGTTGATCGAATACGCAGTGCTCTTTTCCTCAGCCACGAAGAACATTGTACCCGCATTGCCACCCGGGTTTGAGAATGGAGGGCAGCCGATGTGAAGGCAGCGGCAATTACGCCGGAAAGACTCCATATCACCAGCTCGGGACGCCCAACTGGCGGAAATGCCCACCCGATTTGAACCTGCCCGGCCTGACAGCGATCTCATGCAACAGCCGGACCGCGCTTCATGGAATCAGGCGCAACTTTTTTCCGTGGGCCAGACGGAGCACGCCGAAGTCCCGCCGGTCCAGGGTGAACATGGTCTCAATCCCTTCCCGGTTCGCCAGATGCAACAGCGAGGCGTCGGCAATCTGTATCCGCAAGGCCTCATACTTAGCCAAAACCGCGGCGATGGCGGGGAGATCCGTCTCGCCCAGAGGGAGAAGCTCAAAGGGGCGGCCATGAAAAGAGGACAGCATTTTCCGGATCGCCGAAGGGTATGCGCGCAAAAGCCACGCCGCTTCCGTAATCACGGGCCAACAAGTCAGAAGCGGACCCCTGATCTGGTGAAGTTGCTCGACACACGCTTCATGGTGTTCGTCGGATTCCAACAGGATGGCCACGATCGGGCCGGTGTCGATCAGTACCTGGCCGCTCAAGAGCCACCGAACCCGTCAAAATGCTTAGGATTGGTGCTGAGGTCTCGAGCCGTCCCACGCACTGCCCCGATCAGCCCAGCCTTTTTCGCATGGTCGTACGCGGTGAGGGAATCCTCCTCGGCCGCGAGTTGCCGCTCTACCGCGCCGCGAACCAGGTCCGACTCACGCGTCCCACTGCGGCGAGCGGCAGCCTTGAGCCGCCGGCGCGTCTCAGCCGGGAACCGCACGGTAATACGATGATCCTTCATTCGCCCGTCCGACATTTTATCAGATCTGTCCGACATGGTTTTCACTTCGATTCCAAGGCGGCGAGAAGTGGGGCCGGAATTTCATTCCGCCGGAGCGCCCCCTGGGTTCGCTTCTGCCCGCCGTTCTGCGACGCCCATCATGTCCCCGTCCCGGAAAGACAGCGCGAAGAACGCCGGCTCAAAAGCCGGCGGCAGAAAGAAATTCTGGTTCCACCTCGGCAGTCCGCCTGCCGCCGGATTTGGGCGTCCGCCCGGCCATTTACCCGGCCTCTGTCCCGCGCTCACTACAATGGAAACATGCGCGCTACCGCCGAGTGCATGCGGGTCTGCCCGTGGTGACGGCCATCGAAACCGGCGGCGATCTCGCGCCCATGGACGCGGCGATTGATGCTTTGCCCAACCGGCCCGCGGTGTTCGCGCTGTGGCCGGACGCGGGCGAGCCTTACCTTTCGAAGACCGCCGTGCTGCGCCGCCGCCTGCTCCGTTTGCTCGGCGCGCGAGAGAAACCGTCGCGCCTGCTGAACCTGCGCCACACCGTGCGGCGCATCGATTACCAGTTGACCGGCTCGGCCTTCGAATCGGGCGTGCTTTTGTACGAGCTGACCCGCCGTTACTTTCCGGATAGTTACCTGAAGCGCTTGAATCTGCGCCTGCCGCCCTATGTGAACATTGCGCTTTCGAACCAGTTCCCACGTAGTCGCATCACCACCCATCTCACCAGGGGGCCGGAGTTGTTCTTCGGGCCCTTCCGCTCGCGGGCCTCGGCCGAACGGTTCGAGGGGCAGTTCCTGGACCTGTTTCAGATGCGCCGCTGCCAGGAGGATCTCGATCCCTCGCCCGGGCACCCCGGTTGCATCTACGGCGAGATGGGAATGTGCGTGAGGCCGTGCCAGCTTGTGGTGGGACCCGCGGAATACCGGCACGAGGTCGCGCGGGTGGTGGATTTTCTGCGAACCGGAGGGCGCTCCCTGCTGGAGGCGATTGCCCATTCGCGGGACCGCCTCAGCGAGGAGATGATGTTCGAGGAGGCCGCCCGCCAGCACAAGCGGTTCGAAAAGGTGCAAGAGACCCTCAAGCTGCGGGACGAGCTGGCGCGCGACGTGGGCCGTCTCAACGGGGTGGCCATCACCCGATCGCCGGCGGCCAATGCCGTGGAGTTGTGGTTCATACGCGACGGCGGATGGTTGGGCGCCCGGCGTCTGGACCTAGAGGTCCACGAGGGCAAGCCCGTTTCGTTAGACCAGAAACTGCGCGAAACCATCGCGGCGGTGGAGGCGCGCGCCATCACGTCCGGCGAGCGGCGCGAGTACCTGGCCCTGCTGGCGCGCTGGTTTTACTCCACCTGGCGCGACGGCGAATGGCTGGCCTTCGAAAGCTACGGCGAAATCCCCTATCGCAAGCTGGTGAACGCAGTATCGCGCGTGGCGCACGGGGAAACACGGGCGGAATAG
>Ga0181520_10005116_pt1 | contig 21221 bp, 20 predicted proteins | sample PEATcosm2014_Bin_29_FD_132451 | JGI IMG/M metagenome (GOLD analysis project Ga0181520, IMG submission 132451) | Peatland microbial communities from MTU Mesocosm Facility, Houghton, MI, USA - PEATcosm2014_Bin02_30_metaG | ecosystem: Environmental > Terrestrial > Soil > Wetlands > Peat | place... | reverse complement strand
GTACATGGAGAGGAGCGGGGTGAGCCCGGCCGTGTCGCCGAAGTCGTATTCGAACTTCCCGGTGGTGAGGGTGGCGCAGCTGGTCGGCTCCACCGCCAGCAGCTCGACACCCTCGTCGGGGACAAAGGGCAGGGCCAGGCCGCCCAGGTTGGAGCCGCCGCCGCAGCAGCCGATCACCAGGTCGGGCCTCTCCTCGCCCGCCAGCTGGAGCTGCTCCTTGGCCTCCAGGCCGATCACGGTCTGGTGGAGGAGCACGTGGTTGAGGACCGACCCCAGCGAGTAGTGGGTGTCCTCACGGCTGCCCGCGTCGCGGACGGCGTCGCTGATCGCCATGCCGAGCGAGCCCGGGCTGTCGGGCTGGTCCACCGGCGAGGGCACCACCTCGCCACCCCAGGCCTCCATCATCAGCCGGCGGTAGGGCTTCTGCTGGTAGGAGGCCCGCACCATGTAGACCTTGCAGGTCAGACCGAAGAGCGAGCAGGAGAAGGCGAGGGCGCTCCCCCACTGGCCGGCACCGGTCTCGGTCGCGATGCGCTTGATCCCCTCCTCGCGGTTGTAGAAGGCCTGGGGGACGGCGGTGTTGGGCTTGTGCGACCCCGCCGGGGAGACCGACTCGTCCTTGAAGTAGATGCGCGCCGGGGTGTCGAGCGCCTTCTCGAGACGCCGGGCCCGGATCAGGGGGGTCGGGCGCCAGAGGCGCAGCACGTCGAGGACCTCCCCGGGGATGTCGATCCAGGGGTCGGTCGACACCTCCTGGAGGATCAGCGCCATCGGGAAGAGGGGGGCGAGGTCGGCGGGCCCCGCCGGCTGCTTGGTGCCGGGGTGGAGCGGTGGGTCGATCGGCTGCGACAGCCGCGGCACGACGTTGAACCAGGCTTCAGGAACTCGATCGGGCGGCATAGTCCAGCGCATAGGTCTCCCCCAACGATCGGTGGACGGTCGCCGGAACTCTAGCGCGCTCTCGGGGTGGGGGTGCAGTCCGCCACGGCTCGCGCAGACGCGATCACCGGGCTGCACCCGTGACACCGCGGAGATCTGACGGGCATGCGAGTGGGCCGCTTCACGTCGCGGAGGACAGATCGCCTCCCAATGAAACGGCAGTCGAGTGTGGACATCGTCGAGGTGACACGCATCGGTCTCCCGGTGCGCCCCTTGGCATGCGGACTGCAATGTTTGAGGCGTTCGCATTAATCGGCGCAATGCGAAACCTGTGCTGCGCTTCGGCTTTCTGCATGTGTCAGAGCGTTTGACAGGAGAGGACCGATCCTGATAGCCTGACTGTGCCCAGGAGGGGCGTGCCCGTGGGGGCGACGCTGGGCCCGGGGGAAGGCGAGGTGTCGTTGCTGAGGCGCCAGAAGGCGGTCGAGGCGGAGATCGTCGGCGTACCCGCCGCTTCGCCGGGACACCCCAGCGACCTGCCGTGTTCCGAGGCCGGCTGCCAGGCCTCCGAGCGGGTGTCGTGCGATTACCGTGACCGGCGCGGCTCCCCGTGCCCGACCGCATGGTGCGCCGATCACGTCGTGACGGTCCACTCCTGGCACCTCTGCCGCCGTCATGCGAGGGTCGTCCAGGCGCTCGCGCCGGTGGAGTTCCGCGGACAGTTGCCCCAGCCCGACCTGGACAACCGCGCGCCGTCGCTGACCTCCTATCTGGCCGAGGCACTCGACGCCCGGATGCGCGCTGCGCTCGCAGAGCTGGGCCACCCGAGGAACGGCGAGCACGTGTCCGCCGAGACTCTCACCCTGGTCAACACCCAGAACCGGGGCCGGCGCTGGGCGCAGGGCTGGAAGCTCTTCGACAACACCGGCCCGCTGCTGCGCATCGACGTCGAGGTGGACGAGGAGCGTGACCCGGAGTGCGCGATCCGGCTCAACAGCCGGGTGATCCTCCGCTTCGTCCCACCCTGGATCCAGGACCGCAAGTCCGCCGTGAAGCCGGTGGGGGGGGCAGAGGACGATCAGCGCCGTCAGACCTTCTACGACGGCCTCATGGAGCAGCACGTCCGCCCCGCGCTCGTCGCGGAGGAGCACTGGGTGCGGCGGTGGGAGCACTCGCCGAACGAGGCGCACTAGGAGACTGGGGAGCGGCCTCAGAGCTGGTGGCCGAGCGCCCGCAGTGCCCGTTTGTACTTGGAGCTGCTCTCGGGCGGCCCCGCACCGGCGTCGCGGAGACGCGCCGCCACCCGGTCGGCGAGGTCGTCGGCGCCGTCCTGCATCTCGACCTCGAGCTCCCGGAAGCGGTCGACGACCGTTGCGTCGCCCGGCGCCCTGACCTCGACGGTGTCGTCCATCACCTCGACGGAGCCTGACCCCCGCTCGCCCGCTGGCGACCGGCCCAGGGTGAGCACCCGCCGGCTGGCGCGGAGCACCGCCACCGGGTGCAGGATGGCGGGATCGATCAGCTCCGGGATGAGCGACAGCAACGGCGCGGGAGGCGTCGAACCGTCGCCGCGCAGCTCCTCCTCCCCTCTCACCATCCGGTCGCGATCCATCCGCCCGGGGGTCTTGAGGGTCCAGACCCCGGGGTCGCCGGGGCGGTCGAGGCGGCGGCGGTGGCGGAGCCCGTAACCGTTGCGCACCAGCGCCAGCTCCGCGCTGTCCCAGTAGGTCGACTCCTGGGGTTCCGGCCCCGAGTCCTCCACCACCCCGGCGGTCAGGTCGCCCAGGTCGGGGAGGCGATAGGCCGCGTCAGCGCTCAGCTTGATCTCCCGCTCCACGCCGCCCGCCATGCGGCGATTATGCGGGAGGGCGGCCGGCGAGGCCGCCGGACGGTGCGACCTCAGCGCTGCGCGCGGCGCTGGTCGAGCATGGCGAAGAGCCGCTCCGCCACCCGTGCGGGGGTCACGCGGTAGGCCTGATGCTCGTGCTCGTTGGTGATCCACACCTCGCAGTTGCCGAGCAGCCCGGCGGTCTCCATGGCCAGCCCGCGTTCGACGTAGGGGTCGTTCCAGTAGACGGTGCCGACCACGGGGACGCGGTTGGCTCGCAGGCGGTCGACGTCGTAGAGGGGCGTCCACGACACCTGGGTGGCGAGCGCCTCGGCCGCCGCCCGCAGGGGACGCAGCGACGCCCACTCGTCGAACATCCAGGGAAACATCATCTCGCCGGTGAGGCAGGGGGCCGGCAGGGCGTCGAGCCGGTAGCGCGGATCGGCCTCGATCACGCGCGCGGCCGCCCAGCGCGCCGGCGCGCCCTGCGTGTAGCACGCCTCCTGGAGCAGGGCGTAGATCGGGTTGGTCGCCGGCGACATCAGGCCGGCCACCTGCTGGTGCACGCCACCACCGAGCATCCCCAGCACCTCGAGGTCGTGAGCGGCACGCTCGACGGCGTCGTGCACCTCGGCCGCCCCGTGGAGGTGGCCGAGACAGGTGCCGAGGGTGAGGAAGGCGCGCGCGCTGAGACGCTCCCCGTGCGCATCGACATCCTCCACGGTCGAGAGGTGGTCGACGATCCGGCGCAACCGCTCCGCGTCCTCCGGGAAGCGGGCCAGGTAGTCCGCGTTGCGCTCGACCATCCGCTCCGCCAGCGCCGCGTAGACGGCCTCCGCGTCGTGGAGCACGGGAGCGAAGCCGCCGGTGATGATGACCCCGGTCACGTGCTCCGGGAAGAGGGAGAGATGGGTCAGGCTGCAGAAGCCGCCGAAGCTCTGCCCGAAGAGATGCCACTCGGCATCCTCGCCGAGCAGCACGGCCCGGAATCGCTCCGCGTCGCGCACGATGGAGTCGGCGCGGAAGTGACGGACGTACGCCGCCAGCTCGCCGGGATCGCTGCGCGGCAGCGCCCGCGCCTCGAGTGGCGTGCTCATGCCGGTGCCGCGCTGGTCGAGGAGGAGCACCCGGTAGCGGGTCAGCAGCTGCTCCAGCCACGCTCCCCGCGACGTCGGGAAGGCGAACTCCATCCCCGGCCCACCCTGGTACCAGCAGATCACCGGAAGCTTCGGATCGTCGGCCCTCTCCGCGGCCACCACCTCGCGGGCATGGACGCTGATCGTCTCGGTCCCGTCCGGCCGGTCCCAGTCCAGGGGCACGTCGATGCGGTGCCCGGTGATGACCATCCGATCCACCGCGGCGCGGGAGACGACCTCGTGGGCGCTCATGCTCCGGGCGGCACCAGGCGGTCGACGCCCCCCATGTAGTACCGCAGCGGCTCGGGGATGTCGACGCTCCCGTCCTCACGCTGGTAGGTCTCCAGAACCGCGTCGAGAACCCGGGGAACGGCCAGGCCGCTGCCATTGAGCGTGTGGACGAAGAGGGGTCGCTCGCCCGGCGCCGGCCGGTACCTGATGTTGGCCCGGCGTGCCTGGAAATCACCGTAGACGCTGCACGAGGAGACCTCCAGCCAGCGCTGCATCCCCGGGGCCCAGGCCTCGACGTCGTACTTCTTCCACTGGGCGAAACCCATGTCGCCGGTGCACATCGAGAGCACCCGGTAGTGGATGCCGAGACGCTGGAGGATCGATTCTGCCTGATGTGTCAGCAACTCGAGCTCGTCGAGGGAGTTCTCGGGGCGGGTGAACCGGACCATCTCGACCTTGTCGAACTGGTGGAGCCGGATGTAGCCGCGCGTGTCCTTGCCGGCCGCCCCCGCCTCGCGCCGCCAGCAGGCGGTGTAGGCGACGTGGCAGATGGGCAGCAGGGCGCCGTCCAGGATCTCCTCGCGGTAGAGGTTGGTCACCGGGACCTCGGCGGTGGGCACCAGGAAGAGATCGTCGTCGGTGCGGTAGGCGTCATCCTCGAACTTGGGGATCTGAGCGGTCCCGACCATGCACTCGCGGCGCACCAGGTAGGGCGGCAGGATCTCGGTGTAGCCGTGCTCGCGGGTCGCGATGTCCAGCATCCAGGCGATCAGGCCGCGCTGGAGCCGGGCGCCCTCGCCGCGCAGGATGGCGAAGCGGGCCCCGCTGATCTTGGCGGCGCGCTCGAAGTCGAAGATGCCGAGCCCTTCCCCCAGCTCGAAATGCGGGCGGGGCTCGAAGTCGAGATGGGGCGGCTCACCCCAGGTGCGAATCGGCACGTTGCCGCTGTCGTCGGGACCGATGGGCGCGGACTCGTGCGGAGGGTTGGGGACGTAGAGGAGGAGTGACTGGAGGCGTCCCTCCAGCTCACCGAGCTCCGCCTCGCCCGCCTGCATCTTCGCCTTGAGCTCGGCGAGCAGGGCTCGCTGCTCGTCGGTGGGGGCTCCGCGCATCGCGGAGGAGGCGCGGCGACGCTCGGCCTGGGCCGATTCGACCTCGTTGCGGAGCCGCCGGGCACGGACGTCCAGCTCCAGGATCTCGTCGATCGGGGCGGCCTCGTGCTTGAGCTCCGCACCCCGCCGGTAGCGGTCGGGGTCCTCCCGAAGGTCTTGGAGAGGGATCACGTGTCAGCCTCCGCGTCGCCGGTCGGTCGCATGGTGGGGAAGAGCAGCACGTCGCGGATGCCGGGGCTGTCGGTGAGCAGCATCACCAGGCGGTCGATGCCGACGCCGAGGCCCCCCGCGGGGGGCATGCCGGCCTCGATGGCCTCCAGGAAGTCCTCGTCCAGGGGCTGGGTCTCGGTCGCGCCGAGATCACGCTGGCGCGCCTGCTCCTCGAAGCGGGTGCGCTGGTCGATGGGATCGTTGAGCTCGCTGAAGGCGTTGGCCAGCTCGCGGCCGGCGATCACCAGCTCGAAGCGCTCCACGAACCGGGGATCGTCGCGGCAGCGGCGTGCCAGCGGGCTGACCTCGGCCGGGTAGTCGAGGACGAAGGTGGGGTCGAGCAGGGTGCGTTCGACCTTCTGCTCGTAGACCTCGTTGAAGACGGTCCCCGGGCCCTGCCCGGGCTGGAGATCCACCCCGACCTGCCGAGCCCTGGCCTCCAGGCTGCCGTCGTCCCAGGCCCGGACCGGGTCGAAGCCGCAGACCTCCTCGATCAGCGCGGCCATGGTGCTGGCCCGAAAGGGCGGGGTGAGATCGAGGTCACGCCCGCCGTAGCGGCGGTGGAGCGGGTCGGCGTCGACCGTCTCGGTCAGGTCGCCCTCCTCGCCGGAGTGCGGGACGGCGCGGGCGGCCCCGACGACGATCGCCTCGGTCAGAGCGCGCATGTCGGCGTAATCGGCGTACGCCTGGTAGGCCTCGAGCATCGTGAACTCAGGATTGTGCCGCGGCGAGAGGCCCTCGTTGCGGAAGACGCGGCCGATCTCGTACACCCGGCGATAGCCCCCGACCAGCAGCCGCTTGAGGTGCAGCTCGATGGCGATCCGCAGGTAGACCTCGGTGTGCAGGGCGTTCCAATGGGTCCGGAACGGCACCGCATGGCCGCCCCCCGGGATGAGCTGGAGGATGGGGGTCTCGACCTCCAGGAAGTCCCGCTCCTCGAGGGTGCGCCGGACGCTTCGGAGCAGCTCGGCCCGGTGCCGGAAGTGGCGCCTCTGCCCCGCGCTCGACATCAGGTCGTAGTAACGCTTGCGGTAGCGGGTCTCCTGGTCCTGGAGCCCGTGGAACTTCTCGGGCGGCTGGCGCAGCGCCTTGACGAGCGGGGTCAGGGCGTGGACGAGCACGGTCGGCTCGCCGCGACGGGTGCGCATGAGCGTCCCGGAGACGCCCACGATGTCGCCGAGGTCGAGCAGACGCACCGCCTCGAAGGCGCCCTCGCCGAGCTGGTCCTGCCTGAACCACACCTGCAGCCGGCCGCCCTCGTCCTCCAGGTGGGAGAAGACGCTCCTGCCCTGGATGCGGTGCAGCATCAGGCGGCCGGCGACGACGACCGGGGGACCGGGGGTGTCCGCGGGCGGGCCGGTCGCCTCCCAGGCGGCCAAAGCCTCGCGCGCCTCCTCCAGGCTGTGGTCGGGCCGGAAGTCGACGTTGTAGACGGGAAGACCGAGGGCGGCGAGGGCCTCGGCCTTTCGCCTCCGTTCGGCCATGAGGGGATCGTCGGGCATGCGCCCGTACATGGTGCCGGAGCGGCGGGCCGTTCCGTGCAGGACCCGGCCGTTTCGACGTGGTCGGCATGGTTCAGCCCATGCCGCCGCCCTCAGCGCAGGGCGGTGACCTTGAGCTCGCGCACCCCGCCGGGGCTCTGGACCTCGACCTTGTCCCCGATCCGCCTGCCCAGCAGGGCCTTGCCGACCGGCGACTCCATCGAGATGCGCCCCGAGGTCACGTCGACCTCGGCAGGCCCCACGATGGTGAACGCCTGGGTCCCGTATTCATCCTTGACCTCGACGGTCGATCCGACCTGGACCACCCCGCCGACCTCCGCCTGCTCGATGATCACGGCGTTGCGGACCATCATCTCCAGGGTGAGGATCCGCCCCTCGAGCATCCCCTGCTCGTTCTTGGCGGCCTCGTACTCGGCGTTCTCGCTGATGTCGCCGAAATCCTTCGCGTATTTGATCCGTTCGGCGACTTCGGCGCGCCGGATCGTCCTCAGCTCCTCGAGCTCGATGGCGAGCTTGTCGAGGCCCTCCTTGGTGAGCAAGACCGGCTTGTCCATGGCGATGGCTGACCTTCGTGAACGTGTTTGGGACCTGCCGAGCGCCGCCGGCGCATCAGTGGGGAAGCACGGGAGTATAGGTGCTGCACGTGAAACGATGGTGGCGACGTTCAAGTAACAAACTGACCCTACCTGGTTGACCCCGATCTGATACGCTACCTATCATTCACACAGCGGTCCGGGACCGCATCTCAAATGCCCCCCCTCTCGGGGCGTCTCTGGTCTTCCAGGGGCGCCCTCTTTTTTTGGGTGCCGCGGGCTCAAATCATCGGATAGCGGGAGACTCAGGTTTGCCGATGGCCGGCGGACTGGATTCGTGATGGTGGGACAGCGCCCTGGCGGCTGGGTGCGCGGCCCTGAGGGATGGAGGGTCAGCCCTCGCCGCTCGTGAAGATCGGCTGGAACCATCCACCCGGCCCGAGGCCGGCGCTGAGCGCCTGGCCCAGGATCTCGTCGAGGTCGGCCCGGGTGACCAGGGTCTGCACCAGCGCCCGGAGCTTGGCCGCACCATTGCAGCCCTTGATGGTCCAGGCCACGTACTTGCGACCGACCACCAGCGCCCGGCCCTCCCCGTAGTGCTCGATGAGCAGTTCCAGGTGCCTCCGGGTCAGCTCGATGCGCTCAGCGAAGCCCAGATCGGGGAGGAGCTCACCGGTCGCGACGTGGTGGACCGCCTGCCGGATGAACCAGAGGTTGCCCAGGGCGCCCCGGGCGACGACGACGCCATCCACCTCGCCCGCCTGCAGGCGGCGCCGGATCTCGCGGACGTCGGTCACGTCGCCGCTCCCCACGACGGGGATCCCGACCGCCCGCTTGACCCGGGCGATCTCAGCCCAGTCCGCCTGCCCGGTGTAGCGCTGCGCCCGGGTGCGCCCGTGGACCGTGACCATGGAGCACCCGGCGTCCTCCAGGGCCCGGGCCAACTCGGGGGCGTTGATCGAGGCGTGGTCCCAGCCCAGCCGCATCTTGGCCGTGACCGGGACGTCGACCGCCTCCACCATGGCCCGGATCACCCGTGCCGTGGCGGCCACATCCCTCGCCAGAGCCGCACCCGAGCCCCGGGTGGTGACCCGCGGCACCGGGCAGCCGAGGTTGACGTCGACCACCGACGCCCCCCGCTCGGCGCAGATCGCGGCGGCCTCGGCCATCATCGCCGGGTCGCAGCCGACCAGCTGGGCCGCGGCCGGGCGCACCCCGGGATCGAAGGTGAGCAGCTCCAGGGTCCGGGGGATGCGGCGCACCACCGGCTCGGCGGCGGTCATCTCGGCCGAGACCAGGCCGGCTCCGAACTCCCGGGAGAGGCGCCTGAAGGGGGCGTCGGTGATCCCGACCATGGGGGCGATCAGCACCGGCGAGTCCACCTCGAGGCGCCCGATCCGGAGCGGAGCCGTGGCGCCGAGCGGCGGGGACGGGACGCCGGGCGGCGACGACGGTGTCGGGGGGGCGGGGTCCGCGACGGTCATGCCGGCCATGGTAGGGGCGCGGGCCGCCCCGGCCCGGTGCCGGCGCCGTCTCAGCCGGCGTTCAGGTCGTGGATAAGGCGCAGCCCCACCAGGGTCAGGCGCTCGTCGGTGGCGTGGACCCCGGGGATGAGGCCGGCCATCAGTGGAGCGAGGCCCCCGGTGAGGATCAGCTTGGGATCTCCCCCCATCTCGCGCCGCATCCGGGCCACCAGTCCCTCCACCAGGCTGGCGTAGCCGAGCACCAGGCCCGCCTGCATCGAGGCGCGGGGATTGCGCCCGAGGACGGTCTCGGGGGCGGCCAGGTCGACGGGGGAGAGGCGGGCGGCCCGCGCCACCAGGGCGTCGTGGCTGACCATGAGGCCCGGGGCGACGGCCCCACCCAGGTAGTCCCCGGCCGCGTCGATGGCGTCGACGGTCGTGGCGGTTCCGAAGTCGCAGATGATGGCCGGCCCGCCGTAGAGGTGCTGGGCGGCCAGGGCATTGGCGATCCGGTCGGCGCCGACCAGTGACGGGTCGTCGTAGTGGATGCGGATCCCCGTCCGCACGCCCGGACCGACCACCAGGGGGGGATGGCCGAAGCGCTGGCGGGCCAGCTCGTCGATGCTCCGCGAGAGATCGGGGACCACGTTGCTCACCGCGACGGCCGATATCGCCTCCGGCTCCAGCCCGGCGGAGCGCAGCAGCGAGACGATCACCAGGCCCAGCTCGGCGCCGGTCGCCCGCGGCTCGGTGTGCAACCGGAAATCGGTGACCAGCCGGCTGCCGTCGAAGACGCCGGCGACGGTGTCGGTGTTGCCGACGTCGATGGCGAGCAGCATCGACGCCGATTGTGACGCGCGGCGCCGGGGGCGCGCGACCACGGCATCCACGTGGCGGACGGTAGGATCGTTGCCGCAGTGAAACGCGTGCACCTGGTGTGCGACAGCACCGCCGACCTCGGTCCCGCCTACTACCCGGCTCACGACGTGGAGGTGGTCCCGCTCAGCATCATCTTCGGGGACGAGCAGTTCCTCGACCAGGTCGAGATGCCGACCAGCGAGTTCTACCGCCGGATGCGTGCGGGCGGCCCCCACCCGCGCACCTCGCAGCCGTCGCCGGGCGCCTTCGCGGAGGTCTTCGAGCGGCTGGGGAGTGACGGCGGAGCCGTGGTCTGCACCACCATCTCCTCCGACCTGAGCGGCACCGCCGGTTCGGCGATGCAGGCGCTCCGCTCGCTGCCCGACCTCGACATCCGGGTGGTCGAGACCAAGTCCTGCGGACCGGCCCATGGTGCCGCGCTGGCCATGGCCGTGGCCATCCGCGACCGGGGCGGCAGCGCCGACGCCATCGTGGCCGCCATCGACCGGCTCAAACCGGCGCAGCGCCTCGTCTTCACCGTCGAGAACCTGGAGTACCTCCGGCGCGGGGGACGCATCGGGGCCGCGCGGGCCCTGCTCGGCACCGTCCTCAGCATCAAGCCGATCCTCGCCTTCATCGATGGCAAGGTGCAGGTGGTCGACCAGGTGCGCACCTATCCCCGGGCCTTGGACCGTCTCGTCCAGGAGCTGGCGGTCGCCGTCCGGGGCTGGGGCCGGACCGTGGCCACGCTGGCCCACGCCGACAACCGTGCCGGTGCCGAGGCCCTCGCCGCCAAGGTGGCGGCCGTCACCGGGGAGCCCCCCGAGATCGTCGAGGTCGGCGCGGTCCTGGGCTGCCACGTGGGGCCCGGTGCCTTCGGCCTCTTCTACCATCCGGCCTCGGCGGTGCAGACGTGACCCGGAGGTGACCGCGGTGCGCGATCGCGGGCTTTCCGACGGGGACCGGGCACCGGACGGTTAGGATCGGACCCTCAGTGAGCCCGATCCACCTCGTGTGCGACAGCACCGCCGACCTCGACGCCGGCTACGCGGCCGCCCACGAGGTCACCGTGGTGCCGCTGCGGGTCTTCTTCGGCGAGGCGGAGTTCCGCGATCAGGTGGAGATGTCCACCGCCGAGTTCTACGAGCGGATGCGCGCCGGCGGGCCCCATCCGCGGACCTCGCAACCGCCCCCGGGCGACTTCGCGGAGGTCTTCTCCCGGCTCGGGGCGCAGGGCGGCACCATCGTCTGCACCACCATCTCCGGCGATCTGAGCGGAACGGTCGGCTCGGCGCTGCAGGCACGGAGCTCCCTTCCCGATCTCGACATCCGGGTGGTCGACACCCGGTCGGTGGCGCCCGGCCACGCCAACGCGGTCGAGGCGGCCATCGCCATCCGGGACCGCGGTGGTGAGGCCGACGACATCATCGCCGCGCTGAATCGCCTGGTGGCGACGCAGCAGGTCGTCTTCACCGTGGAGACCCTCGAGTACCTCCATCGCGGCGGGCGCATCGGCGGGGCCCAGGCCCTGCTCGGCACCGTCCTCGACATCAAGCCCATCCTCGCCATCCGCAGCGGCAAGATCGAGGTCGTCGAACGGGTGCGCACCTATCCGCGGGCACTCAAGCGCCTGGTCCAGGAGATGGAATCCAAGGTTCCCGAGTGGGGGCCGACCAAGGCGGCGGTGGCCCACGCGGCGAGCCCGGAGCATGCCGACGCGGTGGCGGCCCAGATCGCGGCGGTGAACGGCGAACTGCCCACCATCGTGGAGGTGGGAGCGGTGATCGGCTGCCACGCCGGCCCAGGCGCATTCGGGCTCGCCTTCCACCCGAAGTCCATCCTCGACGGCTGAGCGCCGGCTGAGCGCCGGCTGAGCTCCGGTGCTAGCATGCTGGTCGGGCGCCCAATCAACGTGAAGGGAGATCGCTGATGACCCTTGCGGCGACGGACCCGGCGGCAGGCGGCACCGGCGGCCGCGCTGCCATCAGCCGGCGGCGGCACGCCGAGATCGTCCGGGCGGCCGCCACGGTCCTGGGCCGCCAGGGCTGCGCCGACACCTCGATGAAGGAGATCGCGCGCGAGGCCGGGGTCGCCCCCGGGCTCCTCCACTACTACTTCGAGTCCAAGGACGAGCTGCTGCTCGCCGTGGTCGGCGAGCTCGACCGGCAGTTGAGCCAGGCGTGGGTGGCGGCCGTCGAGGGCATCGAGGACCCCCTGGAGCGGCTGGTCTCGGCGCTGGACGCCGCCGCCGACCGCTCTGCGCGCCATCCCGAGCTGTGGCGGGCGCTGCTCGACGTCTCGATGCTGAGCCTCTCCAACCCGGCGCTCCAGTCCCGGTGCCAGGAGCTGAGGGCGCGCTTCGCCGCGGGGATCGAGGCCGAGGTGCGGGGGGCCCTGGGGCGGCTGCCCGCCTACTCGCTGGTGGCCCCGCGGGACCTCTCCGGGGCCATCGGCGCGGCCATCGAGGGGGCTGCGCTGGCCGCCCTGGTCGGGGACCGCGACACGACCTCGTGGATCCAGGCGCTCAAGGTGATGGTGCTGTCGGTCGTCGTCACCGCCTACGTCACCGCGGGCCAGCAGCCGCCCGTGGCCCGTCTGGCCCAGCTGCTCCGGCCACGCTGAGATGCGCCGCCGCGATCTCCGCTGTCCGAGCGGCTGCACCGGGGGCCGTTTCGAGGCCCTCAACGCCCCCGTCTACGTGGACTCGCGGGCGCGCTACCTGGAACACGACGACAGCGTCGCCACCTTCGTCTGCGCCGAGTGCCAGTCGGTGGCCGTCGACCTCATCCAGGCGGCCGACCTGATGCAGCGGGACGACGACGTGGCGCCCCAGGTGCTCGTCTGCCCCCAGTGCGGCACCCAGATGCTGCCGCCCCTCGACGACGAGCTGGCCCCCTTCGTGGAGTGCCCGATGTGCGAGACGCGCTTTGCCGTCGAGGAGGGGATGCCACACCTGCACGGAACCGCGTTCGACGCCGGTGGGGAGGAGGCGTAGCCCCCGGCGCCACCGGGCAGACCCGCACGCCGATGCCATCATGGGCCGCCTGTGCTCGAGATTCTCCGGGCGCTCCTGACGCGACGCCTCGAACCCGCCCACCGGCTCCTGCTCGGCCAGCTGGTGATGTTCACCGGCATCGCCGCGCTCTTCCCGGTGGTGCCCCTCTACGTCCGCTCCCATGGCGGGAGCTCCGCGGACATCGCCCTCTTCGTCGCCGGGCCCCTGGTGGCGAGCACGCTGGTCCAGCTCCCGGCGGGACACCTCGTCGACCGCATCGGGCGCAAGCCGGTGCTGATCGGCACCCGGCTCCTCTACGCGGCCCTCTCCGCCGGCCTCTTCCTCAACGTGGGGCCGCTCTGGCTGCTCGCCCTGCTGCGGGTCGGCCAGGGAGGGAGCGGCGGCGCCTACGTCCCGGCCCTGCGCGCCGCGCTCGCCGACCTCACCCCGGCCGGACAGCGGGCCCACCGCTACGCCCAGCTCCAGGGCTGCGAGATGGTGGGGCTGCTGCTCGGGCCCGCGATCGGCGGGGCCATCGCGCTCTGGGAGTACTCGGGGATCTTCGCCGCGTCGGGCGTCGCCGTCCTGCTCGGCCTCGGAGCCGTCATCCGGATGCCCGAGACCCGCGGCGCCGACATTGCCGCCGTCCCACCGGCCCCCGGGCCGGCTGAGGCTCTCCCTCCGGTGCGGCGGTGGTGGTGGCTGCAGCCGGCGCTGCTCGTCCCGAGCGTGGCGCTGGCGGCGGCGGGAACGATGTTCAGCATGTACGACGTCGTCTGGCCGCAGTACCTGACCGCGCGCGGTTACGACAGCCTGGTCATCGGGCTCTCCATCTCCCTCTTCGCCGTGCCCATCCTCCTGCTCACCGGCACGGGCGGCCGGCTGAGCGATCGCGCCGACCGGCGGGTGCTGGTGCCGGTCGCGCTCTGCGTGGTGGCCGCGTGCGCCTCGACCTACCCCTGGCTGCGCAACATCGTCCCGATCCTCGCCGTGGGCACGGTCGAGGCGCTCGCCGTCCTGGTCGTCGAGCCGTCCCTCTTCGCCGTCATCAGCGAGTCGACGGCGGCCTCGCTGCGCGGCCGGGCGATGGGCGTCGGCGGCCTCTTCGAGGCCGGCGGGGGGGCCTTCGGCGCCGGCGTCCTCGGCGCCCTCTATGGCATCGCCGAACCCCTCCCCTTCCTCGGGGGGGCCACCGTCTGCGTGCTGGCCGCGCTCGTGTGTGCGCGCGCCCTGCCGCGTCACCGGACCGCCGGACTGCCGGACCGCCGGCCTCCCGGCATCGCCCGCGCCGAGGTCGACATCGTCTGAGCCGGGAGACGGGCGGCAGCGCCGCTCGGGCGATGTGCCACCCTTGCCGCGCACGAGACGGGAGCGCGCAGCGGCGCGACCCACGAAGGAGGTGACCATGTCCGTGATCCAGGACATCGTGGACGAGGCCTACATCCTCGCCGCCCGCTTCGACCCGCACGCGGGCTCGCTCCACAACATCCCCGCCCGCCACATCGCGGTGGTCGGATGCATGGACGGGCGGCTCGATCTCCCCGCCATCCTCGGGCTGCAGCCCGGCGACGCCCACGTGATCCGCAACGCCGGAGGGGTCGCCACCGATGACGTCATCCGCTCTCTGGTCATCTCCCAGCGCCTCCTCGGCACCCGCGAGGTGATGCTGGTCCACCACACCGAGTGCGCCATGCACACCTTCCGGGACGACGATCTCAAGGCGCAGATCGAGCGGGAGACCGGGGTCCGACCACCCTTCGCCCTCGAGGCGTTCGCCGACCTCGACTCGGAAGTGCGCCAGTCGGTGAACCGAGTCCGTCTCTGCCCCTACCTACCATACCGGGACGACGTGCGGGGATTCGTCGTCGACCTGCACACGGGCCGCCTCCGCGAGGTGTACGCGGGCATCGCGGCGGGTAGCTGAGCCCGGGGACCCGGGTGCCCGTGCTCCCCTCAGGCGAGCCGGGCTGGCAGGGGTGGAAGGAGCGCGATGGTGGCCCCCACCGGGCCCGAATCCTCGCCGGGGGCGCGCCCCCAATAGCGGGAGAACCGGCCGTCGAAGCCGATCACCCGTCCCCCCTGGCGCACGTCCGGTGCGCTCTTCCAGTGCGGGGTGTGGCCGTGGACCACGCGTCGGGCGCCGAAACGCCGCAGATGGGCCTCGAGACGCACCCGGTCCTCGAAGGCCCGGCGCCCGATCAGGTGGCGGAGGAGCAGGACCACCCCTCCCGGTTCCTGGCTCAATAGGCCAGCCGCGGCCTCGTTCACCGCCTTGACGCTCTCCCCCAGGGCGGCGTAGTCGTCATCGTCGGTGTGCTGGACCAGGGTGCCGTCGTCGAGGAGGAGCATCACCGGCAGCGCGCGCAGCCAGGCTTCCAGCGCGCCATCGCCGGCGAGCGCCTCGAGGTCGGCCGGGTCACCGCGACGCCGCCGCCACACGGTCTCCAGCAGCTCACCGTCGCGCGCCCGCAGCCGCTCCCCGCCGGTGCGCCGCTCCTCGACGAGCGCCATCACCAGCAGGTCGTGGTTGCCCAGGATGGCCCGGCTGTGGCGCCGCTCCATGGCGATCCGGGCCGCCCTCTGGCCGCCGGCGTCGCCGGGCCGGCCACCGGTGAAGAAGTCGCCGAGAAAGATGGTCTCCACCTCGTCGTCAGGGAAGGCGGCCAGCGCCTCGGCCAGCCGCTCGTGGTCGCCCTGGACGTCCCCGACGATGAGGATCGGCAGCGTCATGGGCACAGGGTACCGGCAGCCGGGTGGTCAGAGGATTGTGCCGAGCTCGTGCACGCCTCGGAAGGGCGCGGAGGGCGCGGAGGGCGCGGGGAGGGGCACCTTCATGTCTCGAGGAGGGTTTGGGACATCAAAGTCCTTAACCGGTTCGGAGATGAGGGGACCCCGTCCCCGCCCCTCACGACGGGGGCTGAACGCGGGCGGTGCGGGCAGGAGCGCAAGCCGACAGGCCGCCTCGGCGCGGGTCAGCCGGCGAGGGTGACCGCCAGCTTGCGGGTGCGGGCGACCCGGGCCGCCGCCCGGGTCAGGGCGCGCGCGACGGTTCGCGGGCCGGGGCCGCCGGGCAACTCGCGGCGGCGCAGGGCGGCGTCGACGTCGAAGAGCGCGACCACGCCGGCGTCGAAGCGGCTGGAGAGCTCTCGCCACTCCTCGAGGCTCAGGTCGGCGAGGGTGCGCTTCTCGGTGACGCAGCGCCGGACCGCGGCGCCCACCAGCGCGTGCGCCTCACGGAAGGGCATCCCGCGCGCCACCAGGTGCTCGGCGACGTCGGTGGCGAGCAGCATCGGGTCGGACGCGGCGCGGCGCATGGCCGTCACGTCGAAGCGCAGCCGGCGCACCACGTCGGTGAGGATGCCCAGGGTGGCCAGGCTGGTGTCCACGGCGTCGAAGAGCGGCTCCTTGTCCTCCTGGAGGTCGCGGTTGTAGGCGAGCGGCAGTCCCTTGAGGACGGTGAGCAGCGCCACCAGGTCGCCGGTCACCCGGCCGACCCGGCCCCGGGCCAGCTCGAGGACGTCGGGGTTCTTCTTCTGGGGCATCAGCGATGAGCCGGTCGCGTGGGTGTCGGGCAGCTCGGCGAAACCGAACTCGGCGGTGGTCCAGAGCACGATCTCCTCGGCCAGGCGGGAGAGATGGACCATGAGCAGCGCGCAGGTGGAGACCAGCTCGACGGCGAAGTCCCGATCGGAGACCGCGTCCAGGCTGTTGGCGCTCACGGCCGCGAAGCCGAGCGCGCGCTGGGTGCTGGCCCGGTCGATGGGCAGCGTGGTGCCGGCCAGGGCTCCGCTCCCGAGCGGTAGGACGTCGCAGCGGCGGTAGCCGTCGCCCAATCGCTCGGCGTCGCGCTGGAGCATCTCCACGTACGCCAGCAGGTGGTGGGCGAGCGAGACGACCTGGGCGCGCTGGGTGTGGGTGTAGCCGGGCATTGGGGTGACCCGGTGCTCGGCGGCGCGTCCGAGCAGCGCCTCCTGGAGGCCGGCGCAACCGAGCATCAGGTCGACGGTGCGGCGCCGGCACCAGAGGCGCAGGTCGGTGGCCACCTGGTCGTTGCGGCTGCGCCCGGTGTGCAGTCGCCCGGCGGCCGGGCCGATCAGCTCGTGGAGGCGGCGCTCCACCGCGGCGTGGATGTCCTCGTCGGCCGGGTCGGCGGCGAACTCGCCCTGCTCCAGCTCGCGGCCGACGGCGCGCAACCCGGAGAGGATGGCGCGGAGATCTCCAGCCCCGAGCAGACCGACCTCGCGGAGCATCCGGGCGTGGGCGATCGACCCCTCGATGTCCTCGGCGTGAAGCCGGAGGTCGAAGCCGAGGCTGCTCGTGTACTCCTCGACGCCGCGCGCGGTGCGGGCTCCCAGCCGTCCCTCCCAGACCTTGGAGGGGACGTGCGTCGCCGGCTCGGGATGCTTGCCCTTGTCCCGTGCCATCAGCGCCGGATCAGACCGCCTGCCCTTGTCCCGTGCCATCAGCGCCGCTTGACCTTGCGCTCGAGACTGAGCGGCACGCTGTCCTCCAGGGCTCCCTGAATGCGCGCCTGGGTCCGCAGCGGCAGACCGAACAGCTCGATGAAACCGCGCGCCGCCGAGTGGTCGAAGGTGTCCTGGCGGCGGTCGTAGGTGGCCAGCTCCTCGCGGTAGAGGGAGCCCGGTGCGCGCCTGCCGGCGACGCTCACCGTGCCGCGCCAGAGGCGAAGCCTGACCTCGCCCGTCACCGGCTCCTGGGTCACGTTGACGAAGGCGGCGAGGGCGCTGCGCAGCTGGCCGAACCACAGGCCGTCGTAGACGAGCCTCGCCCACTCGTCGCCGAGGCGGCGCTTGAGGTGGAAGACGTCCCGGCCCAGGGTCAGGGTCTCCAGCGCGGTGTGGGCGGTGTGCAGGACGACCGCGGCCGGGGCCTCGTAGATCTCGCGGGACTTGATCCCGACGAGGCGGTTCTCGACGTGGTCGATCCGGCCTACCCCGTGAGCGCCGGCGAGGGCGTTGAGCCGGGTGACCAGGACGTCACCGGTGAGCCGTTCGCCGTCCACGGTGACCGGGATGCCGTGCTCGAAGCCGAGCGAGAGCAGCAGCCCCTCGTCGGGAGCCCGGCGGGGATCCACGGTCCAGGCGTAGACATCGTCGGTGGGCTCGACCCAGGGGTCCTCCAGCGGTCCGGCCTCGATGCTCCGACCCCAGATGTTGGCGTCCACCGAGTACGGCGACGCGTGGGTCACGGGGACCTCGATGCCGTGCTCGCGGGCGAATTCGATCTCCTGGGGGCGACCCATGTCCCAGTCGCGGACGGGGGCGACGACCTCCAGCTCCGGAGCCAGCGCGGCGGTGGCGACGTCGAAGCGGACCTGGTCGTTGCCCTTGCCGGTGCAGCCGTGGGCGACCGCCTCGGCACCCTCGTCGCGGGCCACGTCGACCAGGATCTTGGCGATCAGGGGACGGGCCAGGGCGGTGGCCAGCGGGTAGGCGCCCTCGTACATGGCCGAGGCGGCGAGGCTCGGGAAGCAGAACTCCTCGACGAAGAGGCGGCGGGCGTCGACCGCGTAGGCTGCCACCGCCCCGGTGCGCAGAGCGCGGTCGGTGACCTCCTCGATGTTCTTGGCCTCGCCGATGTCGGCGGTGCAGGTGATGACCTCGTAGCCGAGCCGCTCCTGCAGCCAGCGGATCGACACCGAGGTGTCGAGACCACCGGAATAGGCGAGGACGCAGCGTTTGGGCTTGCTCACCGGGCACCTCCGTGACCGCTCAGATGATTGGCGTCCAGGGCGCGGCCGGCGGTCGGACCCCCGCCCATCGCATCGCGCAGCCGTTCAGCGAGGCGGCGCGCGCCCGGCCGCGAGCGGACCACCACCAGGACCGTGTCGTCACCCGCGACGGTGCCCGCGACCTCTTCGAAGTGAGCGGAGTCGATGAGCGCCGCCACCAGCGGTGCGCTGCTCGGGCGCGTGTGGACGATCCCGATGTGCTCCACGAACTCGACGGAGCGGACATGTTCGCGCATGACGGCGCGCAGCCGGGTGCTGATCGGTGACGGCTCCTCCGTCTCGCCCACGACGTAGCGGAGGCCGTCCGGGTCGTGCACCCGCGCCAGTCCCAGCTCCCGGACGTCCCGGGAGACGGTGGCCTGGGTGGCGTCGAGGCCACGGCGGCGCAGGGCGGCCACGATCTCGTCCTGGGTGCGCACCTTCCGGTCCCGGACCAGGTCGAGGATGGCCTGCTGCCGCTCCGCCTTGGCGGCTGGGACGAGGGCCGAGGTGACGTTCACGGCCGACTGCTCTCGGCTGCCGCAGCGGCGGTGACCAGCTCGAAAGCGGCGGCCAGCTGCTCGACCGCCTCGTCCGCCTGCGCCTCGCTGAGGAGGAGCGGCGGGATGAGCCGGAGCGCCGAGGCGCCGGTCGCATTGATGAGCAGGCCGTGGTGGAGCGCGGTCAGGACCAGCTGCGGGGCTATCGGCTGGGTGAGGACGACCCCGAGCATCAGGCCGCGACCGCGCACCTGCGCGATGGGCGCGCCCCGCTCGGCGAGCTGGAGCAGACCCTGGCGCAGGCGATCGCCGACCCGGGCGGCGTTCTCGACGAGCCCCTCCCGCTCGATGGCGTCGATCACGGCCGCCGCCACCGCGGTGACCAGCGGGCCGCCGCCGAAGGTCGAGCCGTGGTCGCTCACGGTGAGGATGTCCGCACGCGGGCCCGCCAGGACGGCGCCGATGGGAAGCCCGCCCCCCAGCCCCTTGGCCACCGCCATCACGTCGGGGACGATCCCGGCGTGCTGGTGCGCCCACCACCTCCCGGTGCGGCCCATCCCGCTCTGGATCTCGTCGAGGATGAGCAGGAGGTTGCGCTCGTCACAGAGCCGGCGGAGGCCTCGCAGGGTCTCGTCGCTCATCGGCACGACCCCGGACTGGCCCTCGATCGGCTCCATGAGCACGGCCACGGTGCTGCCGTCGATCGCGCCCTCGACCGCGGCGAGATCGTCGTACGCGACGTGGATGAATCCGCGCGGCAGCGGCTCGAACGGCTCGCGGTAGTGGCGGTTGGCGGTGGCCGCGAGCGCGCCCATGGTGCGTCCGTGGAACGCGCCCCGCGCGCAGATGATGGTGGACGCGCCGTCGCGGTTCAGCTTCCCCCACTTGCGAGCGATCTTGATGGCGGTCTCGATCGCCTCCGCCCCGCTGTTGCAGAAGTAGACGCGGCTGGGGAAGGCGGTGGCCACCAGCTTCTCCGCCGCATCCAATTGGGGCTCGGAGAAGTAGAGGTTGCTCAGGTGGATGGCCCGACCGGCCTGCTCGACCAGGGTGCCGAGCACGGCCGGATGCGCATGCCCGAGCACGTTGACCGCGATCCCGCCCGCGAGGTCGAGGTACTCGTGTCCGTCCACGTCGGTGAGGATGCAGCCCTTGCCGCTCCGCATCGCCACCGGCTGAGGCGCGTAGGTCTGCATGAGCACGGTGGCCGCCCGCTCCTCGATGGCGGAGAGGGCGGCGCTCGCCTCGGGAGCCGGTTGGCTCACCGGGTCACCATGGTGCCGACGCCCTTCTCGGTGAGCAGCTCCAGCAGCAGCGAGTGGGAGACGCGACCGTCGATGATGTGCGAGGCGGTGACCGCGTCGAGGGCGCGCAGCGCGGCGCGCACCTTGGGGATCATGCCCCCGTGGATGGCGCCGCTCTCGATCAGCCGGTCGGCGGCGGCCGCGTCCAGAGCGCTGATCAGCTCCCCGTCGGCGCCGCGCACTCCCTCGACATCGGTGAGCAGCACCAGCTTGGTCGCCTTGAGCGCGACGGCCAGCTCGGCGGCCACCGTGTCGGCGTTGACGTTGTAGGCGTCGCCGTCGACGCCGAGGCCGATGGAGGCGATCACCGGGATGCGTCCCTGGTCGAGGACGGCGACGATTGGCTCGGGGTTGACCTGGTCCACCTCGCCGACGAACCCGAGGTCCTGACCGGCCTCGGGGCCGCGGGGCCGGACCAGGAGGGTGGGCCCGTCCTCGCCGCTCATCCCCACCGCCTGGCCGCCGAGCCGGTGGATGCGCGTCACCAGGTCGGGGCCGATCTTGCCGGTGAGCACCATCTTCACCACCTCCATGGTGGCCGAGTCGGTGACCCGCAACCCGTTGACGAAGCGCGGCTCGATGCCGAGCCGCTTCTGCCACGAGGAGATCTCGGGACCGCCGCCGTGGACCAGCACGGGGCGCATGCCGACGAAGCGGAGCAGCACCACGTCCTGGAGAAAGGCGTCGACGTCCTCGCCGATCGCCGCCCCGCCGAGCTTGATGACCAGGGTGTGGCCGGAGAAGCGCCGGATGTACGGGAGCGCCTCGACGAGCACTCCGGCCCGCCGGATCCGCTCCTCCATGGTCTCGACTTGCGTGGTCATGGGATCTCCGTGCTCATGTGGTGTACTCCGCATTGATCCGCACGTAGCCGGCGGTCAGGTCGCATCCCCAGGCGTGGCCGCGCCCGTCGCCGGCACCGAGGTCGATGTCGATCTC
>Ga0181520_10005114_pt1 | contig 21229 bp, 16 predicted proteins | sample PEATcosm2014_Bin_29_FD_132451 | JGI IMG/M metagenome (GOLD analysis project Ga0181520, IMG submission 132451) | Peatland microbial communities from MTU Mesocosm Facility, Houghton, MI, USA - PEATcosm2014_Bin02_30_metaG | ecosystem: Environmental > Terrestrial > Soil > Wetlands > Peat | place... | reverse complement strand
TCGAGGAAGAAATCGAGTTCGCCACCGATCAGGAAATTGACGAACTGAAATTCAAGCGCGCGAAGCTCAAGGACGCGCTTTACACCGCCGTCAGCCGCGCCGCTGCCGTCAGCCACGCCGTTCCCGTGGCGCCTTGAGCGCCGCGCGGATTTAATCCAGCGGAGCAAGACCCGCCGGGCCGATTTGATTTCGTCGAGGCCCGGAAGATTTTGGCTTTGCCTTCTAACTTTGACAGGCTGCGTCGGCAGCTTTGAATTTGGGTTCAATCTGCTCCGTCATCTTGCATCACGTAAGCCGACGACGCGGTTTTGCCTTCGGGAAGCTCGAAAATTGCCTGGCTTGAAGGTTCGCTTTTCCGGTATTGGCTGCTGACTTTCTTCTTTTTCCCGAACAGCGATTCCAAATCCGTCTTCGCCTTCGTCTTGGTGAACGCTTCGCGCAGTGCTTTGAAATAGGCCAGTGTCCAGTTGTCTTTTCGAAAATGTTCATTGAATAGCGGCGATTTCATCTTCCGCTCAAAATCATTTTCCCGCTCCTCCGGGATGACCATCGTTTTGGGAACGTCCGCCGGAAGATTCGAGCCGCGCTGCAATCCGCTCGTCATGGTCGTGGTGCATTCCACTTCAAAAGCGCGGACCACTTCATTTCCATTGAGCCAGAGCAAATCCATGTCCAGCACCGGTCGGAGATTTTTTACATCCTTCAATGCTTTCGGTTTGGCCGTAACCAAATCGCGCAGCTTGATTTCCTCGACCAATCCGATCACCGTCTCGCGCTGTTCGCGCTGGCCGATCCAAATATCATGTCCGCGCGCCGCGCCGATTTTTGCCAGCAACGCAATCAATTCACTGTGAAGCGTCAAACTCAAACGGATTTCTTCCTTGAGCATCCACCAGCCACCGCTGACTTTGCGCCCGTAAATTTCCAGCGCCTCGATGATGCTGGTGCTGTCCGACGTGAGTGAATTGGGAAATTCCCGCGCCACCGTGTCCCAAACTTCCGTGAACGTGACGCGGCCTTTTTCATGCAGGCAGCGAAAAACCGTTTCTTCCACTCGCTCCGTGAGCGGCACGGCTTCCAGACGCGCGGCAAATGTCTTGTCGGCGAACCACCAGAGTTTGCCCGTTGCGCCGCCGAGTTTCGCATCCACGAGTTCAAATTCGTTGCCGATGCTTTCTTCCAGCACGGTTTTCACGTCCAGGCCGGTTTGCAGCGTGCCGAACAAGCCGCGCCGGGCGAGCACGGGATCCACCTGATTGATGAGAATCGTGTAAGGCGTCGGCTCGGCGCGGCTGGCGATGACTTCACGGCACGTCTCAATGACGATGCGGCGAAAGCGCTCCTCGCTGATTTCTTCCATTTGCCGCGTCGGACGCTCGGTTTTGGAAAAGCGCAGATAAAAATCGCCCTGCGCGCTGCCGAACGGCTGCATCATCGCCTTGGCGGAAACCTGGCCGAGCGGCTGATGATGAATGTGCTCGTAATTGAAACCGGAAAACACGCCGGCGCGCACGGTGGCGTTGCGAACCATGAACGTCGGGTTGTGAAACGTCAGCGTCAGGCAGCGTTCCGACTTCAGCGTCTTGTAAAATCCCTGAAAGCTGTTGTTCAGCAGCGAGTGATAAACTTCAAACGGCTTCTTCTGCCGCTCATTGCGGATGACTTCGTGCGCCACGATGTTTTCCGTGTAACGAAAATCCGCCTTGAGCCAGGCGTTCCAAAGATAGGAAAGCTCGCCATATTGAATCGAAGCGTCGTAAGGCGGGTCGGTGAAAATATAATCCACCGATTCCTCCGGCATTTTCTTCATCAACTCCACGCAATCATCCGTGACCACGGCGATGTCCGCTTCGCCCGCCAGAACTTTGCGCCAGTCGTCCGTGACTTTCACGTCGCCGAGCAATTCATTGGACTCATTTTTCGCCTTGATGATTCCCTGGTGGCCGATGACCGCGCTTTCAAATTTCTCCCACACATTTGACTCAAGATAACGCGGCGCGGACCAATAGCTGTGTTGTGTCCAAGTGGAACTGAAGGCGGTTTGATGATTGCCTTCACCAGGCGCGAGCGCGGGACACATTCGCGTGCAGAGATGAATCATCGAACTGAATGCGCCGAGCAGGAATTTTTTCAACTGCGGGCTGGATTCCTGTTCGATGGTTTCATAAATCATTGCCGCCGCGCGCAAATTCCGTTTCGTGAAAAGCTGGTCGAGCGAATCGTAATGCTCCTTTTTCATGAACGGCGTTCCGTCTTCGTAATAAAGTTGGTTTTTTGGATGCCATTCCTTGATGCGTTTGGCTTCGAGTTCGGCGAGCGATTCGAGGTCTTTCTTCTTCGGTTTGCAGCCGGTTTCGCAACGGTGTTCGCAATGCGGACAGCCTTTGTAGCGGACTTCAACCAGTTCATCGCCCTCACGCACACAGCAATCCGCAATCAATGGTTCGCCGCATTTCAGACAATGAACCGTGTAAAGCTCCTCGACGCGCCTTTTCACGCGGTCGCGCACGCGCTCGAAAGCTTCCAGCAATTTCAGCGTGTTGACCGGGCGCAGCGTCAGTTCGGTGATGTGGCTGGCGACCGGATTCAAATCGCAGACAATCGCGCGGCGTTTATTGCGCGCGGCTTCAACGGCAACGACGCCGCTGCCCGCGAACGGATCGAAAACAATCTGCCCCGGCTTGGTGTAATTCTGGATGTGTTCGCCGACGACATTCCACGTTTTGCGCGACCAATACTTGTGCCACACATACATGGCCGTGTGCGGCTCCGGCGGAATCTGACGGTTGATGTGCTCAAATTTCGGCGGAGTGATTTTGCCGATTTTGGCGCGGGTCAATTCACGGGTTTTCATCAGGCGTCGCGGGCGACTTCTTTCAGCAATCTTTGGCAGATTTCATACGCGGCGGCGAGCCGAATCGCGCGCACGGCTTTGATTCCCCGGACTTGCGCGATTTCATCCAGCGGGCGATTCATCAATCCGGCCAGAGTGCCATATTTGTCGAGCAAGGCATTCGCGCTGTCGAGCGCCGAATAACCGCGTCCGCCGCTGCCCAGCAGAATCGCCAGCAGTTCGGCGTCGGAACAGTGCTCCGCGCCCGATTCCAAAAGTGTCCGGCCCGGCTTCATGCCGCGTCAGTGCGTTTCGGCGGCGGCTTTCCGTTTCTTCGCCTCTTCAATCACTTTTTCCGCAGCGTCGCGCGGCATTTCCTCGTAGTGGCTGAATTCTTCCGTGTGGACGCCGCGTCCGCCGGTCAGCGAGCGCAGCGTGCTGGAATAATGGTAAAGCTCCGCCGTTGGCACGCTCGCCTTGATGACTTGAAACGTGCTGTCGGTATCCATGCCCATGATTTTTCCGCGCCGGGACGACAAATCGCCCATCACCTTGCCCATGCAATCTTCCGGGATGTGAATTTCGACCGTCTCAATCGGCTCCAGCAAAACCGGCTTGGCGGCGGTGAAGGCTTCCTTGAACGCGAAATAGCCGGCGATTTGAAACGCGATGTCCTTCGAGTCCACCGGATGCATCTTGCCGTCGTAGAAATCAATTTTCACGTCTGTCACGCGGCAGCCGGCGATGATGCCCTCGATGCAGGCCTGGTTCACGCCCTTTTCGACGGACGGCACGAAACTGCGATCCACGTTCTGCCCGACGAGCGAGTTGGTGAACTCCACGCCGGCATCGCGCGACCGGGGTTCGATGCGCATCCAGACCTCGGCGAATTGCCCCGCGCCGCCGGTCTGTTTTTTGTGGCGATATTTTGAATCGCCCTTGGCCTTGATGGTCTCGCGGTATTTCACACGCGGCTCGGCAAGTTCGACGTGGACGTTGTGCCGGCGTCGCAAACGGTCGGCGACGACTTCCAGATGCAATTCGCCCTGCGCGGAAATGATGGTTTGGTGTAATTCCGCGTCCACGACGTAAAGGAACGTCGGATCCTCCCCGTGCAGCGCGGCGAGGCCGGAGGCGATTTTGTCCTCCTCGCCCTTCACCTTGGCGACGAGCGAGGCGTGAATGTTCGGCTTGGGATAAACGACCTTCGACAGCGTGACGGGATGCTTCGGCGTGCAAAGGGTGTCGCCGGTGTGCGTGACCTTGAGTTTGACCGTGGCGCCGATGTCGCCCGCGCCGAGCGCGGGGACGGCTTCGCGCGTCTGGCCGTTGAGCAGGTAAATCTGGCCGATGCGCTCGTTCGTCTTGCGGTCGCTGTTGAACAAATCCGAGCCGGCCGCCACCGAGCCGGAATAGACGCGGAAAAATGACAGCTCGCCAAAATGCGCCTCGGACATCGTCTTGAAGACATAGACCGCCGTCTCGCTGCTGTCGAGCGACACCTCGGTTGGATTCCCATTGGCGTCGGTGGCCTGAACATTTCTACGGTCCACCGGCGACGAGCCGTATTTGGCGACGAAATCCATGAAGCGTGCGACGCCGATGTTGTTTTCCGCCGATGCGGCGAACACCGGGATGAACAATTCCTTCTGCACCGCCGAGTGGATGCCGGCGCGGAATTCCTCCTCCGACAGTGTGCCCTGCTCGAAAAATTTGTTCATCAGCTCGTCATCCGACTCGGCGATGTGCTCGATGAGCTGGCTGTGCAATTCCCTGGCCTTCGCGTCCCATTCGCCGGTGCAGGGTTCCTCGGTATATTTGCCGGAGCCGTCGGTCGCGTAAGTCACAATGTCTTTGCGCAGCACGTCCAGCACCTTGTTGAAGCCCGGCCCGGCGTTGACCGGCACGCTCAACGGAAAAACGTGCCGCCCGAAATGTTCCTGCGCCGATTTCAGCACCGCGTCAAAATCCACGTTCTCCTTGTCGAGCGCGTTGACGACGATCATTTTCGGGAGGCCATAATTGGTCGCGTAATTCCACACGCGGTCGGTGCCGACGCCGAGGCCGTGCTGCGCGTGGATGACGACCAGCGCGAAATCGCCGACGCGCAACGCGCCCAGGCCTTCACTGATGAAATCCAGATAGCCGGGCGTGTCAATGATGTTGAATTTCTTTCCCGCCCATTCCGTGTGCAGCAGCGACGCCGAGACGGAAATCTTCCGGTTCTTTTCACTGACGTGATAATCGGAAACGGTCGAGCCGTCGGCAATGCGGCCCATGCGGTTGATGACGCCGCCGCACATGAGCATCGCCTCGGCCAGCATGGTTTTGCCCGACGAGGCGTGGCCGACGATGGCGAAGTTCCGGAGGTCTGTGGGTTGGTAGGTTTTCATAAATGTCGTGGGTTGATTTGGCCGTCCGGGAAAAATGAAGGTCGCGGGAGACAATGATCCCTGTTGAGGCCGGTGGTTTTCATCTGCAAAAATTGTAGGGGAAGCCCGCCGCATTGAGAAGAAAAGTTTTTGGCCAATCCGCTTTTATTGTTCCCCGCCGGATTGCGCCTTTGACAGGCGCTCCCGGGCAAGACTGTGGCACGCGACTTGCGGCAAACACGGCATGGCTAGAAAAATGAATGTCTTGAGGCTGTCGCAGGAAGCCCTCGGCCGGGCGGCGTTGAGCAACCGCCAGCCGATGCCGCTCACGGCGGCGCTTTATCTGGCGCAGTTCCGCCCGCATATCCTCAAAGTCCCGCCGAGATTGCGCCGGCAAATCGCCGTTCAAATCGTGGAACAACCGCAGTCGGCGCGCGTGGTCAAAATCATCCACGCTGGCTCAATTTAAGACACGGCCCAATAAATGAAGAAGGCGGAATGAAGAATGAAGAAACGATGAGCGATCTTCAGTCAGTCCGCTGAAGCAAGGTTTCTGCATTCTTCATTTTGCATTGGCTTATCGGAATTCCACCGTTTCAAATCCCGCCTGCTGGAAAAATGACCGCAGTTCCGTCCGCGCCCGCTCGCTCGCGTCGTTCAAAATCCCGCTCTCCCGCGCCGCGCGGCGGATGTCGTCCACGGCATATTGCCGCGTCGTCTGCTCCAAATCCTTGTCCAGCGACCGCAGGAATCCCGTCGTCCGCTCAAGAACCTTCGTTTGCGCGTCGTCGAGATAGGCGTCGGTGATTTGCGGCTTCGGCAGCGTGATGGTGAGGCTTTTGCCGGAAATGGTCACGTCGCCGGGCGCGATTTTTTTCAAATCAATGCCCGCCTTGACGATGCCCTGCGCCAGCAGCATCACCTTGTTGTCGCCCTGGACGAATTGCCCCAGCGTGCTGCCCGGCGGCGAATCCACGAACTCCACCTTTTGCATCACATATTTGACCGTGACCAGATCCGACAGCGTCTGCACCTGCTGGATGATGATTGCGGTGTTTTCCACGCGCAAGCCGCCGCCCTGCCAGCGCGCCACCGTGAGGCCGAGAAAAACGCCGAGGGCCAGCACCGCCAGCGTCATCGCCGTCCAGAAAATTTTCTTCAACCGCTGCATGGCGGCAATGTAGCGCAACCCGGAAAATTGCAAAGCCGGAACCAGGAATTTTTGACACGGATTGTGCGGATTTTCACAGATTCAATCCGTGTCAATTCGTGAAATCCGTGTCCAATTTTGGTTCGACAAACTTTTTGGCCAGGTGCAGATTTGGCTGCATGAAGACAACCCAAGCCTGTTTCCGCCTCTGGACAGCTGTTCCAATCGCGATCCTTTTGGCGGTCAACATCGCCTCGCACGGCCAGTCGGCGGATCCTGCGAACGAAGCAATGCCGATCCGGTTTGAAAATGTTCCGATCACAACAGCCATTGAAAGTCTCGCGAGACTGGCGAGAATCAACTATCTGCTGGATCCAAAATTTTCCAATTCGTTTTTCAAGGCCGATGGCACGGCAGTTCTTGAACCCACGATAACGACCAATTGGACGGGTATGACCGCAAAACAAATGCTTGCGGAGTTGCTCAAGGAGAACGGCCTTTTTCTAGTCGAGGATCCGGTCACTGCCATTGCCGAAATCTCCCGCACGAACCGGATTACAAATCCGGTGGACGCCAAACTCCTCGGCAGCGATACAAATCAAGTCACATCAATCGTGTTTCAAGATGCGTCGCTCGACATTGCGCTGAACACCCTGATCCGGCTGGCGCACATTGACGTGACCCTCGACCCGAAGGTGGTCTTTGACCCTATCAGCCACATGATTCATCCCCAGCCGACAGTTTCCATTCGTTGGGAAAATGTCACAGCGCGGCAAGCCATCATCGCGCTGTGTGAGAATTATGATCTGGTCATCGTCAAGGACGCCGCGACCGGCGCCGTTCAAATCAAACTGAAAGAATAGCTGCGGACAATTTTAGATCGGGGTCACCAAAGTTAACCCTTCAACTTCCGTTCGAGAATTTCTCCAGCAAGCGCCGGGTTTGCCTTGCCTCTGCTCAACTTCATCATCTAGCCTTTGAGGACATTCAGCACGGCGAGTAATTTTATTCATTTCTTGGCAACAAATCAAAAAGTCGCTAATCTGCACTGATAAACGCCAACATGAATTCTGACAGTATATCCTGCGCGGTAGCCAGGTTCCTCCTATGAAATACATCTGTATTCTGATCCTGTCCGTTTTGATCAGCGGCTGTGACAACCAAGACAACCAAGCACAGTTAAAAGTCAACATGACGCGCACATCGGGACATGATGCGCTTAATATGTTGGGCGCACAGCCGTTTGTCTTTGACATTGATTATTCAGGAACGGCGACGAGCGCTTACCTCTATGTTCAGGCCTTCAAGGACGGCATATTGACCAAACCATATTTGGAGATTGGTGGATGCGGTTTTTCAAAACCGATCCTAAATCCAAAATTGAAAATCTACGTGGACATCCTCGATTCCCGAACCTCCGTAATGAAGCTCACTCCACAAAATAAAATCGAAGGAGATTTTTTTAGATTTTTATCGGATGTCAAATTTGGCAATTTCGAATCCAGCGGAGGGAGTACAACCGTTTCAACTGACCAAATGGAGATCGGCGGCATGCAAACTTATGGCCCGGTTTATCGTCCCGACTTGTCCAAGGAACTCATTCCCGTTGGTTATATCAAATCCACAAAAAAGGGAAATATAAGCACTGACGACGCAATTCCCGGGGATGGAAGACAACTGGAAGCGGGATACGATTATGTCGTCTTTTATTTGAAGTTGAACCAGCAGCCCGCGCCGGGCGTTACCAATGGCGGACATTGAGTTTGGGCGTTGTTCAACCTCATCACTTGACCTTGAGTGAAATTCACGGCTTTAATTTCACCGGCGACCGCGCGATTTCAGCGGCATAGACATTCAGCGGCCCCTGCATGTTCGAGCGGAACACGACCCACTTGCCGTCCGGCGTGATGTTGCCGTTCGGCTCGCCGTTGTTTCCGCGATAATCCTGCTTGGCCATGTTGACGAGCCGCTCCGCCACCACCGAGTCGTCGGGTTGCGGGCGGAACAAATTCATCCACATTCCGTCCTGTGCATAGGCGACCTGCGCCGGATCGCCGCCGTCGCTGGAAAACAGTTTTCCGTCCCACGAAACGCTGTAATGCACGCCCCACCAGTCGCGCGCCAGATGATAGCGCGTTTCCTTGCCGGTCTTGACATCCACGTTGGCGAGCCAGAAATCCTGGCTGCGCGGCGTTTGCAGGTCGAACCAGATCAGCTTGCCGTCGTGGCTCCAGAATTCGTGGCCGGCGATTTCCATGTCCATCGTGCGCTGGTGCATCAGGCGCTGCTCCGAGCCGTCGGTGCGGATTGTCCAGACGCGGTCCACCTCGTGCCAGGTTCCCTCGTGGCAATAGAGCAGCAGGTTCGGATCGGTCGGCGAGAATTGCAGATGGTTCAGCCAGGCGTATTGATAGCCGTTCGTCACGGAGCGTCCGGTCTTGACATCGGTGAACACAAACGCCATGCAGGCCTGGTTCGCGAGCCGCCGCGAAAGGCCGTCCTCCTTCGTGGCCGCAGTCCTTTCCGCCACCGTGAGATTCGTCCGTCCGGGAAACATCCGCTCGGCTTGCGGCAGGATGACGCGCGGCGCGGGCCTGGGTGTTTTGCCCGACGGGTCTTCCGCGTTGATCGTGTTGACAATGAAAGTTTCGTCGCAATTGATCGCCGTCACGCGCGCCCTGATGATTTCACGAACCGCATGAGTGTCGAGGTTGGCCGCGCAAAACATCCCGTCCCGCCGTTGAAAATAAACCTCCGGCGCCTTGCGCGACATCGCCAGCGCACTGGCATTTGACACGACGATGCCGACTTTGGGAGTTCCCTGTCCAAGCGATTTGAGGTCCACCACGGCAATCCCGCTGGGCGAGTCAAAAATCATCCGGTCGCCGTCGGGCGTGAAAAAATTCTGGTGGAAATAAAGGCTCACGCTGCCCGGTTCCGGCGAAATGCGGATGACACGGTGGCCGGTGTCGGGATCAATCCAGTCGGCTGGCGATGGATTGGCGCCGGTGGCGGCGTGGACGCGCGCCGCCAGCAGGCAGACGCCGGACAGGAAAAGTGAAGCCGTTTTTTTGAGGGCAAATTTGATTTTCATGATCGTCTTGTTGGGAATTTTGGAAATTCAATTTGAGAGACGCTGCCGGAGCGGTTGAAGTTTCTTAATTTTTCAACTTTCACTCCAGAATTTCCATGGCGAGCTGGCGTCAATGCGCCTATTCCATGACCAGCCATTCCTGCGGACGCCTGGCCGGCACCAGTTCCAATCCAAACGTTGCGAGAAATATGTTGTTTGCGTCCAAGTCGGTGGTGCGTCCGTTGACCCAGCGGGCCGGCACCAGGTCTAGGCTTTTATCGTAGCGGTTGGTGGCACCGGTTTCATCAATGACCGGCTGGCTGAAATAATTTTCCAGTTCGCTGGCCAGTTCTGAAATCGCCCTGCTCTGGGCAAAATCCCGGGTGGCTTTTGATTGCAGCAGCGGCAGGTCTTTGGCGCGGATCAACAGCACATCGGTGTCCTTGTTTTCCAGATGCCACGCCAATCCATACTGCTGCTTGAGAAATTTCTTCGCCGCCGATTGCAGGGACTCCTTGGGCTGGTTGGTGACGGTGCAGATCACGTCATAACAATTGGTCCAGTGGCCGTGCGTCCACTCTTCCGGAAATTCAGTGTGCGCATAATCCTTGCCGTAAGCGTCCCCCACGAGTTCGGAAAAGCTGATGTGCAAATTCGCCAGCCGGCCGTCCAGCCAGCCGTAGTGAATGCCGATGCCATTCGTGGGATTGAAATCAAAATCATAATGGCTATCACGCACGACCAGCACTTGCGGCGCGGCCTTGAGCTGTTCGCGATACTTGTCAGAATGGCACCGGTCAAGGTTGAGCCAAAATGCGTCGTCAATCGGCATGGAAACAAAGGGTTCTTCCTTCGGCGGGGCGCCTTCCTTTCTTTGAACATATTTGATCGCGAAAAAGAGCAGCGCCAAAAAGATTATGATGACCAATACCACCCCTGCTTTTGTCAGTCTCATCGTGTTCCCTTGTTATTTGAGTTTCCGCTCCAGAATTTCGCCGGCGAGCGCCGGGTTCGCCTTGCCCTTGCTCAACTTCATCACCTGGCCCTTGAGGAAATTCAGCGCGGCGGCCTTGCCGGATTTGAAATCAGCCGCCGGGCCGGGATTGGCGGCAATCGCTTCGTCGCAGAATTTTTCAATCGCCCCGGTGTCGCTGACCTGCGCGAGGCCTTTTTCCTGAACGATGACGTTGGGAGATTTTCCAGTCTCGAACATTTCGGCGAACACCTGCTGCGCGGCGGAACTGCTGATGGTTTTGGCTTCGACGAGGCCGATGAGTTCCAGCAGCGAAGTGGGTTGGAACTTCAAATCTTCGAATGTGAAAAGCTTCCATCCAACAGAAGCAACTCCCGCCGAAAGGCTTTCGTTTGCCGCGAGCACAACGTCTTTTCCATACTGCGAGTCTTCAGCGATTTGCTTGGCAATGAAATCGCTCCTCTCGGCTACTTTCGCGCGAAGGTTGTTGATGACCCAGTTCGCCACGGCTTTTGGATTTTGCGATTTTTTGGCGATTTGCTCGAAATAATTTCCGAGCGGCGCGTCGTTCACAAAAGTCTCGGCGTCGCCTGCGGGCAATTGATAATCGCGCATGAACCGTTGTTTGCGCGCGAGCGGCAGTTCCACCACGCGCGATTTCACCTCGGCAAGCCACGCGTCGGTCGGCGCGAGCGGCATCAAATCGGGATCGGGAAAATAGCGGTAATCGTGGGCGAATTCCTTCGTACGCATTTCCTCGGTGACGCCCGCCACATTGTCCCAGCGGCGCGTGGATTGAATCAGCTTGCCGCCTTTTTTCACGACTTCAATCTGGCGCGGGATTTCGTATTCCAGCGCGCGGCGCACGCCGGAAAAGCTGTTCATGTTCTTGATTTCAATCTTCGCGCCGAGTTCCTTCGTGCCAACGGGTCGCACGGACACGTTCACGTCGCAGCGCACCATGCCTTTTTCCATGTCGCAATCGCTCACGCCGCCGTAAATCAAGATGTCCTTGAGCGCATTGAGGTATTCGTAGGCCATGTCGGCGCCGGTGATGTCCGGTTCGGAAACGATTTCCATGAGCGGCACGCCGGCGCGGTTGAAATCCACGCCGCTGTTGCGGTCGAAATGAATGTTCTTGCCGACATCCTCCTCCAGATGCGCGCGGGTGATGCGGACGCGCGACACCCGCCGTTGAATTCAAACTCGACGTGGCCGTTGGCCGTGGATGGCTTGTCGTATTGTGTGATCTGGTAATTCTTCGGCATGTCCGGATAGAAATAACTTTTCCGGTCGAACTTGGCGAAGCGGGGGATTTCGCAATTCAACAGATAGCCGGTCAGCACCGTCAGGCGCAGCGCCTCGTCGTTGGGCACGGGCAGCACGCCGGGCAGGCCGAGGCAGACGGGGCAGACGTTGGTGTTGGGCGGCGCGCCGAACGCGTTGGCGCAACCGCACCACATCTTCGATTTCGTTTTGAGCTGAACGTGGGTTTCCAGCCCGATGACCGCTTCGTATTCCATTGCGGGAAAAGTTTAACCACGGATGGACACGGATGCACACGGATTTTTCATGTGCGATTTTGACGCTCAAACCGCCGCCGGGCCGGTTCCAACTTGAATGGCCATCCGCCGGGCGTGTTTGCGCCGATACCATTGATGGGCCGATTCCAGGTAGAGGTAAATGACGGGCGTGATGAAAAGCGTCAGGCATTGCGACACGACCAATCCGCCGACGACGGCCAGACCGAGCGACTGGCGGGCCTCGCCGCCGGCGCCCAGACCGAGCGCGATGGGGAAAGTGGCGCACAGCGCGGCCATCGTGGTCATCATGATCGGGCGGAAGCGCAGCAGGCAGCCTTCGTGAATTGCTTCCTCGGGGTTTTTGCCGTGCTCGCGTTGCGCGGTGATGGCGAAGTCAATCATCATGATGGCATTCTTCTTCACGATGCCGATGAGCATGAGGAGGCCAACGTCGCCGTAAATGTTCAGATCCAGCCCGAAAAACATCAGCGTCAGAAGCGCGCCAAATCCCGCCGACGGCAGGCCGGACAAAATGGTGATCGGATGGATGAAACTTTCGTAAAGAATTCCGAGGATGATGTAAATGATGATGATGGAAACGGCGAGCAGGGCAATCATTCCGGTCAGCGACGAAAGAAAAACCGCCGCCGCGCCTTGAAAACTTCCGGTGATGGTCTCGGGCAGATGCATGTCGGCTTCGATTTTCTGCACCTCGGCGACCGCGGTGCCCAGCGATACGCCGGGTGGAAGATTGAAGGAAATGGTCACCGACGGAATCTGGCCAACGTGCGAGATGCTGGTCGGGCCGAGGCTGCGCGTGAGTTTGGCGACCGCGCTCAAGGGAACGAGAATGGGAGTTCCATTGGAACTGGTCATCGAGCTGGCGATGTAAAGTTGTGACAGCGCGGTGGGATCGCGCTGGAATTGCGGTTCGACTTCGAAGACGACCCAGTATTCGGCCACGTCGGCGTAAATGGTGGAAGCCTGCATCTCACTGTAGGCTTCCCCGAGGGCATTTTCAATTTGTTGCGCCGTCACGCCCAGCGCGGAGGCCTTGTCGCGGTCAATCTCGACGTTAATCTGCGGGGCGGCGATGAGCAAATCGCTGGTCACATCCTGAAAGTATTTGGGCTGCTGCGCCAGCCGGGCCATCAGTTTTGGCGCCTGGTCAAAAAGTTCCTTCACGTCGGTGTCCTGGAGGCTGTATTGGTAAAGCCCCTTGCTCGACATGCCGCCGACGCGGATGAGCGGGGGCGACTGCATGTAAACATTGATGCCCGGCACCTGCATGAATTTCGGACGCAGTTCCTGGATGATTTGATAGGCGCTCAACTTTCGCTCTGAAAAGTCTTTCAAGCCGAGGAACAGCCGGCCATTGTTGCCCGAGCCAATGAACGAGAGGGCATTATCAACATTCGTGTCGGACTGGGCGATTTTCATCGCGACCAGTTGGTGCTGCTTCATCGAGTCAAACGAAATGTCCTGTGAGGCCTCGGTGGTGACCGAAATCCGGCCGGTGTCTTCGTCGGGGAAAAAGCCCTTGGGAATCACGACGAACAAGACCGCCGTTGCGACCAAAATCGCCAGCGAAAAAAGCAGCGTCGCGCCGCGATGGCGCATGACCAACTGTAATTTGCGGTCGTAGGCGCCGCGCAGCCAGTCGAAGAACCGTTCGAAAAAATTGAAGGTTTTGCCGTGCTTTTTCCCGTGCTGCGAATGCACAAACCGGCTGCACATCATCGGCGTCAGCGTCAGCGAGACAAAACCGGACACCAGCACCGCAGCCACAATCGTCACGGCGAATTCATGCAGCAGGCGCCCCAGCAATCCGCTCATGAACAAGACCGGGATGAACACCGCCGAAAGCGACAGCGTCATCGAAACAATCGTAAAGCCGATTTCCTTCGAGCCTTTGAACGCGGCTTCCATCGCCGGCTCGCCGTTTTCCATGTGGCGCACGATGTTTTCGAGCATGACAATGGCGTCGTCCACGACGAACCCGACACAGAGCGTGAGCGCCATGAGCGAAAGATTGTCGAGGCTGTAGTTGAGCAGCGCCATGACCGCGAACGTGCCGATGAGGGACATGGGCAGCGCGAGGCTGGGAATGAGCGTCGCCGACAGGTTCCGCAAAAAAATGAAGATGACCATGATGACAAGGCACACGGCCAGGAACAGTGTGTGCTCCACGTCCGTCACGGATTGGCGGATGGACAGTGACCGGTCTTGGGACACGTTCAGTTTTACCTCCGCCGGAATGGAGGCGCGGAATTGCGGCAACAGCTTCTTGATGTCGTCCACGACCTGCACGGTGTTCGCGCCCGGCTGGCGGAAAACGGCCAGCAACACGGCGCGCTCGTTGTTAAACCACGCCGCACCCTTGTCGTTTTGCACGCTGTCCAGCACGTTGCCCAACTGTTCCAGCCGCACCGGATTGCCGTTGCGATAGGCGACGATCATCGGACGAAACGCCGCCGCGTCGTTGAGCTGGCCGGTGGCCTGAACGGTGAACGACTGATAGTGTCCGTAAAGCACTCCGAGCGACTGGTTCACGTTGCCCGACTGGATTGCCTGCGCGACCTGATCAATGCCCAGTCCATAGGCCGCGAGCTTGTTCGGGTCCACCTGGATGCGAACGGCGTATTGGGACGCGCCGAACACGCCGACCTGCGCGACGCCGTTGATCATCGAAATTTTTTCGGCAAGTATGTTCTCGGCGTAATTGTCCACGTCCGATAGCGGCAGCGTCGGCGACGACATGGCGAGAAAAAAGATCGGTGAATCCGCCGGATTGACTTTGCTGTAGGTAGGGGGTGACGGCATGTTCGGCGGCAACTGTCGCGATGCTTTGACGATGGCCGCCTGCACGTCCTGCGCCGCCGCGTCAATGTTGCGGTTCAGCGAGAATTGAATGGTGATCTGCGCGCCGCCCTGCGAGCTGACCGACGACATGTTGTCCACGCCCGCGATGGTGGAAAATTGTTTTTCCAGCGGCGTCGCGATGGCCGAGGCCACCGTTTCGGGGTTGGCGCCGGGGAGACCGGCCGAGACTTGAATCGTCGGATAATCCACGCTCGGCAAATCGCTCACCGGCAATTGCTCAAAACCAATGAGGCCAAAGAGCAAAATGCCCGACATGACCAGCGTGGTCATCACGGGCCGGCGGATGAATAGTTCGGGAATGCTCATGGCGGGAAAAGGCAGAATGAAGAATGCAGAATGAAGACACCATTCGACATACCCGTCACGCCCGTTTTTGTTTCTTCATTCTTCATTTTTCCTTCTTCATTGATTTTTGACACTCACCTTCACACCGGGCGCGAGCCGCAACTGGCCGTCCGTCACCACCGTCTCGCCGGCCTTCAACCCGCCTTGCACCACCGTCTCGCCCTGATATGTAATGCCGGTGGTGACCGGACGTTGTTCAACTATCTGGCTGGCGGCGTTTGTCGGATCCGCCTCCACCACGTAAATGAACTGTCCGTTTTGTCCGGTTTGGACCGCCTGCGACGGCACGACAATCGCGTTCGTCAAATCCGAAAGCGTCAATTCCACTTCCACAAATTGTCCCGGCCAAAGCAGGCTGCGCTCGTTCGGGAAAGTCGCCCGGAGCTGGATCATGTCGGTCGTCGCATCCACGGCGTTGTCAACGAACGTCAATTCGCCGCGCGGCGGCGGCCCATCCATGTTATCGAACGCCACTGTCACCGGCAAAACCCTGTTTTGCATTTCGCGCCGGATTTCCGACAGAAATTTGTCATCCACGCCGAAGGCGACATAAATCGGATGAAGCTGGTTGATCGTCACCAGCGCATCGTCCGGCGCCTTGACCACATCGCCTTCGTGGAATTGCAGACTGCCCGTCGCGCCGTCGAGCGGCGCCCGGATTTCCGTGAATTCCAGATTCAGTTGCGCGTTCGTCACCGCCGCCTGATCCACCGCGACCGTGCCGGTGAGCGCGTCGTAACCCGCCTTGCTCGTGTCAAACTCGTCCTGCGAGACCAGCTTTTGATCCAGCAATTTTCGTTCGCGGTCGAACTGGATTTTCGCGTTCGCCAATTGCGCCTGGTCGCGCGCCAGCGCCGCCTTCGCCGCTTCCAGCGCGGCTTGCGACGGACGCGGGTCAATCGTGAACAGCAAGTCGTCCTTTTTGACCTCCTGCCCTTCCTTGAAATGCACTTTTTGCAAAATGCCGCCGATTTGCGAATGCACCGCCACCGTTGAAAGCGGCGTCACGTGGCCGAACGGCGGCGGGTCAATCTGCACCGGCACATTCGTCGTGAACGCCCTCGCCACCAGCACCGGCATGCTGCCGCCGCCGCCCGCGGCCTGTTTGGCGCCGCCGGAACAGCCGCCGGCCGCCAGCGCCGCCGCCAGCGCGAAAAGGGATGGGAAAAGGATTTTTTTCATGGCTGTTTTTTAACAATTTGAATTTTGACCTGGTTGCCGTTCGCCGGGCGAAATGCCGCCGCAAACTGGCGCAGGAATTCGGCGCGCTCCCTTTGAAATTTGGGATCGGTGACGGAACGGCCCATGATGAGCCGCGTCAACTGCGGAAACGCTGCCGGAAACATCGTCAGTGACCGCATGGTCAGCATCACGTGGCGCGCGTCGAACTCGGCGGAAATCTGGCCGCGCGCCTGGCGCTGGCGGACGCGCGCCAGCCCGCGCGCCGTCGCCTGGCGCTGGTTTTTTTCGTCAATCACCTTTTGCGCGTTGCCCTGCAGCGCCTCCCATTCAAACAGCCGGACCCAGTCCGTGTCCTTGCACGCGGCCTCGAACCAGAAGGCGAGGCTTTCCGCCGGGTCGCCGGACAGCGTGTCCGCCCACGCCTGCCGCTCGGCCATTTTCAGCCGCAGTACTTCGCGGAACAAATGCTCCTTGTTGCCGAAATAGTGATAGAGCATCCGCTTGTTGATGGCCGCGCGGCGGGCGATAAAATCCACACGCGCGCCGGCGAAGCCCTTGGCAGCAAATTCCTTGAGGGCGGCGGTCAGAATGCGTTCGCGCGAGCGTTTGGGATTTCGCGCGGACACACCGGGGCTGTTTTTCACCGGGCAGGCCATAAGTCAGGCACCAAGTAACCAGAAAGTTACTTGGAACGCAAGCCTGATTGTCGCCCAACAGGCTTCCGTCATTCCGAGGCCGGCTTCCGCGGTTTTGGGGGCGCGCTTGACTGCCGGATTTCCTGGATCATTTTTCCCGCCGCCTCCTTGGAAAGGCCGTGCGAAACGGAAATGTTAAACCGCCGTTTCAGATAATCCTCCAGCCGGATCCATTCGCCCTCGAATTGCACCTGGCCGGTCCATGCGCAGACGGTGACGATCTGCCGCATGTGTTCGAGCCGGAGCACGACGGCGACAATGGCGATGAGCGCGATGGCCGTGATGCCCACCAGGATGAGCGAGGCGGTCTGGTCAAACAGAAACCTGGCCTCGGCGTTTTGCTGCCGCTCTAGCAGCAAATCCGTCTGCTGCTCGCGCATGCGGAACAGCGCGTTGCGGATCTGGTTCATCGTGTCCCTCCCGGCATCGGTCAGGAACACGGCTATCGTCCCGGCGGAATTGGTTCTGGCAAAGGCAACGATGTCGGAATTGGGAGACAACCGCCTGACGATGAGGCTTTGCAGTTCGACCAGATTGGTTTCCTCGACCGGATTGCCGCGAACCAGAATTTGCAGCTTTTGAATGTTGTTGTTGATGGACGCCATGGCGGTGTCATACAGGGAAAAGTAGTCCGGGCGGCGGGTCAGCAGCCAGCCGCGCTGGCCGGTTTCGGCGTCGGCGATTTGCGACTGGGTCTGCTCCAGGATGGTCAAAATATTGTAGGTCTGGGTCACGGAGGCGAACGCGGCGCTGAACTGGCCGTTCGTCACGTGGGTCACCCAGACCGTTGCCAGCAACGCGAACGAGGGCAGCGCCAGCCCCAGCCAGAACGCGGTTTTGCGGATGCGTTGAGTTGGTATCATGAAAAACCCGTCTGGTTCAAACCGCCGGTTTCTGCTTGTGCCACGCATTATTCATCTCATAAGCGTGGACAATTTTCAAGAGCGTTTCTTCGCCAAACGGTTTTCCGAGCAGTTGCAAACCAATGGGCAGCTTCGGATTTTTCGTGAAGCCGCATGGAACGCTGATGCCGCAAATGCCCGCCAGGTTGCAGGAAATGGTGAAAATATCGCTCAAATACATCTGCAACGGATCGTCCGATTTCTCGCCAATCTTGAACGCCGCAGTCGGCGAAGTCGGCGTCACAATCGTGTCCACCTTCTCGAACGCCTTCAGAAAATCGTTGCGGATGAGCGTGCGGACTTTTTGCGCCCGCAAATAATACGCGTCGTAATAACCGCTGCTCAAAACGTAGGTGCCAAGAATAATCCGCCGCTTCACCTCCGCGCCGAAACCCGCGCCGCGCGTTTTGGAATATAATTCAATCGGATCCGCTCCGTTCACCCGCGCGCCGTAGCGGATGCCATCGAACCGCGCCAAGTTCGCTGATGCCTCCGCCGTAGCGACGATGTAATAAGTCGCGATGGCGTAACCCGTGTGCGGCAGCGAAATCTCCACAATTTCCGCGCCGAGCTTTTCAAATTGTTTCACCGCCGCGTCCACCGCCGCTTTCACTTCCGCGTCAAGTCCGCCAACCATGTATTCCTTCGGCAGACCGAGCTTCAGCCCCTTGATGTCGCCGGTCAGCGCGGCGGAATAATTCGGCACGGGTTGCGGCACGCTGGTGGAATCGCGCGAGTCATGCCCGGCAATGACGCGCAGCAGCGTCGCCGCGTCGCGGACATCCTTAGTGAACGTCCCGATTTGGTCCAGCGACGACGCAAATGCGACGAGTCCGTAGCGCGACACGCGGCCGTAAGTCGGTTTCAACCCGACGCAGCCGCACAGCGCCGCCGGCTGGCGGATGGAGCCGCCAGTGTCCGAGCCGAGCGCGGCGAGGCATTCATCCGCCGCGACCGCCGCCGCCGAGCCGCCGGATGAGCCGCCGGGAATCCGCTCCGCGTCCCACGGATTGCGCGTGATGCCGAACGCGGAATTTTCCGTCGAGCTGCCCATCGCGAATTCATCCATGTTCAGCCGGCCAAAAATAATCGCGCCTGCCGCCTTCAATTTTTCAATCACCGTTGCGTCGTAAGGCGAAATGAATTTGCCGAGGATTTTTGAGCCGCAATTGAGCGGCTGGTTTTTGACGGCGAGAACGTCCTTGACGGCGACCGGCACGCCGAGCAGCGGGCGGCTGGCGGCGCGGCTGTTTTGGGCGAGCAATTTGTCCGCCGCATCGGCCTGGGCCAGCGCATCCGCCGCGTCGTGGCTGATGAAGGCGTGGATTTTGACATCCACGCGGGCGATCTGGTCGAGACACGACTGCATCGCCTCGCGCGCGGAGACTTCGCGCGCCGCCAGCTTGGCAGCGAGTTCGGAAATGGTGAGCTGGTTTAACATGGACGATTTCAACTCACGCAAAGACGCAAAGGCGCAAAGAATTGATTTCCCTTTGCGGGCTTCGCGGCTTTGCGTGAAAAAACAGTTTCATTCGGCAATTTCGGACAGCCGACTTTTTCAAGCGCATTGCGCGGCCGCGCCGGATGCGCGACGTGTTTGATTTCCATTTCAGCGGCAGCCATGTGTCAAAATTAAAGTCCAAAACCTGAAGTTGAAAGCCCAAAAGTCAGAAACCATCCGTTTCAGAACGGTTTCAAGAAGGCGGTTCCTAGCCGTGAGCGCCAAACTTGTTCGGACTTTGGTTTCATTTAACCGTCACGGCTTGTCCTGCAAACCGGGGCAAAACCATTGCCTTGCCGCAAGGAGTGCGACTGTCAGGTTTGATTGTAACCGTTCCCGGCCAGCGGCGTCTTTTTGTTGTAATCTGGCCGCGGCGGGTTCAATGTGGTGACTGATAAGCAGACAAACACAACAACCAACACATCAAAATGAAAAGGCTATCCTCATTATTCATTTTACTTAATATCACCCTGCTTGGCAGTTATCACATGGTTGCACAAAGCGCGCCTGGCGTCATGCGCGATATCACCGCCAAGCAGTTCGTCTATGACATGGCCGTCGGCTGGAATTTGGGCAATACCATGGATGCCAGCCCGGGTGAAACCGGCTGGGGAAATCCCATGACCACCCAGGAAATGATTGATTTGCTGAAGACGACGGGATTCAAGACCGTGAGAATCCCGGTGACCTGGAGCAGTCATATCGGCCCCGCTCCCGACTACAAGATTGACAAGGCATGGCTTGACCGGGTCGAGGCCATCGTCAACTACGTCCTCAAGGACGGCATGTATGCCATCGTCAACACACACCATGATGGATGGGTCAGGCTGACCGCCGATGGCCAGGCCCAGGGAACAAACGAGGCCGCCAAGGTCTGGTCGCAGATTGCCGATCGCTTCAAGGATTATGGCGATTATCTGATTTTTGAAACGTATAACGAGCCGAAGCAGTCGGTGAATCAATGGGCTGGCGGAACTCCCGAGGCTCGAGCCATTCTTAATTCATATCACCTGGCCGCCGTCAACGCCATCAGAGCCACCGGCGGGAACAACGCCAAAAGATTTATCATGTGCGCCACCCATGCCGCAACTCCGTCCGATGCCGCCATCAATGATTTGGTGATTCCAAACAACGACCCCAGGATCATTGTCTCAATTCACACTTACTATCCCGGCGGCCTGGCTTTTGGCGGTCAAACCAATTGGGGAACCGATGCCGACAAGGTGGCCATGAGGCGGGAACTTGACCGGGAAGCAAAGGATGTCGCCGCGAAAGGCGCGGGTGCCGGCGTCATTGGCGAATGGGGTTCCACGAGCCGCGTCAATTTGGAATCCCGGGTGGCTCATGCGGAATACTATGCCGAGCAGGCCAGATTGAGAGGTATGCCAACTATCTGGTGGGACAATGGCGGCGGTGACTTTGGGCTGCTTGACCGGCGCTCGAACCCGGTTTCCTGGCGGTGGCCGACGATTGCCCAGGCGCTCGTCAGAGGCGCTTCAAACGCGGTTGTGATTGCAAACGAGCCGGCCCAAACAAAGCCAGCAACTCCTGACGGCCCGCCCGCGCGGGAATGAACGCCTTCCGGCGCTGGCGCAAGGCAACACTATCTCTGGAGCGCGGCTGTTCCCAACCGCGGCGGGATGGAACTGCCACGATGTTTTTGCCTTGAACCGCATCACGCCGCTTCCGCCGGCTTGCGAAAGAAATCCCGGATCACCTCCGCCACGCGCCGGATTTGCGCGTCGGTTAGTTCGGGAAACATCGGCAGGCTCAAGACCTCGCGCGACGCCTTTTCGG
>Ga0181520_10005113_pt1 | contig 21234 bp, 15 predicted proteins | sample PEATcosm2014_Bin_29_FD_132451 | JGI IMG/M metagenome (GOLD analysis project Ga0181520, IMG submission 132451) | Peatland microbial communities from MTU Mesocosm Facility, Houghton, MI, USA - PEATcosm2014_Bin02_30_metaG | ecosystem: Environmental > Terrestrial > Soil > Wetlands > Peat | place... | reverse complement strand
GTAACCGTTCACACCCCCGTAGACGCGGCGTCTCGCCGCGTTTCTCGGCGTTATCCGGGCCTATTCGCCCGCACAAAGCGGCGAGACGCCGCTTCTACGGTCGCCGACCCGTGAACGGTTACGCGGTGGACAGATGGTCGAACTGGACACGTTGATCGACCCATCGCTCCGTTACACGCTCCAGGGCGCGACAATCAACGACCTTGGGCAGATCGTGGCCGACGGCATGGACGCCGCCGGGCAGCCCGTTGCCGTCTTGCTGACGCCGGTCCCCGAGCCGTCCGCCCTCGTCCTCCTCGGCCTAGCGGCCCTCAGCTTGCTCGCACGGGCACGTCTCTTGGCCGCCGCAGCCGCCGCCGTTGAACGGGGAGGATAAAGGGGTCGGGAGTCTTTATTTCGGCTATCTTTCACGGAGAGGGTGAAGATAGAGGGAACAGTGACTCCCGGCCCATTTATCTCTCTCATTTATCTCTTCCCAAGACCGTCCCCGCGGACGGTCGCCAATGCTTCAAAGAGATCGTCCGACGATTCGTATTGCTTCTCAGTCGAAGTCGGTCACGCCTCGCGTACATAGCCGTCACGGTGGGAAGAGTTTACTGCCGGAATCCGAGCAGGCGTCAAATGGGAGATGCTTGCAAAAGACCATCTGCCCCGGTTGGACAATTGACATCAGCCGCCGACGGCGGTGAGTTCGTCCCTGAACCCATCAGCGTTCGGGCAATCAGTGACTTTCACGGCCACGGTGACGCCCCGCTCGGGGACGTTCGACAACGGCGGTACGGTACAGTTCGCGGTGGACGGAAGCAACTTTGGTGCGCCGATAGTCCTCAATGGTGGCATCGCCACTATCCGAGACTCGGCCCTGGGAGCGGGCACGCACAATATCACGGCCACCTATAGCGGCGACGCCAACTTCAGCACCAGCGGCGGCACGCTCAGCGGCGGCTAAACGGTCGTGGGACCAGTGAGCCTCTCCCAGTCCACGATCGCGGTGTCGCCCGCCAATATCGCACTAAGGCAGCACGCAGGAATTGGTCTACCCGCGCCACAGTGCCAACCCCTTGATGATGCGGTGGGACTGGGATCGGGTGGGTATTTCGTTTCCTGCGTGCTGCCTAAATGGCACGACCGCGGTGACGTTAACCGCCCGAGATGCACTTGGCCGCCAAGAGCTGAGCGGAGGATTGACGGTCGTCTTCAGCCTGGGCACCGGCGGTGCCGGCGGAACCTTGAGCGCCGTCACGGACCACGGCAGCGGCACGTATACGGTCACTTTCACGGGGACCACGGCCGGCAGCGACACAATCAAGGCCACCATCGGGGGTCAGGTCGTCACCTCGATCCGGCCTACCCTAACGGTGACGGTTTCTTCTTAAACGGCGGACCCAAGTCGCGGGTCTTCTTGGCGACAACCCGGATTTCTGCCAGCGCGTCTGCAATCTCGCAGTGGGCCCGGTAAGTCTGACAGATGATCAACGCCCTGGCCGTGCCGAAGTCGGCGGGGGCCATGGAACCGGGGCCGCCGACATCGTCCCAGGTCCTCGGCAAAACCGTGGATTTGATCGAGCTAATCAATGAATCGTGATCGTCCCACAGCTTACCCTTCCTGTCGCGGCACACGACCATGTCGGCAACATCGAAAACCCTGGTAGTCAAGTGGTTCTCGGCTTCCTCAGGCGTGGTGACCAGCAACACTTCGTCGTCGATGATCCACGTCAGTTTGAGGTCCCTGAGCAACAAGTCCGGCGCCGACCGCAGGGAGACCCCTTTCAGGCTCTTCGTAATGGGCGTGTCCGGTGCGATCCCTGCCTCATTCAGGGCTTTAGTGTCGAGCTGAATCGCAAAAGGGTGCCCCAACATTTTGGAATGATGGTCCACGAGGTAGTCGATCACGTCGGTCAAGGGCTGGTCGGTAAAGCTGAACTCAGTCGGCTGGGTCAGCGCCTGCTCGATGACCGCTGTGTTGCCCGCCCGCGGGTAGCGGCTGAACGACGGCGGGTCGTGACCTTTCCTTGACCGCCGGCTTGGTTCGGGCCGCCTTTTCGTCGTGGCAGGAACGCCTGTCTTTCGCCGTGGCGGACGGCGGTTGTTTGACCGTTGGCTTGTCCGCCGCCAGGACCGACGACATGGCTAAAAACCCCAGGGCGGTGCCCAGAACGACCATCGCGAACGTGCGCGACATCGGGCTTCTCCTCTCGTGAAACGAGGAACGACCGCTTCTCGCCGGCGGTGCTCCGGGCCGCCGACGACAGATACCGATTATCCTAACAGGTGATGTCAAAAACCTCAACCAATTCTCCTCGTCGGGGATTTCGCTCGGATGGATGGCGGGGCTTGCCGATGGCTTCGGAGGGGACCAGGGCGGGCATCGCCTCGGCGCCCGGCTATCGACCCCGTGTTCGCGCCTCGAAGCAAGATGCCAGCCGTCGCCCGAGTCTTTCGCCGTTGCGTTCTGTCAGCCGCCCAAGAGCATCTTGGCGAGTCGTGCCCGATCGGTCGGCGAGCGGGTTTGCAGGGCAGCGGCGAGCTTGGCTAGTGGGTGGCCGGGATTGATGCCTTCGTGCTTTCCCTGGTATTCGGCGTTGCGTGCCTCAGTGGCGAGCGTACCCTGGTCAACAGCCGTCGAGGGAGCGGCGTCCTTCGGCGTATCCACAGTCGAAGATCGGCCCCATTGGCACGTGCTGACCGGCGGGATTCTGCAAACGGTTTTGCGTCCGGTGGGACTGAAGCATTTCGCGGTGCTGCCGAAGCGTTGGATCATCGAGCGAACGCTTGCCTGGTTGGCTCGTTATCGCCATGCAGCAAGGATTGCGAGAACACCGCCACCTCCACCTCCAGCGAAGCGTTCACCTGCATCACCGCGATTTTTTCTGCCGCCACCCATGGGTGGCCATCGATCGCCACGGAAGTCTGCTTCCGCATGCTCTTCGTGGCTTATCCCTGCCATGTCAAAACGATTCCAAGGTCGAATCCTGTCGCTCCCGAACCGATTCTATCGGTTGATCTGATTCTGCGGGTCTTGCGCGTACCCCACGCTCGCCGGCCAGCCGCGCGACCCTTAGTACGGGCAACCTATAGTTTCTCAGGTGATGCCGTCTGATATTTTCAGCGCCATGCCCCGGCGATACCCGGGCAAACTTGCTGCACCGGGCGTTTGTACACACTGCAGAGACAAACGATGTTCGGCTGGATCACCATCAAGAAAGACGAAAGTGAAGTTTTCGTCGAGTCCACCAACGTCGAAGAGCTGCGAGCTCGGCGTGTCTGGCGATTCCTTCTGGTGACCTGGTTGACGTGGATCGTCAACGGCTTCTTCGTATGGTATCGCGGCTATAACGCGGCCGCGGCGGTCTGTTTCATAGCCTCTTTCGCTCATCTCGTCATCGTGGTGTCGTTCTGGAACCACGCGAACTACCGCCGCATCATGAATCTGAACCTGGTCGCCAGCGGCGTCGGGTTGTTCCTGGTTTCGATTAGCGACTGGTCCGTGGCGGTAACCATGCTGTACTGCCCGGTAGCCATCGTGGTTGCTTCGCAGATCGTCGGCGTGCGTGCCGCCTTCTATTGGCTGGTGGCCAATCTGGTCCTCTTCGTGATGTACTACACGACGATGTACGGGCTCCACGGCACGTTCTACACGTCACGGTTGGACGAATTGTTGATCGTTGCCGGCGTTGCCGTGTGTACCTTCTTCTGTTGTCAGCAGGGCGAAGAGTACTACCAGCGGCGCATCAGAAACCTGATCGAACTCAGCCAGGATCTTGAGAAGAAGAGCGAGACGCTTCGCCATCTTGCCACGACGGATGCGCTGACCGGCTTGATCAATCGGTTCCAGTTTCAAGAGATGCTGAGAGAAAGAGTCACGCACGCCTGTGCCGTATCGGAACGGATGGTGCTCTTCATGCTCGATATGGACGGATTTAAGGAGATCAACGACACCTTAGGCCACCCGGTCGGCGACAAGACGCTCGTGGAAATTGCCTGCCGTTTGCGGGCGGCGTTTGGAGACCGCTGTGACGTCGCGCGCCTCGGCGGAGATGAATTCTGCATCATTTACCCGCAACTTCGCGACCGAGACCAGGCCGAATCGATCGCCGCGGATATCTGCAAAGTGCTGACGCGACGATACTCACTGGAAGAAGCGGAGTTCCCCTTGGGGGTCAGCGTGGGCTACTCGTTCTGTCCGGACCATACCCAAACGGACCACGATCTGCTGGCATTTGCCGACACGGCGATGTTCCACGCCAAGGAGCATCGACTGGGACACGCGTGCTACGAAGCCGAGATGACGAATCGCCTGGTCGAGTACCGAAAGGTGCAAGAGCACCTGTCGCATGCTCTGGAACGAAACGAGTTCTTCCTCGTGTATCAGCCGCAAGTCGACGTGCATCTCGAAGAGGTCACCGGCGTTGAAGCGCTTCTGCGATGGCGCCACGACGGAGAAGTGGTACCGCCGCAGCGATTCATTCAGCTCCTGGAAGAAAGCGGAGAGATCATTCCGGTGGGCAAGTGGGTCGTCCATGAAGCCTGCCGGCAGCTCACAGAGTGGACCGGCGCAGGCTATGACATCAAGATCTCCGTCAACGTCAGCACCGTACAGTTCAAGGATGAAGACTTCTGTCAGAGCGTCGCGGATTCCATCGCGGAGTGGGGCGTCGACCCGAGGAACCTGGATCTTGAAGTCACGGAAGGTCTGCTCATCGACGACATCCAGCAGGCGGTGACTCGGCTCGACGCAATCAAGGAAATGGGCATCAGTATCAGCATCGATGATTTCGGCACCGGGTATTCATCGTTTGCCTATCTGCGACAGCTTCCCATTGATCGCCTCAAGATCGACCGGGCGTTTATCAAAGACATTCCGGAGGCGGATGATGGTCAGATCGCCGCGACGGTGATCGTGCTCGCCAAGGCGTTAGAGCTTAAGGTCCTCGCGGAGGGAGTGGAGACGGAGGCACAGCTCGCCTTCCTCAAGGAGCACGACTGCGACGAGTACCAGGGTTTCTATCTGAGTCGTCCCGTCTCGGCCGCGCAAGTCGTCGAGTACTTCAGTCGACGTACATCTTGCGTAGCCGTCTAGGCTTCGCGCGGCCGAACCGTACCACGCGTGCGGACCGTACAACGCGTGCGGACCGTACCACGCGTGCGAACTGTACAACACGGGCGACCGTCTCATCCCTACTGGGAGGGTAAAAAAATCACTGTTTTCTTACAAAAAAACAGTGGAATGACGGCGGCGCCGTGTTAAAATGCCGGCTGCTGTTTCGGCCGCAATTCTTGTCAAAGATGGAGCCGTGTATGCGCGACGACACTCTCAAACGAGTTGTGGATTGTATAGCAGCCACCACACGTTATCCGACAGAACTGCTGGCTGCCGACGCGGAATTGGAGAACGGACTCGGCATTGACTCGGTGAAGCGGGTCGAGATTGTCGTAGCTCTCGGCGAGGAGTTTGGGCTTGATCTAGTGGCGCAAGCCGGCACCCCGTCGGCCCGCACGATCGCCGACATTGCAGACTTGATCGACGGTCTGCTGAAGAAAGGCGGCGAGTCGGAACAACCTGTGCAGGGTGTTGGCGAGGAGGAATCGCCCCCCGCCCGGGCTGGCGTTGTTTCTTCTGCGGTCCAAGTATCAATGCCGCAGTCCCTCCCCTCGCCCCATTATCTCGGCACCGTTCGCGAGGCGGAGCCGGCAACAGCCAGCAGGCCGCTGAGCGACCGTGTCGCCCTGGTAACGGGTTCTGGGCGAGGCGTCGGGCGAACCATCGCCCGCCTTCTGGCCCGCCGTGGCGCGACGGTGATCGTGAATTCCTTTCACTCTCGCGAACAAGGGGAGCAGACAGCGGCCGAAATCAACGCCGCAGAGGGAAAGGCCGTCCACATTTGGGGCTCGGTCGCCAACCCGGACCATGTCGATGAGATGTTCAAGCAGATCGAAAGACAGTTTGGTCTCGACATCCTCGTGTGCAACGCGTCGGACGGTCGCATCGGGTCCTTCCTGGAACTCACCGCGCAAGACTGGGAACGAGCATTTCGGACCAACGTATCGGGGCATCACCAATGTGCGGTCCGCGCGGCCGAACTGATGCGTCCCCGAGGCGGCGGCGCGATCGTTACCATGTCCGCGGTGGGCGCCCATCAGTTCGTCGACGGTTTGGGCTGTCAAGGAGTGGTCAAGGCGGCCGTCGAATCGTTGACCCGCTATCTTGCCGGCGCGCTGGGACCCAGCGGCATCCGCGTCAATTGTGTTGCGGGCGGCCTCGTCTATGGCGAATTGTTGGCGAAGTTTCCCGAGTCGCGGGCCATTCAGAACCACTGGGAATCGATGACACCGGACGGGGAACTATGTACCCCCATGGATTTGGCTCAGACGGTTGCCTTTCTCGTCAGCGACGAGGCGCGCGGAATCAACGGGGCCGTTTGGATGGTGGACCACGGGTTCTCGGCAACGGCAGCGGGGCAGGTGCAGCATCGCGTTTCGCGGATTTCCGCCTAGCGCGGTTGCTCGAATGGTCAATTGACGGGGGATATTATGCACTACTTTGCCACCGCCTACACGATTCATTTCGACGATACGATGGCTTATGGAAGTCATCACTTCCTTACTTCGTTCAAGTTTCAATGCTTTTCCCGAGAGTCGTTCCTCTTCGGCGAGCATATCTTCGACGTAGAAAGCGTGCGGAAAGCGCTGGCCGGCATTCATTTACTGACGGCGGACGCCTATGCCCGCAATTTCAATCCTGCAATGCTCGGGGACCGCGTCGCCATTCTGCTGACGATCGAGGAATGGCAGCGGGCAACCGCCAGATTCTGCTTTCGAGTGATCGGCGCCCAAGGAACGCCCATCTGCGCCGGTTTTCAGTCGTTGATCTCCGCCGACGCCCGCACAGGCAGGCCGATTCCCTGGCCGACGCCTCTTTGGGATGTCATGCAGAAGCTGAGAGCCATGGAGGAGCCACCGGCGTCCGAATCGTTTCGCGAAAGGGTGCTGGCCGGCGGAAGCAAGGTTGACTCGCTGTTCGGCGATGTGGAGCGGAACACGGCCATCCAGTATCTTGCGGAGCGTTATCCCAGCCCCAAGTTGATGCCGGCCGCTCAACCCGTGACCGTTGCCGCCCGTGGCTCCCCGGAGGGCTTAAGTGGCGCCGGTTCGCCGGAGCCCGCGCTGGAGGCCTGGGTATTTGCCGGGCAAGGGGCATTCGACGCGGAATTGCTGAGCGCGCGCGTTGCAGCCTACCAACGGTCCGACCCGTCCGCCCGTCGGGAACTCGAACAGTGCGCGGCCATTACGCAGGAACTGGTCGGCGGGGATGCCCTTGCGATTGTTAGCGGCAGAGGGGCAGCATGCTTGGCGGCCGTGGAGGCAACGCCCGCCTTGTCCCAGTTTGCGATCCACTTGCAGAATGTGCTGGGCGCCTATTTGAGGCAGTCCCGCGGCAATACCCCCGGCATCTTGATGGGGCACAGTTTTGGAGAGATCGCTGCCTTTGGCGTCGCCGGTTGCTTCGACTTGCCGACCGGGGTCCGCATCGTTTGCCAGCGCGCGCGTGCCATCGCCGAGCATGCGCCGCCAGATGGCGGGCTGCTGGCTGTCATGGCCGATCGGGCAACGGTCGCGACGGAAGCGGCGTTGAATGGTCTCGAGCAAGTCCTGGTCGCTGGACGAAACCATGAACGGCAAACCGTGGTTTCGGGGCCACGCGGCGAACTGGAGCGACTGCGCGACTGCCTGCAAAGGATCAAGATCCAATCCGTCGCCATTCCCACGCCGACGTCCTTTCATCATCCGCGCTTGCGGGCATCGGCGCTGGCATGGCTCGAGTGTCTGAAGACGTTGCCGCTCAAGGGGCCCTCGTGCCCGCTCTACTCGCCCATCGGTCGACGATTCATCGCGCCGGACGAAGACATCGCGACCCTATTGGCGAGCCAGCTTGTCCGACCGTTCGATTTCCAGGGTGGGGTCTCCGACGTGACGGAGGCGGGCGCGACGAAGTTCGTGGACTGCGGATCGACGGGGTCGCTGGCGAAGATTATCGCGAAAGCCGGCGTCGAGGGCCTCGATGTCATCTGCGTCGGCAGGCCCGACGACAGCGCAGCCAACGCGAAGCGTTCTCCCGGCCGGTCGGACGCCAACAGCCCCGGAAGTCCGCAGGACCGCGGCCAAGGACAAGCGCGCGAACTCAGCACGGCGTCGGCGGAACAGCGGAACGGTGAAAAACGCAGGCCTCCGCGCGTGGCGATTGTCGGACAAGGATGTATTCTGCCGGCGGGTGCCTCTTCTCCCGAGCAACTGCTGGCGGCCATCACGGAGCAGCGAAACGGCATTGTCGACCAGCGACGGCTCGATCCGCACTGGGAGGAGGATTTCTACTCCGCAAAGCTCGTCCCCGATCGTTCGACCTCTTACCTCGGGGGCAGCATCGAAGACCGTGAGATCGTGGCCCCCGCCGGAATCGACCAGGGGACCTTCAATCGATTCTCGCGGGCGCAACGTCTGCTGTGCATCGCACTGGCGCCCTGCCTTAAGTCGTTGAGGGATGCCGAGCGTGTGATGTGCTTTATCGGCGCGACAGCGGATGGATTCGAAGATCAGGATGCTGCGTCCGCGCTGCGGCTGGCGGGAATTGATCCCACGGATCGCGTTGTCGATGAGCAGATGAAATCGGCGCGTTCGGCGTTTCAGGAACCATACGGTGCCGTCCGGGAAGTGTTTGATCGGATTGTTCGTCCCGGGCTGGAGATCACCTTGGTCGATGCCGCGTGCGCATCGTCTCTGTATTCCGTTGCCTTAGGCATGCACGCACTCGAGACGAACCAGGCGGACGCCGTGATTGCCGGCGGGGTCTTCTGTCCGGGGCCGGGCACCGCCTGTCTGTTTTCCCAGTTTCGAGGCACGACCGCGACCGGTTGCCGGCCCTTTGACGCAAATGCCGACGGCGTTGTTTTCTCGGAGGGTGCCGCGGTCGTGACCCTCCGGCGAGTTGCCGATGCGGAGCGGCTGGGACTGCCCATCCAAGCGGTCGTGCGCGGCGTTGGGCTTTCCAGCGATGGCAAGAGTCCGGCAGCCAACGTACCGCAAACCCGCGGCCAGTTATTGGCGCTGAAGCGCTGCTATGAGAACTACGGCATCGATCCCGCTTCCATACACGCGGTCGAGGGACATGGCACCTCGACTCCGGTTGGCGACAACACGGAAGTTGAAACCCTGCGGCAGTTCTTCGCTGGTCGCGTGAAGCAACCGATCATGCTGCACAGCCTGAAAGGTCTGCTTGGCCATGCCGGCTGGGCGGCTGGAACCGCATCCATGATCGCGGCCTGCCAGTACCTGCGTCATGGTGTCTTTCCGGCGCAGGCGAACCATCGCAAGCCGTCGGAAGCATTGGTTCGTTCTGCCGCCACGCTGACCGTACCAATGCAGGCCCGCCCGTTGCCCTCTCGCGGCCAGCGGATCGCGGTCGATGGTTTCGGCTTCGGCGGCTCGAATGCCCACGTCGTACTGGACGGCTACGCTGGACCAACGCAAGGCCGGCCGCAGGACGGGGAACCGCCGGCGACCACACAAGATGATGAGTTGGTGCTGGTCGCCTGGCACGAGGTAGCTCCAACTCTTTCGACAAAAGACGGCTTGCGGTTCGATCGAGAACGTGTAAGTCTGTCGAAAAGACACGTATTGTTGCCAGACCTCGTGGACGACATGGATGTCAGCCAGAAGCTGGCCGTATTGCTGGTCGAGGGAACCATTGCGAAGCTGCCGCATTTTGATGCGGCGCTGCAGCGCGAAACCAGCGTATTGCTGGCGCAGAGCGGCAAGAGCGAGCGCGGCGTGGGAGCAACCCTGCGAGTGCTCGATGCGCGGTTGCGCCGAAAGTTTGCCGGACTTGACCACATCTTGGCACCGGCGACAGTCGCCAGCGCTTCCGTGAGACCTTCGGGGCCGTACACGCTGCAATGCATGATGCCGAACGTGGCCGCGGGCCGCGCTGCACTGCAAATGGATCTCAATGGTCCGAACTTCGTCATCGATGCGGGCTCGAACTCTCTGGAGGCCGCCGCGGTTGCGGCTTCTCTATTACTGCGTGCCGGAGATCACGGCGGCACGAGACTTGCCATCGTCACCGCGATCAACACGAATCCGTGGCGCGTTCCTCTTCGTGATTCCTCGTTGCCGGAGGAAGAATATGCCGCGGCCTTCGCGGTAACTTCGCGCCGTTACGCCAAGGAATTGCGGCTGAGCGTCCTAGCGCCGATGGAGGAGCTTCTCAAGACGAACTGCAAGTGCGCCGATGATGAAGGAGTTTCGACGACAACGGCGCACAAGGTGCGGAAGTTGCTCGATCGCCTCCGCTCGGCCGCAAACGCCGAGCCGAATGCGCCGGCCAAGTCGGAAGCGCCGGCCAACTCGGACGCCGCTTCGCCCACGGCGACGGAGTTCCCCATCCATGTCCCCGTATGGGTCGAAGCTCCCGCCGAAGACCGCCGAACAGATTCGGCGAATGGCCATGAGACGGCGATTGTGGCGATCGTTCCAGCACGTCAGGATCGTATTGCGGAGATCGCCAAGACGCTGCCGAAATACGCAGGACGCTGCCGAATTGTCGTCGTTGGCGACGGCGCAGCGGAGGTCGTCTCGCGCATCGACGACCCGCACGTGATCGCCGCCGACTTGGCCGGCGAGAGCGCAATCGACACGGTACTGGCCGAGATCGATCGATTTGGTGCGGACGTCATTCTCGCGCTCGAGTCAATTACTGCGTGGGACCGGGTCGAGAGTCTCATCAGGCTGGCAACCGACAACAGTCTCTGCGAGCTGCTGTTTCTGATCGCGCAACGCAACGTAGCTCGATTGAAACGAGGGGAACTCGAGTTGTGGGGGCTGTTTCCCGACGGGTGGAACGGTGCGGTTCATGCGGCCACGGGCCCCGTCGTGGGATTGCTCAAGGCAATTGCCCGCGAAATCGCCGGCGCGCGCGTAGGCGTCGTTAGCACCCGAGGCCGCACGCTGGGCGAGGCCGTGGAATGCGTGCGGACCGAGCGATCTCAGGACAATTCTGAACCGGAAGTCGTTTACGACGGCACGACGCGACTGGTACGGCGACTCCGCGAAGCACGCCACGTGACCGAAGGCGTTGCGCGGCTCGAACTGGATTCCCATTCCGTCGTTGTTGCTACCGGCGGCGCCCGAGGAGTAACCGCGGTTCTCGTGGATGCACTGCTCAGGGACCATCATTGCACCGTTGTGACACTAGGGAGGAGTTCGCTGGAAGCCGGTCCTGCAAACGTGGACGACCCGCAGGTCGAACGAGACTTTTACACCCGGTTCATGCGGCAACACCCGGGCGCCTCGGCTGCGGAGATGAAGCGCGAATTCGAGGAGACGCGGGCCCGCTGGGAAGCGCATCGCACGATCGAGCAACTTTCCGCCCTTGGCGGTCGAGTGGAGTACATGGTCGCCGATGTGACGGATCGCGACCAGGTTGCCGGCGTCATTCGGCAAATCGTGTCGAAGTACGGTCGGATTGATCTTCTGGTGCATGGCGCAGGCGTCCAGATATCAACGCGTCTGGAAAACCGCCGCCTGGCCGAATTCCGACGGACCTTTTCCGTCAAGGTAGGGGGACTGCGGCATCTCACCGATCAGTGCCGCATGCAACTCGGGAAGACGGTGGCCACCCACGTACTGACGTCGGCCTACAGCATTTTTGGGAATGACGGCCAGCACGATTACGGTGCGGCGAACGAGACGCTGGATCGACTCTGCGGAATGTCCCGCGCGCCCGACGGTTCCAGGTGGTCGAGTATTGCGTGGCTGGCGTGGGACGGTATAGGGATGACGCGCGGCAGCGAGTACCGCACGCTTTCCAAACGGCGGGGGCTAGCCGGATTGACCGTAGAGGACGGGCAGAAGATATTCCGCAGGGTCCTTGCCGGACGGACCAACGCGGACATCAACGTGCCGTTGTCGGTCACGGAACACTCCAGGTATGAAATGGCGACAATTCCGCCGCCCTATGCAGACGCGGACGGTCGCATACTCGAACGACGCGTCGAATTGTCAAAGATCGATTTCCTTTCCTATCACAAGGTTCGCGGCGTTCCTACCCTGCCCGGTGCTTGGATTCTGGACCTCATGTTGACGGCCGGACTGGAACTTGGGTACGGCGCTGCCCCCATCACTTCGGTGACGGTCGGAGACGCGAAGTTCCATCGGTTCGTAAGGGATGCGGAAAACGAGCGCAATCTCCGTGTTGTCGCGCAAGTGGCCGGCGATCGGATCGCCGTTTGGATGATCGGCGACATCTGTCATCCCGCGGGGCCGGTGCTGTCCAAGGATGTCGTGTTTGCTCAGGCGATTCTGTCTTTCGAGCACATGGCCGGGGGAATGCGGCGGCCGCTGCAGGGCATCGATGGTCAGGGATTGCACGGTAGCGACCAGCGACTCGGAGACCCCTACTGCAGTGGACGACGTGAAGACATTGCGTTGTCCGGTCCGTTCGATTGCTTGCGCGACATAGCCATTGGCCCAACCGGCCGTCGTGCCCGCTTTGACCCTGGTCAGTCCCCTTTCGCTTCGAACAGCATACCGGCACTCATGCTCGACGCGGTTTTACGTGTAAGCGCGATGTACGCGGTCCACGGGCGGAGCGATCTTTACGTGCCAGTGCGGATTGGGCGTTTGGTGCTTCCCATCGGACCGCACGCGAGATCGTTTTCGGCCTCGCCGCGGGAGATCCGCGCAACCACCCCGAGAGTCGAGAACGGTCACGTGTGGTGTGATCGATCCGCAGTGCTCGATGAAAACGGTGCGGCCAGGCTCGTGGTTGAGGATGCATACGCAACGCGACTTGGAAACGGCGGCCCGGAAGTGTAGAAAGGCGTGCCTTAGGCGGCCGTTCCCCTCCCGCCCGGTAACACTTCCGGTAACATTTGCCCGGATTCGGCCGAAAACGAGGAAAGCCCGGAAACCATAACTGATTGCCGGCATTTTCCTTACGTTCGCGAGGGCGACGGGAATCGAACCCACAACCACCGGATCGACAATCAACCGGGCATGAGTTGCAAGCCGCAAATCCCCAAGACGTTACGCCGACGCCTTCGCCGGTTTGCACCAGGGTTTGCACCAGCGAACCGGAAAACGATAACGCCGGTACCCTCGAAGCCGCTTCGCTCGGCGTCGCCACAAGCCGCCGACCAGGGCAACAAAGGCGAAGGGATCGACCAGGCCGACGCCGGTGGCACGGCTGGCGCGACACGGAGCCGGTCGGCACGCGAGAACGTCGCAAGTGCACCTGGCACGCCGGGTGGGAGTGACAGACCGAACCATCCGAAACGTGCTCGGGCAACTTGTCGAAAAAGGGCTGTTGCGGGTAGTGTACCGGAGAGGGATCGGGCGCGGGGCATCAAGGTGTCGTGTTCGATCTGTACCCCCCCGATGGATAGCAGAAAGGGCTGTTTCCGGTTGTAACCGGAAAATCCGCGTCATTTACTGCGGAAAGAGCTGTTTCCTACGTCCCATAAGGGACCATAATTGCGTCCCCTTTCTTTGTAGTACGCTTGATGCAGGCACGGGGACGCCGAAAGAAAGAAGACGCCGGCTGGGCAGGAAGGCCGCTTGACGAAAACGCTGCTACTTGATAAAAGACTAGCATGAGCAAGACCAAGCGGAAGCCGACAATAACCGACGTGCTACGGGCCGCAATTGAGCAAAGCGGCTTGACCCGCTATCGAATCGCTAAGGATACCGGGATTGACGAAGCCGGCCTCATGCGATTCATGCGGGGTGAAACCTCCCTTCGGCTCGATAGGGCCGACGTGCTGGCCGAATACCTCGGGCTCACGTTGGTGAAGAAATGAATACCGGTAATATGGCTGGGACGTATTGCGGTGGCACGTGGTCGATGAATTGGCTGGCCGGGATTGCTTGGTTCTCACCTGTCAGGACGAAGAGGGATTCTTCATGCAGTTGAAACGGATTATCCGCAACCTGCGTAGACGCCGTGTCACCTGGTTGGTAGATCGCGCACTGAGTGTTCTACAGGAACGACTGTTCGATTTTCGTTATGGCACCGACACCGTGACTTTCGCCGAATTGGGCTCCTTGACGATCGTGGGCCAGCATGCGGCCGAAGGGACAGACTATCAACCAGCGCGGTTGCGAGTCGTTCGGCGAGCATTGTCCGCTTTGAATCCGCCCCCGGGAAGTGCTTTCGTCGATTTCGGTTGCGGAAAAGGAAGGGTGTTGCTGTTGGCTGCCGACTATGGCTTCCAGCGTATTACGGGAGTCGAGTTCGCCCAGGAACTTTGTGGGATAGCGCGCGACAACCTTGCTCGGTATCGAAGTAAGAGAGACATACAGACCGATATTTGCATTGTCGAGGGAGATGCTGTCGAATACGCGATTCAGGACGACGAAAACGTCTTCTTTCTGTCTAACCCGTTTGGAGAATCGCTGGTAGAAAAGGTAATTCAGAACATAGCGCGATCTGCGGCAGTGGCGAAGCGACAAGTGTTCGTAATCTACAACAATCCGCTCTGGCACAACGTGGTCGAACGACAAGGATTCCTCACTCTGCTGAGTCTCGATTTTGGAGAATGCGTAATATACACCAATGAACAAGAGGCGAAGTGACCGGCCAGAAGCCGGATTCAACGAAAAGCGAACGTTCGCCGCGAAGCCGTGGAAAGCTGGCTTGTGCATCCACCGCCCGGGGAATGGAAGATCGACGAGCGGGACGAACGGGGCCGAACGGTGGAGGTTCATGCCCTACGGCACACCTTCGGCACCCTGTTGAGCAAGGGAGGGATAGCGCCCCGGACGGCACAAGCCGCAATGCGCCATTCCAAGATCGACTTGACGATGACCGTCTACACCGATCCGAAGCTCTTGGATGTAGCGGGGGCGATGGAAGCCTTGCCGGCACTACCGCTGGGGACTGGTACACAACCGGAAGCCGCCGCCCTAAGTGCAACGGGCACCGACGATTCGATCCCTTGCCAGTTTGCACCAGAGTTTGCACCAACTACCAGCAAAACGTGCACGCTGGGGTCAATTCTGGATATGGCGACCAGCAAAAGGGGGGAAGCCGTGGAAGCCGGGGCCATCGCCCTAAGTGCTTATCCCGTCAAAAGAAAAGACCCGCTGACAACGCCTGTCATCGGGTCTTCTATGCGAGGGCGACGGGAATCGAACCCGCAACCACCGGATCGACAATCCAGTGAGCAAGCGGTTCCGCTACATTGCACTCGCATGTTGTTGACATTGTAATTCTTTACTTGTCATGGACTTGCGAGGACTCTTGGCTATATGTATTGGTCCCACGTTGCACTGACATAGATCAATACTGTCCCCAAATCGTCCCCAAAAATGGCATCCATCGAAGACCGAAACGGTAGTTCGCGGGTTGTTTTCCGTTACAAGGCTCAAAAACGCTGCTTTACCATCGGCGAGGTATCGGCATCCGAGGCGGCCGTCTACAAGGCGTCCACCGAGGAATTGCTGCGGCTGCTTAACCGCAACCTCGTCACCATTCCTCCAGGTTGCAGCATCGAAGACTTTATGTTCCACCGGGGCAAGCCGCCGGCCAAGGCCGCCGACCGCCAGGAACTGACCCTTTCGGACCTTCGTGAAACCTATTTTACGTCCCAGGAGAAGAAATTAGAACAGACAACCCTCGACGGAATCCGGCTGCACTTCAGCCACCTGGAACGGATTCTCGGCAAGGTAATTGTGCAGGACGTCACCAGGGCGGACCTCCAGAACTACGTCAACAAACGCTCCGACGAGTGGATTGACCCGAACGTCTATCGGAAAGCCAGGGGGCCGAAGCAATACAAGCGTAAGTTCAAGAATCCGCGTCCGGTGAAGGCCGCGCCGGAGAAGCCGAAACGCCATCCGTCGCCGGCCACAATCAAGAAGGAGATCGTCAGCCTGCGCACGGCCTGGAATTGGGCCAGGCGGCAACTTGGCCTGAAAGAGGAATTCCCCGGCGGGAAGCTCGACTACGCCAAGATCGAAGAGGGCCTGCCGTTCATGACGTGGGACGAGGCTGAACGGCGGGTCGCGGCGGGCGACGAGCCCGATAGCGTCTGGGATTGCCTGTACCTTCGCCCCGCCGAAATTATGGAACTGCTGGAAGCCGTCAAGGCCCGGCCGGTCAGCCCGTGGGTTCTGCCGATGTTCACGTTCGCCGCCTATACGGGTGCCCGCCGGTCGGAGATCGTGAGGGCGCTTCCGTCCGACATCGACCTGCAAAATGGCTTCATCACCCTTCGGGAACGAAAGCGAGACAAGACCAAGACGACCACCCGCCGCGTACCGATAAGCCCCGCCGTTCGGCAAAGCCTGGTGCAATGGATGAAGGACCGGGCCAATGGCAAGACGCTATTCTGCAAGGCGGACGGCAAGCCCATCACCCCGCGGGAAGCCCACAACTATTTCCAGAGAGCGCTTCGCAATTCGAAATGGGCCGTCATTCGCGGCTGGCATACGCTGCGGCATAGCTTCGTCAGCGCCTGCGCCTCGCGTGGCGTCGATCAACGGATGCTCCAGGAATGGTGCGGTCACATGTCGCCCGAAATGTCCCGCCGCTATTCTCATCTTTGGCCTTCCTCGCAGCAGGAAGCAATGAAGAGTGTATTCGGCTAGGGCTCGTTCCAACTCCCACCCGCGGATATCACATTTCCCGGCCGTTGTCCTTTCCCGGCAATTGCGGGATATGTTCGGCAACCTGCTCTTTGAGCTGCTCTCCAAAACTCTTCCCCCGGTAGGGCCCCAGCAGTTCGCATCAGGGAATTCTCACGAACCGGCTATCCACAAATCCTCCCGTGGCTCTGACCACTCCCGCAGCTTGAAGCGCCTCCAGAATACCGTCATTCTCCGAATAGTCCTTGATAAAGACTTCGTTCTTACCGCATCGGACGCCAGGCAAGTTTACCGTTGCTACAGTAACTTCTTCTCCCGTGTGGGCGTCGTTGAGGATCAACGCCGTTACGCCGTTTGAGTATTGCGTTTTCTCTACGACGCATTCCCACTGCCTAAAGTACACTCGTTTCACGTCATTCGTCCTTCCGAGTTTTCCGCAGTTACTTGGGATTTGCCGACACTGGAAGGCTGTTATGCCGTGGCAACAACCCCTCCCGCTGATACCGGAGCAATTCGTCGTGACTGACGACCCAGCGGGCATGGGCGCCGCGCCCGGACAGCTTCTTCTCCGCCCGGATGCGGCCGTTCCTCGCCCATTCCCGGACCGTGAAGCGGTCGCGCTCCACGAGCCGGGCGAATTCCTCGATCTCGTAGAAGTCCTTAACCTTCTGGCGCTCGACGAGCACCAACAAGAGGCCTTCGATTTTGTCCAACCGCTCGTCAATCGTCATGTTTCCACCGTATTCACCCACGAACGTTCAATGGGTGTCCGTTTCCTTATTGTTGCAAGCCCCAGCCAACCACTGCCGCTGCGGGGGCGTGCCTGGATACGATGGTGCGCCATCGGCTCGAATCACCGAGATTTCTGATAGATGGGATTCGGGTCGAACATTCCCCGAAACATCGCGTCTCTCAAGTAGTTCATTCGACGGATGAACTGCGGCTTGTGGTGACGGATCGACACGGCCGCCTCGTCCGGCCGGAGTTCAAGCAAGCGGGCAGGATCAAAGCCACAGTAAGCGCCAAGCTCGCGGGCCGAACCGTAGTGCGCCAGACCAAACCACATGATCACTTCACAGTTGTCGAGAATGGTCGTCCAATCGTCAGGATACCGCGATTGCATTTGGGCGAGGTTTTGCCACACGGTGATGAGCTGAAGGCCGTAGGCCCTCATCAAGGTCGTCGCCGTCAGCAGGGGAGGAAACGTCCCAAGCTGGGCGGCCTCCTCCAGAATAAAGAGTGTTCGATGCTCCGGTTGACACTGCCGCTTGAGAATGGTGTTCAGCAAGACGCCAATCCATAAACGCAGCAAAGCGCGATGGCTATGGAGCTTCTCCGGCGGGATGATGATGTATAGGGTGAAGGGCTCGCCCGCCAGCACTTTTCTCAGGCTGATCGTGGAGTCCTCCATCGAGCGAGCCACATCATCCGCCGCCAAGCATTTGATATACGTCTGCGCGGTAGACAGGACACATGGGCGGGTCTTATCCACAGGAATATTCAGGAAGGCGACGAATTCATCGTGAGCCAGCCGCGAGCCTTCTCTCCCGGCGTCGAGTTGGCGAGCGATGTGCATGGCCAGATCGTCCGCATACAAAATCCGGGTCAGCGTTCTGATGCTCGGATTACCGCAGGAAACCATGCAGGCAATCAACCCGGCGAGCAGCCCGGTCGCCGAGTCCGTCCAAAACGGCTCGCTGCCGAACTCATGACCGGCGCTTAAGTAACTGGTGAACATCTCTGCATCGGTCTCCAACCGGCTGCCTGGCAGCGCGAAGTAATCGAATGGATTGAGGGTGTCGATTTTTCTCCCGAACGGGCGAAGCGCCGCCACCTGGCCTTTTTTCCTTCGGTGCCGCCCGGTGACGGCATGTAGCTCCCCTTTCGGGTCGGTGACGATCAACGGGCCGTTGTGGTGAAGAATGTTGGGAATAATGAAATCACGTCCCTTGCCGGAGCCGGTCGGGGCGATGATGGCCACGGGGGCCTCGCCGAGGTGCGTCAGAACCCCTTCGCGGCTGCCGTTTGGGACAAGACCCGATTCCGCCGCTTCGCGTTGGTATCCAGATGCCTCAAGAAGCGATTGGTCGTTGTGAGCGTCGATGCCAACTCCTTGTCCTTGAACTGCGTGAGCTGATAGCCGGCATCCAGACCGGCGGCTCTGAGCGCGCCTTCGATGTCTACATGAAAGCCCGCTATCTGGGAGAGCAGCATCCGGGCCACGGCGTCACCTTCGCCACCGGCACGCCCATTTCCAACACCATGATGGAAATGTACACCATGCAGCGTTTCCTCGACCCCGAGGGGCTGAAAAGCCGGGGCCTGGAGCATTTCGACGCCTGGGCCGCTACCTTCGGCGAGGTCATCGACACGATGGAGATTTCGCCGGACGGTGCGGGACTCAGGCCCCGCAGCCGCTTCGCCCGCTTCACGAACCTGCCGGAACTCCAGCAGATGTTCCGCGCCTTCACCGACGTGCAGACGGCGGAGATGATCAAGCTGCCGACACCGAAGCTCAAAGGTGGCAAGCCGATCGTCGTGGCCTGTCCCATGTCGGGCGAGCAATACGCCTTGCAACAAGAGCTGGTCGAACGCTACGACCGGCTACGGTCGCAGAAGGTGGACCCGCGTATCGACCACGCGCTCAATATCACCACCGACGGCCGCAAGCTCGCCACCGACGCCCGGATGCTCGCGGCCACGGCCGAGGATTTTCCCGAATCGAAGATCAATCGCCTCGTGGAAAACGTCGCAGACATCTGGCGCGAGTCCGCGCCCACACGCGGCACGCAGATGATTTTCGCCGACATGGGCGTCAACCCGACCGACTGGGGCTACTCGCCCTATCAGGACATTACCAGAAAACTCATCGCTGCCGGTATTCCGCGAGAGCAGATTGCTTCGATCGGCGACGCCGACTCCGACGCCAAGAAACAGGCCCTCTTCGAGAAGGTCAGGCAAGGCAGCGTCCGCGTGCTGATCGGCAGCACGCAAAAGATGGGCACCGGCACCAACGTCCAGAAACGCCTGGTCGCCTTGCACCATCTCGATGCACCGTGGAAGCCGGCCGAGGTGGAGCAGCGCGAAGGCCGCATCCTGCGGCAGGGCAACGAGAACGAGGAAGTGTCCATCTACCGCTACGTCACGGAAGGCTCGTTCGACGCCTATATGTGGCAAGCCCTGGAAACCAAGGCACGGTTCATCGGCCAGGTCATGACCGGCGACAACGCCAGCCGCCGCGCCGAGGACATCGGCGGGCAGGAGCTTTCCTACGCCGAGGTGAAGGCCATTGCCTCCGGCAACCCGGCCGTACTGACCTTGGCCGAAGCCGACGCAGAACTACAACGGCTCGCCTTGCTGCGAAAGAACCACATGGACGAACAGTATCTCGCCCGCCGCAGCGTGCAGGACCTGCCCAAGACCATCACCGCACTCAAAGAACGCATCGCCAACCTCAAAGCCGACCAGGCAACGGCCGCCGACCATGCCGGCGACCCGGTGGTCATCGACGGCCGGAAATGCCTCAAAGACGAAGTGCCTGCCGTGCTGGCCGGCAAACTGGACGCCCTGCCGATGATCGTCCGCGAAACCACCCGCGTGCCGATGGGCACCTACCGCGGGCTCAATTTCGGGCTGGTACTGCATAGCCAAGTGCCGCCCGACGTATTCCTGGAAGGCTCAATCGCACGGGCATCGTCCCTGACGCGCGAGCACCAGGGGCCGCGGGCCGTTCTCAACGCGCTAGAACGCCTGATCGCGGGCTACGGCCCGGCATCCGAGCGCGTGCAGCAGGACCTTGGCATTGCCGAATCGCAACTCCGCGACTACCAGGCACGCTTGGGCGCACCTTTCGCCCACGACCAGTACCTATCGGAACTGACCGGCTTCCGCGACCAGCTCAAGGCGTCGCTTTCAGGCAAGCAGCCCGAACCGGGTAGCAAGACGCTCACCGCTGGCGACATAGCCGCACAGATCAAAACGCTACGGGCCGCCCACAGCATCGACGCCACACCGCAGCGGGCACAACACAAACAGACCACCGCCGAGGAGCCGGTGACGGCCAGGATTCGCCGGAAGATGGAATCGGCGGAACTTGCCGGCAACCTCGCCGAACCCGACGCACCGGCGGAAGCACCGCATCCGGAAGGCCCAATAGATCAGGCCATTCTTGCCGAGCCTGATGCCCCAGGCGTGCCGCCGGACGACGCAAGCACTCCCCCGCACGGCACCCATCAGCCGCACATGACGTTCCAGCAGCGCCTTGCGGCCGAACGCCGGCACCAGGAACCGGAGCCGAGCCGGCCGTAAGCCGTGTCCCTACGGATCACACGTTTCGCTTCTCGGACTCAAGGCTGGCCGAGCATTGACGCCCGCGCCTTTCCGCCCCAAGAACTCCTTTGCTCTATCCCGTTGCGCCATCTCCTGTGTACACACCTAAAACCGACCTTCCTTCCCGAGCCTGGCGTGACACTTCGCAGCAATTCCCGGCGATCAAGAAAGCCCGTGAAAACGGGGGGGACTGCGGAGGCGTTTTCGTAAACCCGGGCGGTGGACAAACGATCTCCACCTAAGGGCTCGAATCGGCTATCATGGGCG
>Ga0181520_10005112_pt1 | contig 21246 bp, 21 predicted proteins | sample PEATcosm2014_Bin_29_FD_132451 | JGI IMG/M metagenome (GOLD analysis project Ga0181520, IMG submission 132451) | Peatland microbial communities from MTU Mesocosm Facility, Houghton, MI, USA - PEATcosm2014_Bin02_30_metaG | ecosystem: Environmental > Terrestrial > Soil > Wetlands > Peat | place... | reverse complement strand
CCGCTTTGCACTCCGCAGGGAAGTAAGTTCAGCCTACGTTCTGGCGGGCAATCTACGACAGATTACCGATGGTGGGCAGGTGGAGCGTCCGGCTACGGCTAGCGGGCGATACTTCCGGGATGCCAACATTGGGGCCCTCGGCGGGAACCATTAGGATGTGTGGGGCGGCACTACTCGAATGCGCAATCTTACATGCCATGGACGCAAGTGACTTTCAGGCGTTGGTCGTGAGCAGGTTTCCCACTCTTCGAGATGACTTCGAAGACTGGCCAAACCTCGTTCATTTGCAGGTTGGCGAGTTCCTGGCTTTCACGCAGTCCGCAATCGCAGCAGGAAATCTTGACGTGGTTGCCGAGTGCTTCGAGATTGCGACCGCCGCGTTGACGCAAGGAGACAAGAGCTTACAAAACGCCATCTACGTGTCCTATCTGGAAGACCTTGACCTTCGCAGCGGTGCAGGGCAGCGAGCAGCGCAGTTTATGCCTCCCGAACTGAAGAAGGGACGCAACGCCATTCTTGATTATGACGAGCAATTGCTGGGAAGAAAGTGCCCCACCGATGAACGTTAGGGTCCAGAATTGAGCAGGGGTTCTGAGACTATCACCGGCATTGCGGAAGTTTCACGTTGGCTGGTACTCACGGGCTGAAGCCCGCTTCATTTTGGGGCTGTCTCAGCACGACTGAAGTCGTGCCCCTTCACGTTTCCGTACCGGCTCACCGCACAGTGCAATACCGGCATAGGCCGGAATCCAAGTGCCTGCATCGGGCCGTATCACCGGCTATCTGGAAGTTTGGAGCGGACCGGTGCGGCAAAGCACCGCGGATCCCTCCGCTGCGCGTCGGGATGACCGTCTTATGGTTGCTGCTTTGCGCTTTCCTGGCGGAGGGCGTGGACTACTACGCGGAGCATTTCTTCTTCGGGGGCGGGTTTGCCGGTCCAGATTTCGAACTGGCGTGCGCCCTGGTGGACGAACATTTCTACGCCGGTGATGACGGGAAGGCCTTTTTCGCGGGCCATGCGGATCAGCGGCGTGTCGATGGGGTTGTAGACCAGGTCGAAGACTAAACGCGTGTTCAGCTCTTTCGGCTCGAGGAGCGACGCGGGCTTGACGCCGCGCATACCGACGGGCGTCGTATTAATAATCACGTCGAAATTCGACTTGACGATTTGCTCGCGTCGGATGGTTTTTGCTTTGGCCTGGCGGGCGAGTTTTTTCGCGGTCTCGGCGGTGCGATTCCAGATGAAAACTTCAGCGCCTTTTTCGACGAGGCCGAAGACGGCTGCGCGACCGGCTCCGCCTGCGCCGAGGACGAGGATCTTAGCGCCCTTCAGAGGGAGGCGGCGCTCGAGCGGACGGATGATGGCGGCGACATCGGTGTTGAAGCCGTAGAGCTTGCCATCCTGGGAGCGGACGACGGTGTTGCAGGCGCCGATTTTTTGCGAGAGCGCATCAGTTTTTGCGAGGTGCTTGATGATCTCGGTTTTGAAGGGCATGGTGATGGCGAGGCCCTGCAGCGGGACTTCGCGTGTGAGCGTGAGCAGATCGTTGATACGCGTGGTTTGGAGCGGGAGGAAAACGCCGTTCACCGTTTCGCGGCGGAAGGCGATGTTGTGCATCAGCGGGGAGAGCGAGTGGCGCACAGGATTGCCGGCGACTCCGTAGACTTTGGTGGAGGCGTCGATGTGGTCGATGCGCCAGGTTTCGCGCAGGGTGCGCGCTTCGATTTGTCCGGGGCCGGTTTCTTCTCCGGCGTGCGCCGCGGCAAAGGTGAAGACGGAGCCGGCGCGCAGGCCGAGGACGCGGCTGATGGTGCCCTGCTCGCCCATGGAGATGCCGATGAGGTTGGCTTCGTCGCGACGGCGATCGAGGAAGCGCATCATGGTGACGTTGTCGGCGAGGGTTTTCGCGGTGGCAACGATCTTGATGAACTCGGGCTGGAAGGGAAGGATGCGGTCGAAGATGGCGTCGAGGTTTTTCGTGCTCTCGAAGTCGTGATAGCTGATGATGAGCGCGGCGCCACAGGAGCGCAGTTTCCTGAGTTGCGCGGGCTTGGTGTGCTCGGCGGTTTGCAACTCGATGTCGATGAGATGACAGCCGGCGGTGGCGGCTTTCTCAAGAATCTCAAGCTCAGCGTTGATGGTGCCTTTGAATTTTCCGCCGGTCGATGCGCGACGGCAAGTGGCGATGGCGGTGACTTCGCCGCGCTCGTAGAGGAACTGCTTCAGCCTGGGAAGGACGGCTGCGGGATTGGGAAGATAGTCGAGGCGAAATTCGACGAAATGATCTTCGCGAACGATGTTCTCGGCATTCTGCATCATGTCGGCGGGAGAGGAGCCGGTGATAGCGACGCAGATTTTTCCGATACGGGAGCGGATGAAATGGGTGGAGGCGACGGCGGGTCCTTCGCGAACCGGGTTGCCGTTTGTGGGGGCGGGAACGGCCCGCGGCCCCGGCGTGATGGGGCGGGGCGTGGAGGCCTTAGCGTCGGGTTTTGGGCCGCCGTCGCGTGGGGGTGCGGCGCGCAGGACGGCAGTGGCTGATTTCATACCCGCAATTGACGCATATTAAAGAGGTTTGCGCTGCGATGCAACAACTAATGCGCGTCCGGGACGGAGTTTGACGTGAGATGAACACGGGAAGGACGGCGACGGTGCGCGCCGGGGTTGGGATTTCCTCAAGTAATGGCGATAAGTATTTTTAAATGAGAGACATCAATCGGCACCACCCAGAGGTAATGGGCCGAGGGGGCGTATGCTACACTCTCCGCACTCTGGTAACGTGACCATGAAACTCACTCTCATCGTCGCAGCCGGGCTCCTATTTGCGCAGGCTGCACCCTCCGATCCGTACGCACCGCTCCGCCTTTATGACGGCCCGTGGACGGTAACAATGCATGATGCCTCGTCGGGGAAAACGAGCACGGACTCGCTGCTGAACGCGTGCAGGCTCCTCAAGCCTTATTACGTCTGCCAGCAAACGGTGAACGGGAAGGCGGGGGCACTGGTGGTTTTTATTCCGACAGAGAAGCCTGGCGAATACCACACGCAGAATGTGCTGCCGGAGGGATGGGCGAGCGGGCGGGGGGATCTGATCATCGAGGGCGGGCACTGGACCTACCTGGGCCACGACGATGAAAACGGGAAGACGACGTGGTATCGCACGGTGAACGATTTCACGGGGACGGATCGGATTCACTTCGAGTCGTCGCAGTCGCCGGACGGCAAGACGTGGACGGTGATGCACTCGGGTGATGAGGTGCGGGGGGCTTCGTCAAACCCGTGAGGCACTAAGGCCAGTCCTGGGCGCCATGGAAGACGCGGGAAATCTCAATCGCGTGCCGCCTCACCCGGTAGACGACGATATAAGGCAAGGGCGGAAATGTAAGCTCACGCCATCCGGCCATGCGGCGGCTGATTCATCCAGGGTTGGGAGAGTCGCGGAGGCGAGCGCACTCGTCATCGTTCGGGCAATGCGGCGGGCGGCTTCGGGATTGTCGCGATCAATCCACTCGCAGATATGCTCCAAATCTTCGGCGGCGGGAGTGGACCAACGGACTTGGGTCAGGGGCGCAGAAACCGTTCCAGCCGCTGGCCAACCTGCTCATGCGTGAGGTACTCGCTGCGATCTAATGCTTCCTCACCGCGTTTGACGGCGTCAACGAAGCGGCTCTCCTCGTCGAAATACCGCGCCACAACTTGCTGTACGAGCTCGTCGGGTTTGCGGCCCTGCTGAGCGGCGGATTGCGCCAGCCTCGCCTCCTGCTCGGGCGTGAAATGCACTTCCATGATTTTCAAGGTACGTCAAAAATGTGAGGGAGGGCAATACTCGCACATCCGCGACCTTTAGAATGGCAGACGGGTGCGATGAAAAAGATACGAGTTGGGATTTTGTTTGGTGGGCGGAGCGGCGAGCACGAGGTTTCGCTGCTGTCGGCGGCTTCGGTGCTCGGGGCGATTAATCGCAACAAATATGATGTGATGCCGATTGGGATCACGAAGGAGGGCCGCTGGGTGACGGCCGGCCATGCAGAGCGGCTGCTGGGCTCGGGCGAAGGCGGGAAGCATTTGCGCGCGGGCGATCCCGATGCAACGGGGCCTGCAGCGGTGCTGCGCAGGGGTGAGTCGCTGCTGGTGCCGCCGATGCCGAGCGAGGTTATGGAGCCGTTTGAGCGCGACGCCGGAGAGGTAACGACGTCGGGGCGGGAGCAGGTGCTGAGCGTCGATGTGATTTTTCCGGTGCTGCATGGGACGTTCGGCGAGGACGGAACGATTCAGGGGCTGTTCGAGCTGGCGGGTCTGGCGTACGTGGGATCGGGCGTGCTGGGGTCGGCGGCGGGCATGGACAAGGATGCGATGAAGCGGCTGTTCGCATCGGTGAAGCTGCCCATGGTGAAGTGGGTGACGTTTCTGCGCGGCGAGTGGGAGAAGAGTCCGAAGAAAGTGCGGGCGAAGATTGAGGCGGCGCTCAAGTATCCGGTGTTCGTGAAGCCGGCGAACCTGGGATCGTCGGTGGGGATTACGAAGGCGCATAACGCGAAGGAGCTCGGGCCGGCGATTGAGATGGCGGCGCAGTTCGATCGGAAAATTGTGGTGGAGCAGGGCGTCGGTGGCAAGAACGGCAAGGCGCGCGAGCTGGAGGTTGCGGTGCTGGGTAACGATGCGCCCGAGGCTTCGGTAGTAGGCGAGGTGGTTCCCGGCAAGGAGTTTTACGACTACGAGGCGAAGTATCTGAGCGAGGGATCGGACCTGATTGTTCCGGCGAAGCTGACCAGGGAGCAGACGAAGCAGGTGCGCGCGATGGCGGTGGCTGCGTTCCAGGCGTGCGACTGCGCGGGACTGGCACGCGTCGACTTCCTGATGGAGCCAGGAAAATCCGGACGCATCTACGTGAACGAGATCAACACGCTGCCTGGGTTTACTTCGATCAGCATGTATCCCCGGCTGTGGGCCGCGTCGGGGGTGCCGTATCCGAAGCTGATCGACCGGCTGATTGCGCTGGCCATGGAGCGGCGCGTGGATAAGGATCGGAACAAATACAGCCTGTGACGAGCCTGTAGCCGGTAGCCCGTAGCCGGTAGCAAAAGCTGGGAGCTGGGAGCCAGGAGCCGGGAGGCAGAACCCCCGGCGGAGCAGAAAATCAAATTGAGACGGTCGGCGTGCCGTTGCTGGAACCGGGGGCGCGCATCAGGTGTCAAAATAAGAGGAGTAGTGTGGATGAAGTTTGCTGGGCGGATGTTTGAAAGGAGTCTCGCGCGATGACCCTGCTGGATGCTCCTGCTTTCGATGCCGGCCGAGCGCGGAGGACGCGTACGCTCGCCATCTCGGGCCTGGTGTTGTTCGTCATCGCTTTCTTTGGGACGATTCTGTGGGCTCTGGAATGGCCGTGGCAGGTCTGGCACTGGCCTTCCGATCACAAGGTGAACCAGTTTCTGGGCGCGGTGGAGGGCGGCGACCTGAACACGGCGTACGGATTGTGGAACCACGATCCGAACTGGCAGCAGCATCCGCAGCAGTACCAGCCTTACGACTTCACCGCGTTTCAAAAGGACTGGGGCCCGGCGAACGAGGACTACGGGCAGATCAGGAGCCACACGCTGTTTATCGCTCACCGGGTGGGGAACGGCGTGGTGATCGGGCTCTACATCAATGGAGTGCAGAAGCCGCTGTTCCTGCGAGTGGATAACAAGGCGAAGACGATTGGGTTTTCGCCGGTGGAGTTGAGCCGGGAACCGTGAAAAAGCAGCGAGTAGGCAACAGGGAACAGGGAAGAGAAAAAAGCGATAGCGTTCAGCGTTTAGAAACGCAGCCCAGTGACGGACGACTCTCTCGAACAGGCCCCGTGTCCGGATTTCGCACTCCTTAGCCACTTCCGTGGCATACCGATAGCACCAAAGAGTCAACAGCAGACCGGCCGCGTCGCGGCACACTGAGAGCTGGCGAGTCGGCAATTTGCTGACTCGGCTTGAACCTGGCGGATGGGGGGCGCTTGTGCGCCCAGACGAGCCAGTTCCTGGTCTGCACAATGCAAGCGCTGGCTGAACGGTGCACGCTTCGCCTCCTCGGAGATTCCGATCTCGCGCTCTCGCCCGTTGGTTTCGGGGCGTGGGCGCTGGGGGGCGACGGCTGGCGTTACTCTCTCGGGGCTCAGGATGACCGGGAATCGATTGCCGCCATCCACTGTGCGCTCGACCTGGGCATCAACTGGATCGATACCGCCGGCGTTTACGGGCTCGGCCGTTCGGAAAAAGTGGTGGCCCGCGCGCTGCGAAGTTCGCCGCATAAGGCGCAACTTTTTACGAAGATTTCCGTGCGCTGGCGCGAGGATGGATCGCTTTACAACTGTCTCCGGTCCGAATCCCTGACCGAAGAGGTGGAGGGATCGTTGCGGCGCCTCGGAGTTGAAGCCATCGATCTGGTGCAGGTGCACTGGCCGGAGCCGGACGCGGACATCGAGGAGGGCTGGGAGACGCTGGCCCGGCTGCGCGAGCAGGGAAAGATCCGATGGATCGGGGTATCGAACTTCTCCGTTGCCCAGATGCGACGGGCGATGAGGATTGCGCCCATTACGAGCTTGCAGCCGAATTACTCGATGTTGCGGCGCAAGGCTGAGGCGGACGTTCTTCCCTTCGCCCGGGCCAACGGCATCGGCGTTATCAATTACGCGCCGATGGGCTCGGGACTGCTGACGGGCAACCTGGATGCACGAAGGATCGCGGCGCTGCCCCTGGATGACTGCCGGCGAACAATGGCGCAGTTTCATGAGCCGCGTTTGAGCCGCAACCTGCGCCTGGTGGAATTGCTGCGGGAGATCGGCAGAGGGCACAGCGTGAGTGCGGGCGCTGTGGCGGTGGCGTGGACGCTTCATCATCCGGCCATCACGGGAAGCATTGTGGGATTTCGCAGCGTCAGGGAGGTGGAAGAGATCGCCGCGGCGCTCCACTTTCGACTGAGCGAAGACGAATACCGCGAGGTCAACGGATTTCTTACGTCGATTCGGTGGTATCTGGATACGCTGTACGCCCGGTTTACCGATGCCGCGCCGGTCTCGGGTCAGCGTCTCCGCACAGGGGCGGCGCTCGCATATGGATCGACATCGACTCCGGCCGTTTCGAAAGGCTGATGCCGGGGTCGCATCGCAGAGCGCGGGAAGCTTCTAATTCAGAGCTTTTAAGGAACCTCGCTGGGGGCAAAGCCCACTGTCCATTGGTCTTTACGGCACGGCTGAACAGCTTGCGGAAAAAAGTCGGCTTCAGAAGGAAAGCGAAAACGCAGGGGCTAAAGCCCGAATGATTCCAGGGCGGTTACGACACGGATAAACTCGTGCGCTGTGACAAAAGCACCTTGTTTCGGCATTTGTTCGGGAGCTGTGAAGCGGTGCCTTTTGAAAGCAGCTTACCGCCGGATGTTCAGGTCGCGTCCAAAACGGGACAGGAGGAGTACTTTCGGTTGAATCGAGAGCCGAATCTTATGGACGGTCGGGTGGCGGGGCTCAAGCTTCTTGCTGTGTGGTGAACCTGGCGTTCTCCGGGTTGCGGGTTTTGGGTTTGGACGGTTTTTTCCGTGAGTGGTGAAGCCGTGCTCTTTGCAAGCAGCGGCTCAATCAGAGTTTGCCTGACGCCGAAGTCCCGCAGAGCGAGGGGATGGCCGGTCGTCAGCCCTGGGGCTTTTGCATCGCGCCTGTGGGGTGAACCTGGCGTTCGCCGGGTTGCGGGTTTTGGGGTTTGGGCTGGGTTTTTTCCGCTAGCTGTGAAACCGTTCCCTTTGAAAGCTTGCTGATTTTTTTCCCACGTTGTTCAGCGTCGTTCCCGAAATGGTTCAGGAAGCGTTACTCTCGGGGCGAAGCGGGAGTCGAGTTGTATGGACGGTCGCAGGGGCGCGGGAGCACACTTCTTGCTGTGGGGTGAACCTGGCGTTCGCCAGGTTGCGGGTTTTGGTGTTTGGGCTGGGTTTTTTCCGCGAGTTGTGAAGCTGCGCCCTTTGCAGGCAACGGCTCAATCAGAGTTGCCCTGACGCCGAAGTCCCGCAGAGCGAGGGATGGTCAGTCGTCAGCCCTGGGGCTTTTGCATGGCGCCTTGCATGACGCGCTCGAGGCTGGCTTCGTCTTCGACGTTGACGCAGGTTTGGCTGCGGTCGATTTGGCGCATTAATCCCCCGAGGACTTTGCCGGGGCCGACTTCAACGAAGAAGGCAGGATTTTGCGCGATGAGCAGGCGCACGGAGTCGACCCAGCGGACGGAGGCGGTGACCTGGCGGATGAGCGCTTCGCGCAGCTGATCAGGATCGGTAACCAGGGCCGCATCGACATTGACGGCCACAGGGACGGTGGGAGCTGCGAAGGTGAGCGATTGGAGCAGTTCAGCGAGGCGATCCTGGGCGGGCTGCATGAGCGCGCAATGAAAGGGGGCGCTGACCTGGAGCATGACGATGCGTTTGGCTCCCTTTGCTTTGCATAACTCCGCCGCGCGCTCGACGGCGGTCACATAGCCGGAGATAACCGTTTGCTCGGGCGAATTAAAGTTAGCGGGGGAAACGACATTGCGGGTCTCGGCCGCGGCGGCCGCACAGGCCAGGGTGGTTTCGTCCGAAGGCAGACCGAGGACGGCGGCCATGGCGCCTTTGCCGGCGGGTACGGCTTCCTGCATGAACTGGCCGCGGCTGCGTACGGTGCGGACGGCATCGGCGAAGTCGAGCGAGCCGGCGGCGACGTTGGCAGCGTACTCGCCGAGGGAGTGCCCGGCAACCCAGGTGGGAGCGATACCCTTTTCGGCGAGCACACGGAGGGCGGCGACAGAGACGGTGCAGATGGCCGGCTGCTGAATTTCAGTGAGCTTGAGCTCATCTTCGAGCCCATCGAAACAGAGCTTCGAGATGGAAAAGCCGAGGGCTTCATCGGCTTCTTCGAAGGTCCGGCGGGCGGCGGGAAATTTTTCGGCCAGGTCGCGGCCCATGCCGGTGTACTGCGAATTTTGTCCTGGAAAAATGAAGGCGAGCTTCGACATGTCTCTGGGCAGATTAACAGGCGAGGGGGCGATTTTGGACGCCGCGTTCCGTACCAGGGCACGTTCCACAAAGGGGCACGCGCGAGTCGTGCTCTTCCGGCGTCGGCTTTGAAAAGGGATTAACTTTCTGCGAGGCTCGTGCGTCTATAGCTCAGAGGCGCGCGGGGCGCTGCACCGAATGCTGACGCCCCTTGCTGCCCTCCATGAAAGCCCCGGTGGTTCGTGGGTCCGCCGGGGCTTTTCTTTTTTGAACAGGCTGCGCCGATCAGGCGGAGGCAGCAAGATGCGCCGAGGGCCGCAGGCCATTGCTGGGGACCGCCGGTGAAGTGTGATGCGTGAGCCGATGGACAAAGTGGTACGGGGGCCAGGGGCCGGAGAGTTGCATCTGACAGTCCTTCATGAGCAGGCTGGCGCTGGAATATTTGTTTTGATAGCGCTCGATGCCGGCTGAGTCGATGAGGTGGGCGATGTCGAGAAGCATCTTGCCCGATTCCATGCGCTTGCAACTGACTTCTTCGGCCAGAGGCAGAAACATGCGGTGCATCTGAACGGTGACGGCGCGGGCCTTGGTTTGGCGTTCGCGCTGCAGGGCGGCGTTTTCGCGCAGGTTGGACAGATACGCCTTGCCGACAGTGGGCGGCAGAGCCTGGGGAACATAGCGGCGAACCTGATCGCGGCAGCAGTCGTCGAGCATGACCTTGAGGTGCATCTCGGCTTTGCCGCGGAGGCGTTCAATGTTGGTGATGAACTGGCGCTGGTTGGAGCGGATGGAGCGCCGGAGGGCCTCGTCATCGGCGAAAACAGTGCCAAAACGGAAGGGCAGGACGGTGGAAGTTTTGAAGCAATCGGAGATGACGCGGGCGTGTTCGACGCCGGCCTGGTGGTTGAGATTTTCGGAGGGGGAATGTTCGCTGACGATAACGGCTAAATCACTGGCTGGGTAGAGGAAGATTTGGTTTCCCTGGATTCCCGTAACTGCTTCCATTGGAATTGGCTTTCGGTGACGAAGCAGTTCGGGAAAGGCTTGTCGTTCGGTTATGCAGTAGGCATACCACGCCATATTAGGTCGCTCCGCATGCTGGATTGGGAAAGGGTTGGGAACGTGAGCGTTGAGGGGATGGACATGGTTCTACGACTTTAAGGCTTCACTAAACTGCAACGTATGCTAGTCCCGCGTATGAACCACTGGCAACAGGCGGTTTGCGCAAGATGGCATCGGTAAGCAGGGCACTCCGAAGTAACTTTCGCGTAATGGAAATGTTATTTATGGGATGAATACTCGGGTTAAAATGATCAGTTTTAGGATTCGATGGAATAGAATGGCGGCTCAATTGTGATGAGGCTCGCCCCCAGGGTCCTGAATCGTTCTTCGCGGCGGCGGGAATTGCCTGCTCTGTTATGGAATCGGTTGCACACTCGACTCTGGTATGACAGGCCTTTTTTGGGTGACGGGCCTTTTCAGGAGTGGACAGGCGAGGCGAGTTTGCGCGCTTCGCGTCCGGCGAAGACGGCCTGGAGTTCGGCCGCAATGGCGAGAGCGATGGCGGCGGGCGAGTGGCCGCCGAGGTCGAGGCCGACGGGGGAGTGCAGGCGCGCCATGCATTCGGCGGGCGTTAGGCCGAGGCCGGGTGCGATTTCGCCGATGAGGCGCTCGGTGCGGCGGCGGGGCCCGAGGATGCCGATGTACTTCATGTCTTTAGCGAGGAGCGCCGACAGGATTTTGCGGTCTTGCTCGTAGCTGTGGGTCATGATGACGGCGGCTTGTTCGGAGGCGATGCTGGCGAGAGCGAGGTCAAGGCACTGGGTGGCCGCTGCACGCGGGAAGCGCTCCGGGCGGGCCAGGTTGGAGCGGTCGTCGGCGATGACGACGTGCCAGTCCAGGGCCGCCGTGAATTCGAGGAGAGGTTGAACGTCGTCGCCTGCGCCGAAGAGGATGAGGGCGGGGGGCGGGGCGATCAGCTCGACGAAGAATCCTCCGGTGTGCGCGGACTTGCCGGTTCGCAGGGCTTTGTTGGCGAGGGTCTTTTCTTTTGCGCTGGCTTTGCGTTGGTAGAGGGCGTCGCCGGCTTCGTTGACGATGACCGCGGTCCCGGGGGAATTTGTGCTGGTGTTGATTACGATTACGGATTCGGTGCGGTCGTCGACGCAGCGGCGGAGGGCTTCGAGGTTTTGTGCGGCCGGCTCGCCGCGTTCGAGCAGGACGATCACGGTGCCGCCGCAGCCGAGGCCGTAGGGCATGTCGCCATCGTCGTCGAAGAAGCTGGAGTAGCGCTGCAGGGATGGACCTTGTTCAGTGAGCCACCAGGCTTTCCTGGCGATTTCAGCTTCGAGGCAGCCGCCGCTGACGGTTCCGGCGCGCTGGCCGGAGGCGGTGAGGATCATCCGCGCGCCGGGGCGACGGTAGGCTGAGCCCTCGATGGCGACGATGGTGGCCAGGCAGATCTCTTCTTGCGCCGCGCTGGCGCGTTTCCACAGATCGAGAATTTGTCTCAACTCGGACATAACGAAGCGCTCACCACAGAGGACACAGGGTGCCCGGAGAACGGCCGCTGTTCCGCGTGCTCTATGCCGTCATCGTCTGCTGCCCGGTGAGGAGGCTTTCGATGCGGACCGGCAGCTTGCGTACCCGCACGCCGGTCGCGTGATAGACGGCCATGGTCACCGCGGAAGCGATCCCCGCGAGGCCGATTTCACCGATGCCGCGCGCACCGTACTCGTTCAGGTGAAGATCAGGATACTCCACAAAAATGCAGTCGAGCTCGGGAATGTCGGCGTTGGTGGAGACGATGTAGTCGGCAAAATTGTTGTTTAGCGGTTTGGCGTTGCGCCTGTCGTAAATCGTTTCTTCGAACAGCGCCATGCCGATGCCCATAACGACCGCGCCCAGGATCTGGTTGCGGCCGGTGCGGTGGTTGATGATTTTTCCAGCATCGATGACGGTGAGGGCGCGGTTGACGCGGAGGCGTGCGATGCCGGGATCCCACGCGACTTCGATGAACTGCGCGCCGAATGAATGCGAGGAGAACTGATGCGAGGTTGCGGGGTCGGGTGCGGTGCGCGACTCGGCTTCGAGCGCGGCGAGGCGATGGTGCGCCAGGATTTCCTGGAAGGGCAGGCCGGATTCGGGCGGGCTGTCGGCCAGGTGAATGCGGCCGGCGGTCATGATGAGCTTAGGCGGATCGCCGCCCGCGTTTGTTGGATTGGCGCCGGCGCTGGCCCGCTTGAAGGGCGAGGAGGGCATGGTTTGCGCCGCGGCGATGACGCGGTCGATGGCGCCGTTGGTCGCTGAGGAGACGGCGGGCAGAATTGTGGCCGTGACGGTGGAACCGCCGGAGGTGGGGCCGTCGGGGAGCGAGCTGTCGCCGAGGACGACTTCGATTTTGTCGATGGGGATACCGGTTTTTTCCGAGACGACCTGAGCGAAGACGGTGTAGGTGCCGGTGCCGATGTCCTGGGTGGCACAGGTGGCGCGCGCGGTGCCGTCAGCGTTGAGGCGGACGCGGACGGTGGCTGAGCCGCGGCCGGCGTGCCATGTTGCTGTGGCCATGCCCCAGCCGAGGATTTCGTCACCGCTCTTCATGGATCCGACCCGGGGCGTGCGCTTCTCCCAGCCGAATTTCGAGGCGCCGATCTGGTAGCACTCGCGGAGATGCTTGCTGGAGAAGGGGCGGACGGGGCTGAAGCTTTCGTCCTGCTCGGCATAGTTTTTGAGGCGCAGCTCGAGGGGGTCGAGGTTGAGCTTGATCGCGAGCTCGTCCATCGCGGATTCGAGGGGGAAGAGGCCGGGGACGATGCCGGGGCCACGCATGGGCGTGGGGGTTCCGATGTTCATGGGGACGAGGGTTTGGTTGGCGGTGACGTTGTCGCAGCTATACAGCATGGTGGTGACGCCGGTGCACTGCTCGACGTAGGTATCGACCATGGAGGTGGGCTGGAAGACGTCATGCTGGACGGAGAGGAGCTTGCCATCCTGGGTGGCCCCGAGGCGCATGCGCTGCTGGGCGAGCGGACGATGGCCGACCGTCGTGAACATCAGGCTTCGCGGCACGACGAATTTGACAGGGCGCTTGACGCGCTTTGCAGCCATGGCGGCGACGAGCGAGTGCGGCCACGGGAAGAGCTTGCCACCGAAGCCCGATCCGCAGAAGGGCGAGAGGACCTGGACCTGATCGACGGGGATGCCGAGCATCTCGGAGAGCACGTGCTGGTGGTTGACGACGCCCTGGGAAGACTCATAGAGGATGACTTTGTCGCCGTCCCATTTGGCGATGGTGGCATGCATCTCCATCGGGTTGTGGGTTTCGACGGGGAGGACATAGGTCTCGTCGATTTTGACGGGGGCGCTGTCGAAAGCCGAGTCCGCCGCACCGCGAACATAGTGGATGCGGGGCGGCCCTTGCGGCGGAGGCGCGTCGCCGATTTCTACGACATCGGGTTGGGCTTTGTAGTCGACTTTGACGTGGGCGGCGGCGTCCTGGGCTTGTTCGAAGGTATTTGCAACAACGACAGCTACATATTGGCCGTAGTAGTAGACCTTGTCGTCTTCGAAGGGCGGTCGGACTTCGCCGGCGCGGCTGCTCTGCTCGAGTTGACCAGCGGGACGGAAGAGCTGGTCGGTGTTGCCGTGATGAATGATGGCGAGGACGCCGGGCATGCGCTCGGCGATGGAGATATCGATGTTCGCGATGCGCGCGTTGCCGACGGTCGAGGCGACGGGAACGCCGAAGGCGATGTTGTCCATCGGGTGATCGACCGCGTAACGGGCTGCGCCGGTGACTTTCAGCGATCCTTCGATGCGCTGGATGGGCGCGCCGATTATCGATGTGCTCATGCGTTCTCTCCTCAGGCCGATTGAGTGGTTTCAGTGAGTGTGCGAATGAGGGCACGCTTCGCCAGCTCGATTTTGAAGGCGTTGTACTTGAGGGGTTTCGCGCCGGCCATGGCTGCTTCGGCTGCGCGGTGGAAGGTTTCCGAAGTGGCTGGCTGGCCTTCGAGGGCGTTCTCAGCTTCGCGGGAGCGCCAGGGTTTTGTGCCGACTCCGCCGAACGCGATGCGTGCGCGCTGGACGGCGCCGCCGCTGACGTTTATTACAACGGCTGATGAGGCGAGCGCGAATTCGTACTGGGCGCGGTCGCGGAGTTTGAGGTAGACGGAGCGCGTGCCGGAGGCGAGGGCGGGCAGCGTGACATGCGTGATGAGTTCGCCGGGGAGGAGGAGGTTTTCGCGGTCGGGCGTCGAGCCGGGGACGAGGTAAAACTCGTCGAGGGCGATGGTGCGTTCGCCTTTCGAGCCCCGGGTGTGGACTGTGGCTTCGAGGGCCATCATGGCCACGGCCATGTCGGAGGGATGCGTGGCGACGCAGTGGTCGCTGCCGCCGAGGACGGCGTGAATGCGATTGAATCCATCAAGCGCGGCGCAGCCGGAGCCGGGCTGACGTTTGTTGCAGGGGTAGTTGGTGTCGCGGTAGTAGTAGCAGCGGGTTTTCTGCAGAAGATTGCCGCCGGTGGTGGCCATGTTGCGGAGCTGCGGCGATGCGCCGGAGAGCAGGGCCTGAGAGAGGACAGCGTATTGCTGTTGGACAGTTTGGTTCGAGGCGAGGTCACTATTGCGGACCAGAGCGCCGATGCGGAGTCCGCCATTAGGGAGGGTTTCGATGCGGTCGAGGGGGAGGCCGTTGATGTCGACGACGGACTGCGGCTGGAGGACGTTGAGCTTCATCAGGTCGACGAGGGTGGTGCCGCCTGCGATGAAGGCGCCGCCGGAGCGGGCCGCGTTCTGGACGGCGGCGTCGACGGTGTGGGCCTGGCTGTAGCGAAATACCTGCATGGCGACTCCTAGGCGGTTTTGCGGGCGCGGGCTTGTTGCACGGCAGCAACGATGTTGTTGTAGGCTCCGCAGCGGCAGATGTTGCCGCTCATAGCGGCGCGGACCGCATTGTCATCGGGACCGATGGGCTCGTGGAGGAGCGCCGTGGCGGACATGATCTGGCCGGGCGTGCAGTAACCGCACTGGAATCCATCGTGATCGAGGAAGGCTTGCTGGACCGGGCTGAGCTGGCCGTTTTGCGCGAGGCCTTCGATCGTTGTGATCTTGTCGCCCTGATGCATGATGGCGAAGCTGAGGCAGGAGTTGACGCGGCGGCCGTTGACGTGGACGGTGCAGGCCCCGCACTGGCCGTGGTCGCAGCCCTTCTTGGTGCCGAAGAGCTGGAGGTGATCGCGGAGGGCGTCGAGGAGGGTGACGCGGGGCTCGAGGCGGACGCGATACTCCTTGCCGTTGATGTTCAGCGTGACGGGGACTGCGCCTGGCACGCGTGGGGGAGATTCTTTTTCAGGGGCTTCGGTTTCGGTGGCGTGAGCCAGCGGTGAGGCTGTAGCAGCGACTCCAGCCGCGCCGAGTTGGGCGAGGAAGGAGCGGCGCGAGAATCTTCCGAGGGTCGGCTCGCGTTCCTGATCGGTTGTCGGCTTTTTGCCGGTGTCGGCTTCCTGGGTGTCTAAGAGGGGATTCTTAGGCTGGTCCATCGCGGCTCCTGCCCACTTTGGATGTTTTGGATCGGCCTGGAGAATCAAAAAACTGCGGTGACGACGCGAGGGCGCGGTGGAGTGGGGGCTGGTTCGGGGAAAACCACTGGATGCAGCCGATTCTTAAGGCTACGTTACGTTGCGGGCGGCGGTCGCTGTGTTCTTCTTTTTCTTGCGGCGGCTGAGGACGAAATCGTTGTCGCGGGTGCGTTGCCTGGCGCTGGCTTTGTCGATTTTGCGCCAGAAGGCCACGAAATAATCCACGGCGGAGATGATAGAGACTGCGGCGGTGTAGTAGATGCCGACCACGGCGAAGAGATCGACGGGCATGACGAACCAGCCGATGTGCCAGGAGTACCAGGCGTGGTCGAGGGTGGCGGCGACGACGGAGACGATCTGGATGACGGTTTTGAGTTTGCCGACGTCGCTGGCTTCGATGGTGAAGCCTTCGGTAGAGGCGATGGAGCGGAGGCCGCTTACCAGGAATTCGCGGCCGATGACGACGACGACGATCCAGGCTTTGACGACGTGGGGGTTGAACTCGACGAGGGCGACGTAGGCGGAGGTGATGAGGAGCTTGTCGGCGAGAGGGTCGAGGAGCATGCCCATGGTGGTGATCTGGCCGCGGTGGCGGGCGAGGTAGCCGTCGACGCCGTCGGAGATGGAGAGGAGGATGAAAAACAGGGAGGCAATGACTTCCTGCTCGCCGTGGAAGCTTCCGTGAGGAAAACGCGGCGAGAGCATCCAGATGAGCACGGGGATGCAGAAGATCCGGCCCATCGTAATGGAGTTGGGGAGGTTCACGCGGGATGCGCCCCTGTTGTCATTATGCACCAGAGGGGGGAGTGGGCCGGGGCCTGGGTTACTCCAGTCATGACACGAAAGAACTTTGGTAGGAGGGGGTTCGATTGACTATAGTGATCGCAGGAACCTCGATGAATCCAAACGCAGGGCAATCAGCGGTCGACAGGCTCATTGCGCTGGCGCAGCAAAAACCAGCGCGGGCGAGCACCACCAGCGAAGAGCTGACGGAGCTGGAGACGGTCCCGCTGGGGCTGCCTTCGCCGAGGGAGCTGGAGCACAATCCTATGTGGAAAGCGCTGCTGCAGTTGCGGGTGTTTCTGCCGTATGTGGCGCGGCTGCTGGAGATGAGCAGTCCGTCGCAGCAGTCCGGCGCGCTGACGACCGAATTGCGCAGCGAGGTGCGGCAGAGCGTAGGAGCGCTGGAGAGCTCGCACCGCGACCTGCGGCTGGCGGTGCAGGACCAGACGGTGGAGATCAAGCGGATCGAGGAGACGGCGATCCGCACGCGCGAGGCGACGGAGCGCAACGCTCTGGAGGTGACTGAGCTGGCCGAAGATGTGCGGTCGATGCGGTCGCTGGTGAAGACGGCGCTGGTGATTCTGGTGCTGCTGTTTTTGTCGCTGATCGGGACGGCGATTTTTTTGCTGGTGAAGTTCAGGCCTCTGGCGCACTGAGCTGTGTCTGAGGCAACGGCAGGGGCGGGTTCGGCCTCTTCTTTTTGGATAGGAGGAGTTATGGCCGATGCTTTGAGGAAGCCTGAGGAAGTTCCGGAAAACTCAGATGAGGGTGCGCAGGACGAGCATGAGGCGAGTCTGGGCGAGGATATTCGTGCGCGCGTGAAGCATGTTCACAAGGGCGATGTGGGCGTGCCGGGGACGAATGACGAGGTTTTTCAGGGGTCGAAGGTGCGGGAGCTGGAATAGACAGCCGGTAGCCGGTAGCCAGTAGCGGGTAGCTGCGGATCAGGTGGAAGAACCTGCTTTCTGGTCCTCGGCCCACATCCACCCGGTGATAGCTTCGCGGATGTTATCCAGCGCTTCCTTATCGTCACGGCCCTGGGAGACGCAGCCCGGCAGGGCGGGACATTCGGCCACGATCCAGCCGTCTTCCGCTTTTTCGAGGGTCACGTGAAACAGCATGCTGAATCGTCCCGTTAATACGTCCGTTAATGCGTTCCGTTAGTACGTCCTGATTTAGTGTACATATTCCGAGGACGCTTAACGAAGCCAGATAAGAGCTCCCATACGCCGCGCCAGCGCGAGGTTTTGGCCGGGTTTTCCTGCGTCGGGAGCGCTATACTGCGCGAAGAAATGTTGAGGTGACCCTGGAATGGCAACACTGAGCGTGCAGGAGACGGAATTGCCGATCACCGCGGACGACTTCAGCGCTCTGGAAGAGCGTGTGGTGCGCGCGGTGGAAGTGGTGAAACACGAGCGCGCGGCGCGGGCGGAGGCTGACAAGAATGCGGCGCGGCTGCAGAGCCTGCTGGATGCACAGTCCGGACTGCTGGAGCAGGCCAAGGAGCAGCTACGCACGCTGGAACGCGAGCGGGAGCTGGTCCGCCAGCGGGTGGAACGGCTGTTGAAGCAGATTGACGAGATTGCCTGACCATGGCCGAGGACAATGCCATCACGGTCGATATCTACGACCAGACCTACCGGCTGGGCGGCAACGACCGCGAGTATGTGGAGCGGCTGGCCGCGACCGTGGACGCGAAGATGCGCGCCGTAGCGTCGCAGGGACGGACGGTGGACTCGCTGCGGGTCGCCGTGCTGGCGGCGCTCAATCTGGCCGACGAGCTGGCGCGGCTGGAGGAGCGGTACGCCGCGGTGACCGGCGCGGGCGACAGCGTGGAATCGATCCGGAGCCGGGCGCACTCGCTGAGCGGGATGCTGGATGAGGTGTTGGGGGAAGAGCGCAAGGCGGGCTAGTTTCAGCGGACAGCGGTTAGCGGACAGCGTTCAGAAAAAGCGGCAACGTTAGATTGTGACGGCGACGGTTACAAATACGGCGAAGATTCCGTTTGGCGGGGTGACGCCTGAGGAGTAAAGCAGGCTTCTGCAGAAGGCCGAAGTGCCGCCGTGGAGCGCATTCAGCATCACTCGAAACCCAATCGTCACTGGTCATGGAGGCGGCAGGATCGATCATGCTATATTGTGCGGGCTATTGCACCAAGGGATCGCAACGATGAAGAAAGCGGCAATTCTCCTTGTTCTGAGTATTTCGTTTAGCGCTTTGGCGCAAAACAAGCAAGCACCCACCACGCTGCGCGGCGTTTTGCTGGAGCAGTTGCACGACACGCACGACACCGAGGACTGGTTTGTGCCGGCGAAGATCGCGGTGGCGGGCCTGACGGCCGAGCAGGCGAAGTGGATGCCACCGGGAGGCGGGCACTCGGTTGGACAACTGGCGTATCACATCTGGTATTGGGATAACCGCGCTCTCGTGCAGTTCAGGGGCGAGAAGCCGGAGCCTTTCGACGGGAACAACGACTCGACGTTCACCAGCTTTAGTGCGGCGCAGTGGGACGACCTGCAGAAGAAGCTGGACCAGGTGATGACGGATTGGGAGAAGGCGGTGGAGGCGGCCGACGATGCGACGCTGGCTAAGAACGCGTCGCTGATCGCACATGTCGGGGCGCACGATGCGTACCACATCGGGCAGATTCTCTATGTGCGGAAGCTCGAGGGGGCGTGGGACCCGAGTAAGGGCGTGAAGTAAGGGGCTTCGGCCGCGCCGCGTGGGCGCAAATGGCGGGAATTTCGCGGCCTGGAGCAATCCAAACCTGAACGCGCGGTCGTATATCTGGATAGACATGCGACCGCGTTCGATCATCCTCGGAGTTTTGTTGAGCCTGCTGATGGCGGCGCTGGCTTTGGCTGAATCGCCGGCGCCCGCGTCGCAGCTTGTGTGGCAGCCGTGGTCCGATGCGGTGTTCGCGCAGGCGCGGGCCGAACACAAATTTGTGCTGCTGGATCTGGAAGCGGTGTGGTGCCACTGGTGTCACGTGATGGACGACGTCACATACAAGGATCCCATCGTGATCCGGCTGCTGCACGAGCATTATTTGCTGGTTAAGGTCGATCAGGATTCGCGGCCGGACATTTCGAATCGCTACGAGGATTACGGATGGCCGGCGACGGTGGTGTTTGCCGGCGATGGGTCGGAGATCGTCAAGCGGCAGGGGTACATTCCGCCGCGGCCGATGTCGTCGATGCTGCAGGCGATTATCGACGATCCATCGCCGGGGCCGAGCGTGGTGAAGGAGGCGGCGTTTCATCGAGCGGCGAATGCGGCGATGGCGCCGGCGCTGCTCGAACGAGTGCGCGCCAGCTACGAGAAGCAGTACGACAAGGATGCGGCGGGGTGGGGATTCGGGCACAAGTATCTCGATGGGGATTCGGTGGAGTACGCGCTGCGGGCGGCTGCGCGGGGCAACGCGGTTCTGGCGAAGCGGGCAGAGGACACATTGCACAATGCGACGGCGCTGATCGATCCGGTATGGGGCGGGATGTATCAGTATTCGGTGGATGGCGTGTGGAAGGAGCCGCACTTCGAGAAGCTGATCGGAATCCAGGCGGTGGCGCTGCGCGAGTATGCGCTGGCCTATGCGCAGACGCAGAACCGCGAGGACCTGAGGGCAGCCGAGTCCGTGCATCGCTACGTGAGGGGCTCTCTGATGTCACCGGCGACGGGCGCGTTTTATGTTTCGCAGGATGCCGATCTGCACGATGGGGAGGAAAACGCATCGTATTTCGAGCTTGCGGATGCTGAGCGGCGGAAGCGGGGGATTCCGCGCATCGACGAACATGTGTATGCGCGGGAGAACGGTTGGATGATCTCTGCGCTGTGCGTATACTCGGCCGCGTCGGGCGATGCGTCGGCGCTGGGGGAGGCGCGGCGTGCGGCGGGCTGGATCGCGGCGCATCGCAGTTTAGCTGGCGGTGGATTTCGTCATGGCGAGGCCGATCCCGCGGGGCCGTATCTGGGCGACACGCTGGCGATGGGGCAGGCTTTTCTGGAGTTGTACAACGTGACGGGCAATCGCGACGATCTGCGCGTTGCCGAAACCGCCGGGCACTTCATCGCGGGGCATTTCGCTCCGGCGGCACGCGGAACGGGGTTCGTGACTTCGGCGACCGCGACCGATGCGGCGTATCGCCCTCATCCGGATCGGGACGAGAACATTGCGCTGGTGCGGTTTGCGACGAGGCTGGCGCTGGCTTCGGGCGACGATCGATACGAGGCGATGGGCCTTGAGGCGATGCGGTATCTTGCGGCGGAGTCGATAGCCACGCAGCCTCTGTCGGCCGGCATTCTGCTGGCGAACGAGGATGCGAGTCAGGCACCGATGCACGTCACGGTGGTTGGGCCGGCGACGAATCCGCAGGCGTTGGCGCTGCATGAAGCCGCGCTGCGCAGCATTGGGTCGCACGAGCTGATCGAGGTGAGGGATCCAGCGGATCGGTCGCCGATCCCGACGAAGGTGACTTATCCACAGCTCGGGCGGCCGGCGCTGTTTCTGTGCACCGCAACGGCGTGCTCGTCGCCAGTGTTCGATGCGGATCAGGTGCGGGGCAAGATCGAGCGGGCTGAGCTGCGCGGGCAGTAGATGCAAGTGTCCACTTTCAAAGGCGAACATGGTGTCAGGTCGCGGCGCTCAAGTGCAGAACCGAGGTGGATCGCCGAATCGTCCCGTTTCGGGATTACTTCCGAAATGGGATCAAAATGCAAACTGACCCATTTGTGGGAAGGCGTGCCGCTTGCTAATTTGCGGGTGATGCCGTTAGCATCCACACAAGAGATCGGCCTGCAAAGCAGGTGAGGGCGGTCAACGCTGGATGAACCTACATTCATGCGAACAGGGGGCTCGACTCGACAAATCGGTTCGGTGTGCAGTGTCCGCCAGTCCGGAATGCCT
>Ga0181520_10005111_pt1 | contig 21253 bp, 16 predicted proteins | sample PEATcosm2014_Bin_29_FD_132451 | JGI IMG/M metagenome (GOLD analysis project Ga0181520, IMG submission 132451) | Peatland microbial communities from MTU Mesocosm Facility, Houghton, MI, USA - PEATcosm2014_Bin02_30_metaG | ecosystem: Environmental > Terrestrial > Soil > Wetlands > Peat | place... | reverse complement strand
GAAGATGAGCATTCCGTCGTCGTTGCCGCCGTTTTGCACGCGGCGCGCGATGACAAACATTGGCGGCAGCGCATCGGGGATTGATTGCACAATTCCGGCTGGCTAAATGTCTTTTCCGGCGCGTGTTTCGTGGTTAAATTTTCTGCGCGATGATTCAATACCTCGATTTGTTGCGGCATGTGCTGGAACACGGCAGGTTCAAGGCCGACCGCACGGGCACCGGCACGTTTTCCGTTTTCGGCGCGCAAATCCGGTGCCCGTTGCGCGAATCGTTTCCGCTGCTCACCACGAAGAAAGTCCACACCAAGTCCATCATTTACGAGCTGCTCTGGTTTTTGCGCGGCGACACGAATGTCAAATGGCTCAACGATCACGGCGTGACGATCTGGAACGAATGGGCGGACAAGGATGGCAATCTGGGCCGCGTTTATGGCGCGCAATGGTGCGACTGGCGCACTGCCGACGGCCGCAGCCTGAACCAGATTGACGACGTGATCGCGCAGATCAAAAAGAATCCCGACAGCCGGCGGCTCATCGTGAGCGCGTGGAATCCCGGCGAAATCGGGCAGATGGCGCTGCCGCCGTGCCACACGCTGTTCCAGTTTTATGTAAGCGATGGCGAATTGAGTTGCCAGCTTTACCAGCGCAGCGCGGATATTTTCCTCGGCTTGCCGTTCAATATCGCCAGTTACGCGTTGCTCACGCTGATGGTGGCGCAGGTGTGCGGCTTGAAGCCGGGCGAATTCGTCCACACGTTCGGCGATCTGCACCTTTACTCAAATCACGTCGAGCAGGCGAAGCTGCAATTGTCGCGCGAGCCGCGTCCACTGCCGCGGATGAAATTAAATCCGGCGGTGAAGGACATCCGCGATTTCAAGTTCGAGGATTTTGAACTGATTGGCTATGACCCGCATCCGGGCATCAAGGCGCCGGTGGCCGTCTAAAATGAACCACCAATTCACCAAGGCACAAAGAATGATTGCACTTGGTGTCTTTGTATCTTGGTGGTTAAGCAAATGAAACCCTTCAAGGCCATCGCCGCATTGCCGAGGTCGGTCTGGCTGGGCGGGCTGTTCATTATTTTGGTGACGCTGGCGGCATATTGGCCGGTGTTTTCCGCCGGGTTCATCTGGGATGACGATGCTTATGTCACGGACAATTCGCTGCTGACCGATCCCGACGGGCTGTCGCGCATCTGGTTTTCGGCGCATTCCCAATCGCAATATTTCCCCCTGGTTTACACGACCTTGCGTCTGGAATACGCCCTGTGGGGTTTGCATCCGGCAGGCTATCACGTCGTCAACGTGGGGCTGCACATCATCAATGCGCTGCTGGTCTGGGCATTGTTGAAGCGGCTGGCGCTGCCGGGGGCGTGGCTGGCGGCGGCGATTTTTGCGCTGCATCCGGTGCAGGTGGAAACGGTGGCGTGGGTGACGGAACTGAAGAACACCGAGTCCACGCTGTTTTTTCTGCTGGCGCTGTTCGCGTGGCTGCATTACTGCGCCGGCAAAGGCCGCTGGTTTTACGCGCTCGCGCTGGCGCTGCACGCGCTGGCTTTGTTCGCCAAAACCACGGCCTGCACGCTCCCGGCGGTGATGCTGCTGGCGCTTTGGCTGAAACAAGAACCGGTGAACCGGCGGCGGATTTTTCAAGTGCTGCCGTTTCTGGTCATGGGCCTGGGCATGGGGCTGGTTTCCGTCTGGTGGGAAAGACATCTGGGAAATATCCAGCCCAGGTTCCATCTGCTCGGCGGGCCGGTGGACCGGCTGCTGGTGGCGACTCATGCGCTGTGGTTTTACGCGGGGAAATTATTTTGGCCGGCCGGCCTGACGTTCAGTTATCCGCGCTGGCAAATCAATGGCGGCGACTGGCGGCAATACGTCTGGCCCGCCGCCTGCCTGGCGGTGGCCGCATGGTTCTGGCTGGGGCGGCGCAAACTGGGGCGCGGCCCGGCGGCGGCGATTTTTTTCTTCGCGGCGGTGTTGTCGCCGATGCTGGGGTTCATGCCGCTTTACACGTTTTACTTCACGTTTGTCGCGGATCATTATCAATATCTGGCCTGCCTCGGCCTCATCGCCTTGGCCGTCGGTGCCGCGATCCGGCTTTTTGAAAAATGGCCGGCGTCACGGAGGTTGCAACTGGCGCTGGCCTCTGCGCTTCTGTTCATCCTGGCGGTGCTCACCTGGCATCAATGCGGCAGCTATCAGAGTCTGGAAACGCTGTGGCTGGAGACGTTGAAAAAGAATCCGCAGTCGTGGATGGCGCACACCAACCTGGGCCGCCTGCGGGCCCGGCAGGGAAATGCCGCCGAGGCGGAAGCCCACTACCAGGCCGCCCTCAACATCAATCCCGACGAGGAAACCATTCATTACAACTACGGCAATCTGCTGGCGCGGACGGGCCGGTTGGATGACGCGTTAACGCAATATCATGAGGCGTTGCAGCTCGCACCGGCCAAGCCGGAAACCCACAACAATCTGGGAACCGTCCTGAACAAGCTGCACCGGACGGACGCGGCGATCGCCGAATACGAGCAGGCTATTTTTTTCAAGCCCGATTATGCTGAAGCTTATTACAACCTGGGCAACGCGCTCTCGGCGGAGCATAAAATGGCCGGGGCCGTCGCCGCCTATCAGCGGGCCTTGCGCCTGGAACCGGATTCGGAATTGTTCAAAAAACGGTTGCAGGCGCTGGCCGCACCCGCAAACTGAAGCCGATGAAACACTTCAAAGCCATCGCCGCGATGTCCCTGAACCGCGTGATCGGCGCGGGAAACAAAATCCCGTGGCATCTGCCGGAGGATTTCAAGTGGTTCAAGCAAACAACGATGGGCAATGTCATCGTGATGGGACGGAAAACCTTTGAAAGCCTGGGGCGGCCGCTGCCGAACCGCAAAAACCTCGTGCTGACACGACATCCGCAGAGCCTCATCAAGCAGCATCCGGAAATTTTCGGGCAATATCACGAATGGCGCGGCGGGCAGTATCTCAAGCGCGCCTACCAGTTCCGTTTCTCGAAGCTCGGCGAAAGAATGACAACGGAAATTTTCATCTTCAACTCACTGGACAAGCTGGATCCCGGGGAGTTTCCGAACGATATTTTCATTTGCGGCGGCGCGCAGATTTATGAACAGGCGCTGCCGCTCTGCTCCGATCTTTACCTGACGCTGGTGAAACGCGAGGTGGAAGGCGATGCGTTTCTCCCGCCGTTCGAGGACAAGTTTGATCTGGCGGAAACGATTTGCGACGGGCCGGAGTTCAAAATCCTGCATTACCGGCACAAGTCGCTGCTGGAAAATTCATGATTCAAACTATGCCGCTACCCAAAGCCGGGTTTTGAAACAGAATAAAAAAACGGCGGACTGGAGGCCAGTCCGCCGTTTTGAATGGTTGCAACCGGGATTATTTCTTGTCGGTCGTTTTGACATCGTCGAGAGCGTCGAAGGCGTGCTGCAACGCCACGAGGTCTTCGCCGGGCCGGAGCGCGTCGAGGATCTTCTGCTCTTCCTTGAGCTGTTCGTCGCTGTAGGCGGCGGCCTTGATGGACAGGCCGATGCGGCGCTCGCCGCGGTCAATTTTCACCACGCGGGCACTGACGTCCTGGCCGACCTTGAGCACGTTCTTGATCTTGTCCACGCGCTCCTCGCTGATCTGCGAGATGTGGACGAGGCCGTCAATCTCCTGCTGCAGGCCCACGAACGCGCCGAAGCTGGCGAGCTTGGTGACTTTGCCGGTGACGAGGTCGCCGACCTTGTAAAGCGTCTCGATTTTCTCCCACGGGTCAACTTCGAGCTGCTTCATGCCGAGCGCGATGCGCTGGTTGGCGCGATCCACTTCGAGCACGGTGGCCTCGACCTCGTCGCCCTTCTTGAGCATTTCGGAAGGATGATTGATCTTGCGCGTCCACGACATGTCGGAAACGTGAACCATGCCGTCAATGCCTTCTTCCAGTTCGACAAACGCGCCGTAGCTGGTGAGGTTGCGGACCTTGCCCTTGACCTTGGTGCCGACGGTGTATTTCGTTTCGGCATTGTCCCACGGGTTGCTTTCCAACTGGCGGATGCCGAGGGAAATTTTCTGTTCTTCGCGGTTGATGCCGAGGACGATCGCTTCGACTTCCTGGTCCTGCTTGAGGACGTCGCTGGGCTTGGCCACGCGCTTGGTCCAGGAAAGTTCGGTGACATGGACGAGGCCTTCCACGCCGGGTTCGAGCTGCACAAACGCGCCGTAGGGCACGAGGCTGACGACCTTGCCCTTGACCTTGGTGCCGATGGGGAACTTCGCTTCGATGTTGTCCCACGGATTGGCCATCTTCTGCTTGAGGCCAAGGCTGACGCGTTCTTTCTCCTTGTTCACGTCAAGCACGACCACGTCGAGTTCCTGGCCGACTTTCAAAACTTCGGAAGGATGGTTCAACCGGCCCCAGCTCATGTCGGTGATGTGGAGCAGGCCGTCGAGGCCGTTCAAATCAATGAACGCGCCGAAATCGGTGATGTTCTTGACCGTGCCTTTGCGGATGTCGCCGGGCACCATTTCGGCAAGGAGCTTGGCGCGCTTTTCGGTGCGTTCGGCTTCGATGAGTTCGCGGCGCGACAGCACGATGTTCTGGCGGTCCTGGTTGATCTTGACGACCTTGAATTCGTAGCTGTTGCCGACGAACGACTGGAGGTTCTTCGGCGTGATCATGTCAATCTGCGACGACGGCAGAAACGCCTCGACGCCGACGTTGACAATGAGGCCGCCCTTGACGACGGCCTTGACCTTGCCCATGACGCGGCCGCCTTCGTTGCAAATCGTGAGGATGCGCTCCCAGTTTTTCTTGAACTCCGCCTTCTCGTGCGAGAGGACAACGGTGCCGTCCTTGTTTTCGAGCTTCTCGATGAGCACATCAATTTCGCTGCCGACCTTGATGGCGCTGAAATCAATGAATTCATTCGTGGGGATCACACCCTCGCTTTTGTAGCCGATGTCCACGAGGACTTCCTTGGGACGGACCTCGATGACGGTGCCTTTGACGATCTCGCCTTGTGCGACGAGCTTGCTGCCCTGTTTCAGGGCCTCTTCCATGGTGAGCATAACGATACGGTTCTGAACTGCGGGAGGCTTTTCGTTCCAATCGGAACTTGAAGACTCCATTGCCTAACTAACAAACGCTGCCGGGGCAACGGAGGTTAAAGGTTAGGTTGTTGGTTTAACTTTTTTTCTCAGCCTCAAACGAACAGCCGCACACACGGCGTTCAGGCAGGGTGCAAGAATAGGGGAAGCCTGACGAATGGCAAGTGGAAAATTGCAGAAATGCCGCGAGGCATGACGTGGATGGCCATTGATCAACCGCCATCGTTTTCATATTGTCCCGTTCGTTGTTCCCTGTGAATCCCGTTGAAACATCATTGCTTCGACCGGCGGCTGATCCGCAACACTGGTTGCTTGATCCGGAAATTGTATTCTTGAATCATGGTGCCTTCGGAGCCTGTCCCCGGCGGGTTCTGGAATTTCAAAGTGAGTGGCGGGCGCGGATGGAGCGGCAGCCGTTGCAGTTCCTCGTGCGCGAATTGGAAACGCAGCTCGATGCCGCGCGGGAAGCCTTGGCGCAATTCACCGGGGCGGACGCAGACGATCTGGTTTTTGTGCCGAATGCCACAACCGGTGTGAACACCGTCCTGCGCTCGCTTGAATTCAAACCGGGCGATGAACTCGTCGTCACCAATCAGGAATACAATGCTTGCCGCAATGCCCTGGATTTTGTCGCGGAGCGTTCCGGCGCACGGGTGGTCGTCGCCAGCCTTCCTTTCCCATTCAGCAACGCGGATGAATTGATCGGGCCGATTCTGCAATGCGTGACCCCGCGCACCCGGCTTGCGCTGCTCGATCATGTGACGAGCCAGACGGGCATTGTGCTGCCCATCATCCAGTTGGTGAATGAATTAAACCATCGCGGCGTGGACACGCTGGTGGACGGAGCGCACGCGCCGGGCATGGTGCTGCTGAACCTGAATCAAATCGGGGCCTCCTGCTACACGGGCAACTGCCACAAATGGCTGTGCGCGCCAAAAGGCGCGGCGTTTTTGCATGTGCGACGGGATAAACAAAAATTCATCCGTCCGCTGACGATCAGTCACGGCGCGAATTCGGCGCGCAAGGATCGCTCGCGGTTTCTCCTCGAATTCGGCTGGCCGGGAACGTGGGATGCGTCCGCGGCTTTGAGCGTGCCGGAAGCCATCCGTTTCATCGGCTCGCTTCTTCCGGGCGGCTGGCCGGAAATCATGACGCGCAATCATGCACTGGCGCTGGCGGCCAGAAAAATTCTGGGCGACGCCTTGGCGGTTTCCGAACCGTGCCCGGAGGAATTCATCGGTTCACTGGCCGCCGTGCCGCTGCCGGACGCGCCGCCGGAGGCCTGGCTGCGCTTGCCGTTCAATGAATATCCGCTGCAAGACGCATTGCGGATGAAACACCGGATTGAAGTGCCCATCATTCCCTGGCCGGTGCCGCCCAAACGCTGGCTGCGCATTTCGGCGCAGCTTTACAACGCGTTGCCGCAATATGAATTGCTGGCCAAAGCCTTGATCCGGGAATTGCCTGGAAACTGACCGCCTGGCGGCGGCCAAACAATTTTTCCCCGCCCTTGATTTCAGTTCACGTCGCTGATATTCACCAGCCTAAATTCCCGGTGGCCGGTCCGCCGGCGCGGAACCAAAAGATTTGTTTGGCGTCGGCCCCATTGTCAGCACGAGCTTGCCGCCGGCGGTGATTTCATCATTTGAAATCCAGCTCCGGGTGATCGGCTGGCCGTTGAGCGCGGCGGACTGGATGTAAGGATTTTGGGTGGAATTATTTTTGGCAACGACGGTGAAGGCGCGGCCTTTGGCAAATTTGGAATCCAGCTTCAAGGTTGCTTTGTCAAACAACGGGCTGCCCAAAACATAAATGCCGCTGGCCGGGTCAACCGGATAAAATCCCAGCGCCGTGAACACATACCAAGCCGACATCTGGCCGCAATCATCGTTGCCGCAGATGCCGCCGGGCGTGTTGGTGTAAAGCACCGAGGCGACCTGGCGGACGCGCGTCTGGGTTTTCCACGGCTGGCCGGCGTAATTATAAAGATAGGCGACGTGATGAACCGGCTCGTTGCCGTGCGCATACATGCCGATGACCCCGGTCACGTCCGGTATCGAACCCAGGTTCGGAATGGTTTCCGTGGTGTCAAACATCTCGTCAAGCCGGGCGGTAAATTTATCGTCGCCGCCGAGCTTGGCGATGAGGCCGGGGACGTTGTGCAGCACAAAAAAGTTGTATTGCCAGGCGTTGGCTTCGGTGTATTCGTTGAAATTGATGCTGTTGATTTCCTTTTCACCAAACGGCGTCACCCAGCTTCCGTCCGCATTTTTGCCGCGCATGAAGCCGGTGGACGGATCGAAAACATTCTCCCAATTCTGCGACCGCCTGGCATATTTTTCGGCCAGATCAGCTTTGCCCAGCGCCTTGGCCAGACGCGCGATGCAGGCATCGTCGTAGGCATATTCCAGAACTTTCGAGACACTTTGCACATCCTTGCCGGTGGGGATGAAACCCCGGTCGCGATAAGCTTCAAGCTGCTCGCGATTTTTATCGGTGGAGGCAATCATGTCGTTGAGCGCCTCGTTGGCATCATAGTTGCGAAACCCTTTCAGGTAGGCATCGGTGATGATGGGAATGGCGTGGTTGCCGATCATGCACCAAGTTTCCTTGCCGCCTTCGGGCCAGACGGGCAGCGTGTTCTCACCGAAAATTTTGTAGTGCGCCAGCATCGTGTTGACGAAGTCATTCACACGCGCAGGCTGAATCAGCGTCAGCAGCGGATTTTCCGCGCGAAACGTGTCCCACAAGGACATTTCCGTGTAGTAATCATATCTCTTCGTCTGATGCACATTCCCGTCCGGGCCGCGAAACTGCCCGTCCACGTCGCTCAAAAGTGTTGGAGCGATCAACGAATGGTAAAGCGAGGTGTAAAACGTCTGCTTGAGGTTGTTGTCCGACGATTCGACTTCAAACACGCTCAAGGCTTTTTCCCATTCTTTGCTGGCGGCTTTGGCAACGGCATCGAAATCCCAGTTCGGAATTTCCGTGCGCAGATTGTTCCGCGCGCCTTCGACGCTGACAGTGGACAAGCCGACGCGGACGAGAATTTGTTCGCCGGCCTTGGTCTTGAAATCAAAATGGCCTTTGGTTTCTTTGCCGGTCGTCAGTTTGCCGGCCACATCCTTGTCACCTTGCGCCGCGCCCGCTGAATCGAACGGCCGGGAAAATTCTATCACGAAATAATAAACTTTGCCGCCGCCCCAGCCGTCGCTCCGGCGATAGCCGCTGGCGGTGTGGTCGTCTTCAATCGTGAGTTGCGCCTCCGTCACTTTGTTGCCGATGCCGTGCTGCAAATCCACAACGACGTGGCCCTCGGGCGTGGCCGGAAAGGTGTAACGGTGAAAACCCGCGCGGGCCGTGGCGGTCAGTTCGACCTTCACTTGATAATCCGGCAAAAAAACTTCGTAGTAACCGGGCCGGGAGATTTCATCGGCGTGTGAAAACCGCGCGCGATAGCCTTCACCCGGATGTGCGCCCGGCGTCAGCTTCAAACCACCCACGGTCGGCATCAGCAAAACATTGCCCAAATCCGGACAGCCGGTGCCGGTCAGGTGATTGTGCGAAAAACCGAGGATGCTGCCGTCGGAATAATGATAGCCGGAGGAGCCGTCCCAGGTGTTGTCGCGCGTGTCTGGCGAAAGCTGCACCATGCCGAACGGCACCGTGGCGCCGGGATAGACATGGCCATGCTCCGCCGTGCCGATCATGGGGTTCACCTCGTCCACCGCCGGTTTGCCGAAGGCCGCCGTGACGGCCAGCAGGACCGCCGCGCTGAAAAAAATCCGCCCGGCGCGGGGAATAAAGGTCGAATTGATTGAGTGCTTCGTGTGTTTCATGGTTGGAGAGCGAGGTTTTTGTCGGAAATAATGTTTATTTTCATGTGGCCATTTCTGGCCGAACGACTGAGCTTAATGACATGAGCACCATGCCGCACGCCCATGGCCGGTTGTTTGGGCGGTGATCTCCGCCAGTTTGTGATTTTGAAAAATGGGGTGGCCAACGGGACTCGAACCCGCAACAACAAGCTCCACAAGCTTGGACTCTACCATTGAGCTATAGCCACCGACCGGCTGGGAAGACTAATTTTTTCAGGCCCGTTAGTCAAGTTTCCCTCAAAGTTTCGCCGCGACGAACTGTGCCAGCTTCTGCGCGTCGGCATTGAAGAGACGGATGCCTTCGGCGGTTTTTTCCGTGGCCATCGCGTTTTCGTTGAACAGCCAGTGGAACTTCTTCTCGTCGAGTGCCAGCTTCTCAACTTTGCTGTCACGCGCGATTTCGGGACTCAGCCGGCGCACGAGCGGCGCGGTGGTCTTTTGCAATTCGCCGAGCAGTTGCGGGCTGATGGTCAGCAGATCGCAGCCGGCCAGTTCCTGGATTTCGCCGACGTTGCGGAAGCTCGCGCCCATGATCTCGGTCGCGTGACCGACTTTTTTGTAGTAGGAATAAATCTCCTTCACCGACAGCACGCCGGGATCTTCGGCGGGCGCAAAATCCCTTTTCTCCTTCGCCTTGTGCCAGTCCATGATGCGGCCGACGAACGGCGAAATGAGCTTTGCCTTCGCCTCGGCGCAGGCGACGGCCTGCGGCAGTGAGAAAAGCAGGGTCAGGTTGCAGTTGATGCCTTCACGCTGGAGAATTTCCGCCGCGCGGACGCCTTCCCACGTCGAGGCGATCTTGATCAGGATGCGTTCGCGCGCGATTCCCTGTTTCTGGTAAAGCCCGATAAAACGCCGGCCCTTGGCGACGAGCGCATCGGTGTCGAAAGACAGATTCGCATCGGTCTCGGTGGAGACCCGGCCGGGAATGATCTTCAAAATCTCGCTGCCGAAGGCGACCAGCAGGTCATCCAGCACGCGCGGCAACAGCCCGTCCGCGCCGGATTTTTTGGCGGCGGCAATGGTCCGATCCACCAGCGCCCCGTATTCCGGCATCTGCGCGGCCTTGAGAATCAGCGACGGATTGGTCGTGGCGTCGCGCGGCGCGAACTGCTTGAGGGTGGCGAAATCGCCGGTGTCGGCGACGACGACGGTGAACTGTTTAAGCTGGTCGAGTTGGTTCATGGCAAATTCTTTGGCTCGGTCAAAATACGCCGGGAACTGCCGCTGGCAAATTTTTTGGCGAAAATTTTATGCGATGCGTGACAGCCGCAGCGTGAACGGAGCCGGCGGGCGCTCTTCGTCTCACGCATCACGCATCACATTTGACACGGCACCGGCTTGCCTTAAACTGCGCGCGAATTTCTTTATGGCCACATATTATCTCGCTTGCGACCTCGGCGCGGACAGCGGCCGCCTCATGCTCGGCACGCTTGACAACGGAAAAATTTCACTCGAAGAACTGCACCGTTTCCCCACCGGCGCGACCAAAGTGGCCGGCGCGCTGCACTGGGAATTTGCCCGGCTGCTGAATGAATTGAAAACCGGCCTGAAAAAAGCCGCCGCCAAAAACCTGCCCATCGCCAGCATCAGCACGGATTCCTGGGGCGTGGATTACGTCCTCTACGACGAGCGCAACCTGCCCCTGTCGCCGGTCTGGTGCTATCGCGATTCGCGCACGGCGCAGGGCGTTGAGATCGTGAAGGACAAGGTCGAGTGGCCCACGATTTATTCCATCACCGGCATCCAGTTCATGGCGCTGAACACCATTTACCAGATCGTCACCGAGCCGCCGGAACGGCTGGCCCGGGCGAAACAGCTCCTGCTCATCGGCGACGCCTTCAACTTTTTCTGCTCCGGCGTCGCGCGCAACGAAGTTTCCCTCGCCAGCACCACGCAGCTTTACAACCCCACCTACAAACGCTGGTCCAGGCGCCTGTTCACCGCGCTCGGCCTGCGCGAAAACTTGTTCGCGCCCATCTGCCCGTCCGGCACGCGGCTGGGGCCGATGAAAAAAAATCTCGCCGCGGAAACCGGCCTGCCGCCGGTCGAAGTCATCGCCAGTTGCTCGCACGACACCGGCGCGGCGGTCGCCGCCGTGCCGGGCGGCGGCGAGAACTGGGCTTATTTGAGTTCGGGAACCTGGTCGCTCATGGGCGTCGAATGGCCGCAGCCCGTCATCAACGACCAGAGCCGCAGCCTCGGCTTCACCAACGAAATCGGCTACGGCGATTCCGTGCGGCTGCTTAAAAACATCGTCGGCCTCTGGCTCATCCAGGAATCGCGCCGCAACTGGGCGAAGGCCGGGAAGAAATTTGAGTTCACCGAACTGGAGCAGCTCGCCGTCGCCGCCCCGCCGTTCGTCTCGCTCATCAATCCCGACGACCCGCGCTTTCTGAGTCCCGACGACATGCCGCAGAAGATCGCCGATTTCTGCCGCGAGACCGGCCAGCCCGTGCCGGCCGGCGTCGGCGCGAGCGTGCGCTGCATTTACGAAAGCCTCGCCTTGTTTTATCGCGTCACGCTGCGCCGCATGGAGCGGCTCATCGGCAGGAAGATCGAGCGGCTGCACATTGTCGGCGGCGGCAGCAAGGACGCCACGCTGAACCAGTTCACCGCCAACGCCATCAAGATCCCCGTGCTCGCCGGCCCGACGGAATGCGCCGCGCTGGGCAACCTCCTCGTGCAGGCCATCACGCTCGGCCATCTGGAATCGCACGCGGCCGCGCGCGAGGTGGTGCGGAATTCCTTCGCGCTGCAAACCTTCACCCCGCAGGCCGCCGCGCAATGGGACGCCGCCGCCGCCCGGTTTGAAAAATTGCTGGGCTGAACCGCCTTTGCCGGTTGGCGCCGCCGCCGCGCCACCCCCGGTTTCCGCCGCGACAGCGGGCCGGGCGGGCGGAACTTCTCCCGGTTTCAAAGGTGCTTCCCCCGGCAAACTCCGGCAAGATTTTGATGCGTTAATGGAAATAATCAGAATTTATTTCCACTAAAACGTCGTCCGCCCATGCGCGGACGGCGTTCGCCTGCACTCTATCGCAAATTTCCTGCCCGCCGCCGGCGTTCGCGCATCGGAAATCGTCGGACTCCATCACGATCTCCAGGAATTCCTAAAGGCGGACGCGGTTTGCGTGCCGGAAAACCTCGTTCTCCCATCCTCTTTCGCCGCGATCCGGCAGGACCACGTCGTCCGAGTGGAAATAAAAATTGATTATTTCCACTCCAATGATACTTTCATTTCAGAATCCCAATGAATTCAACCCAATTTTGATGAGATTGCGCCGGCCACTGACGAATGTTGATCCTATTTTTGCGAGCGCCACCGCGCATTTCGGCGGATTGGGCGGCTCCGGCGGACCGGACCGCTGAATTTTACCACCAACCCACCACCCCGCCATGAAACCCTTCAAACTCGGCTTCGGCAACCGCACGATCCTGGAACAAATCGCCATCTGCCGGCGCGTCGCCGACGGCATCGCCAGGCTGCCCGCCGAACAGCGCGAAGCCCTCGCCAATCGTCCCGTCGCCCAAAGCGTCGCCGACGCGGCGGCCGCGCACGCCGCGGTGGAGGCGTTGAAGTCGGACTTGAAGGCGGCGCTGCGCACGCGCGCGGCCAGGGTGCGCGTGATGCACGAGCACACCACCGGCGCCGCCGCCGGCATCGCCGGCCTGACCGCCGGCAATCCGGCGGGGATGCTGGCGGCGGGACTGGACCTCGCCCGCGCAAAACAGCCGGTGGGCAAACCGGCCGCGCCGGGAAACTTGCGCGCGGCGGCCACGGATTTCGAGGGCCGGGTGCGGCTGCGCTGGCGGCGGCCGCTCCGCCGCTGCGCCTTTCTGATCGAGCTGACCACCGACCCGGCGGCGGCGACGGGCTGGCAGCAGGTGGCCGTCAGCGGCAACCGGCAGTCCTGCGAAGTGGCCGGGCTGGCGGGCGGGGTGAAGTGCTGGTTCCGCGTGGCGGCCACCAACGCCCACGGCCAGGGCCCGTGGAGCCAGCCGGCGAGCGTGCGGGTGAAGTGAGCTGACAATCTGCCCCGGCACGCCGAGGTAGTAAACCGTTTGCCGTTTTTTTAATCTGCTTTATTCACGGGCAAAAAATTTGCGGCCATGCTCTTCACCAAACCAAGAAGCTTTGACTGTAAAAGGACGGGGTCGGTCTCTCGCAGCGAGTAGTGGCACTGCCAAACGCCGCGCTCAAGAATGCCGATCGTGATACAGGGAATGTTCGTGAGTAAATCCCGCGCCACACTGTTCGCCTTCTCGGAAGCGTCAGCCCATAAACGATCGTTGCTTAGGCAAGCTTCGGGGTGCCTTTGGGGGAGCGTGGCGGTTTCGTCAAATAATTCGCTGGTGTCAGTTTTGTTTAACTGACGTTCGATGGAACGACTCTTTGCGTATCGCCAGGAACATTTTGGCTGGGGAATTGTTAAACCTGCGCCACAGCGCCCATTCTCCTCCAAGCCAAATTGAATGCGTGGCCAATTTCGGCTCGCTTCACCGGGCCAAAAGAAATAGAGGTGTCTGCCCGGTGGGTAGTCTTCTGGTTTCACAACCCCGAACTCCCGGACTTCCAGTAATTCGACTTCAAGTCGAAGGACAGCGTTGGGAGGAATCCGGCCAGGCACGCCCTCTGCTCCGTAACCGAGGTGTGGGCTGATTATTAATTCGCGATGACCTCCTACACACATTCCTTCAATTCCCTGACGCAAACCAGCGAAGCAGTCGCGCTTTCCTAGATCAATCCGCCATGGCTGCCCATCTTTGCGTGTATCAATTACCAGATCCCCGCGCTTCAAAAATCCGCGCACATGAATCACAACGCGTGATTTCTTGGACGCCAGGGTGCCGGTTCCAACGACAACATCTTTGCTTTTAATTCCCGATGGCATTTACTTGATTCCAGCTACGATGTGGCAAAATCCACGTCCGGCACGTCGCGGACGGACGGCGGCACGCTGAAAAAATCGCCCTCGGCCTGGAAGCCAAACAGCCTGGCCACGAGGCTGCTCGGAAAGGTCTCGCACTTGTTGCGGTAGTCGCGGACGTTGCCGTTGTAAAACCGGCGCGCGGCCTGGATGCGGTCCTCGGTGTTGACCAGTTCCTTTTGAAGCTGGAGAAAATTCTGGTCGGCCTTGAGCTGCGGATAATTCTCCACGACGACGAGCAGTTGCTTGAGCGCGTCCACGAGCTGGACTTCGTCGCGCGACTGGTCGGCCACCGGGCCGTGGTTGGCGGCGCAGCGGTCGCGCAGCTCGGCCACGCGCTCCAGCACCGCGCGTTCGTGCGCGGCGTAGCCCTTGACCACGGCGACGAGGTTCGGGATGAGGTCGTAACGGCGCTTCAATTCCACGTCCACATCGCTCCACGATTCGCGGATGTAATTGCGCAGCCCGACAAGCGCGTTGAACTGCACGACGATAAAAACCACCGGCAGCAGGACGATGACGGCGATGAGGATGAGGGGAATCGGGTTCATGCGTTGGTGAAAAGATATTCCGGCAGACGCGTGCGGATTTCAATCAGCCGCTGCAAATTGAATTCAATTTGTTCGACGGGCAGTTGCGGCTCGAAGGCCAGCAGGATGACCGGGCCTTGAATTTCAATTTGCAGGCCGTGGTTGGCCAGCAGGTATTCGATCATCTGCGGATTGCACACGTCGTAGGCAAAGCGTTTGTCCTGGGCCTGCACGCGATACGTCCGCGCGAACTCGGCGGACTCGAACTTGATGTCTTCCTCAAGGCCGAACGCCTCGGCCATTTTCACGAGCAGGTTTTCCCCGCCCGGCTGGAGGGTCAGCTTGGGGAAAACCGTCTGGCAGACGAGCATGAGCAGCGTGAGATTGTGCTCCCTGGTGTTTTTGCCGGAGCCGGTCTGGTAGTGGTAATCGGACACAAACAGCGACTGTTCGTGATAGCTGCCGCGCAGAATGTTGAACGCGTAGCGGTCGGTGCCCTGATCGAGCCGGCTCAAGAATCCCCAGCCCATGGAAAAGCTTTCGTCGCGGTTCGGATTGAAATTCTCAAAGCCCAGGCGCGTGGCCAGGTTCCGCAAATCAAGCACCCGCTTCCGCCGGGCGCGCGACTGGCTGACATTCGCCACGATCAGGCTCACCCCGACCACAAGCATGAGCAGGATTGGAACGACGGGCATAACCGCGCTGTGGGATGCAGCCATCATGAGGTTCGCGGGAACAAGTATTCCCGCAGGCACGGGCGGAGATCAATGAAAAGTTGCGGGCAAGCCCCTCATTCCGCGATTGAGTCCGCCTTGGCTTCGCGTAGAATCCTCCGCTCTATGGCAAGCAGTCGCAGACAATATCCGTTTCATCTGATCGAACCCAAGTGGCAGCAAACCTGGGACGAACAGCAGGCCTTCCGCGCGTTCAATCCCGGCGACTCCGTGCCGGCGGGGCATCCGTTTGGCATCCGCCATGGTCTCTCGGGAAAGGTGGCCGACCGCAAGGTCCTGCCGGAGAAATTCTACGTCCTCGACATGTTTCCGTATCCGAGCGGCGCGGGCCTGCACGTCGGGCATCCCGAAGGTTACACGGCCACGGACATCCTGGCGCGCTACCGGCGCGCGTGCGGCTTCAACGTGCTGCATCCAATGGGCTGGGATGCGTTCGGCCTGCCCGCCGAGCAATACGCCGTCAAGACCGGCCAGCATCCGCGCGTGACGACCGAGGCGAACATTGCCAACTTCACGCGCCAGATCAAAAGCCTCGGCTTCAGCTACGACTGGTCGCGCGAACTTGCCACGACCGACGTGGAATATTTCAAATGGACGCAGTGGATTTTCCTCAAGCTCTACAATTCGTGGTTCAATCCGGAAACGAACAAGGCGGAGCCGATTGAGACGCTGAAGCATCCGGCTGGATTGCGTAAGCCATTTTCAACTTCCGACAAAACGGAACTCGAAAATCTTGAATTAAGTCGGCGTATCTTTCGTGATTCCAAGCGGCTTGCCTATGTCAAAGAAGCTCCGGTTTGGTGGTGCGAACAACTCGGAACGGTTTTGGCAAACGAAGAAGTAGTGGACGGCAAAAGCGAAGTCGGCGGTTTTCCCGTTGTCCGCAAACTAATGCGTCAATGGATGCTTCGCATCACCGCTTACGCCGAGAAACTATTGGCCGACCTCGATACGATTGACTGGACTGATTCGCTGAAGGAAATGCAGCGCAACTGGATTGGAAAAAGTGAAGGAGCTTATGTTTGCTTTTCTTTGGAAGGTCGCACCAAGCCCATCGAAGAATTCCTTAAAAGCTCAACTGAGTCAGACTCGGATGTAATCAACTTTACAGAAATTGATGCTTTCATTCAGTCGGCAGGCGAGCGAAAAGCATATTCAATCTGGGTTTTTACAACTCGTCCCGACACTTTATTTGGTGCGACATACATGGTTCTTGCACCAGAGCATCCCTGCGTTGATGAATTGACAACCACAGAACAGCGTGCGGCAGTTGAATCTTACAAAGCAGAAGTAGTAAAAAAATCCGACCTTCAACGAACCGACCTCGCCAAAGAAAAATCCGGCGTGTTCACCGGTGCTTATGCCATCAATCCGGTCAACGGCGAAAAGATTCCGATCTGGATTGCCGACTATGTGCTCGCCAGTTATGGCACCGGTGCAATCATGGCGGTGCCCGCGCATGATGAGCGTGATTGGGAATTCGCGAAAAAATTCAATTTACCAATTAAGCAGGTTGTCATCCCAAAAGATTTGAAGCCGGTCACGCTGCCCGATGGCAAACAAGTTGGAGGCGCGATTGGTTTAATGAAGGAAGCTTTTTGTGAAGAAGGAATTGCCTTTTCGTCACCTGAATCCGGCTGGAGACTGAAAGATCCGGCTGGTGAGCGATGCGATATTAACGGTCTTCCCACGCCGGAAGCCAAAAAGAAAATTACCGCCTGGCTGGAAGAAAAAAATCTCGGCAAGAAGACCGTCAATTACAAGCTGCGCGACTGGCTGTTCAGCCGGCAGCGTTACTGGGGCGAACCTTTTCCAATCATCTGGAAAAAAGATGCTGGCGGAAATCTTCATCACGAAGCATTGCCGGAAAGTTCGTTGCCGCTGCTGCCGCCGACGCTCGAGGATTACAAACCCACCGCCGGCGGTGAGCCGCCGCTCGCCCGCGCGAAGGATTGGCTCAATCGGCCGGACGGCTCCGTGCGCGAAACGAACACGATGCCGCAATGGGCCGGCTCGTGCTGGTATTATTTGCGTTATCTCGACGTCAAAAATGACGCCGCCTTCGTCGGCCAGGACGCGGAAAATTATTGGATGGGCGGCGGAGAAAGCGGAAAGCGGAAAGCGGAAAGCGGAAAATCTGAAACAACGCCCGGCGTTGACCTCTACGTCGGCGGCACGGAACACGCCGTGTTGCATCTGCTTTACGCGCGCTTCTGGCACAAGGTTTTGTTCGACCTCGGCTACGTTTCCACGCCGGAACCGTTCTTCAAGCTCGTCAATCAAGGGCTGATTCTCGGCGAAGACGGCCAGAAGATGTCCAAGTCGCGCGGCAACGTGGTGAATCCCGACGACATCCTCGTGGAATACGGCGCGGATGCGTTCCGGCTTTACGAGATGTTCATGGGGCCGTTGCAGGATGTGAAACCGTGGAACACCAGGGGCGTCGAGGGCGTGTATCGTTTCCTCGGCCGCGTCTGGCGCCTGTTCGTGGATGAAAATTCCGAGACGGAATTTGAACAGGCGGAGACATTGACCACCAAGACACAAAGTCACCAAGAATTGCTGAACCTGATCAAGCTCGATGCTTCCATCAAAGATGTTCCAGCAACACCCGCGCAGTTGAAGACGCTGCACGCCTGCATCAGGAAAGTCACCGAAGACCTCGAGGGGATGCGTTTCAACACGGCGATCTCCGCGATGATGGTTTTCGTGAACGACGCGATCACCTGGGAGACGAAGCCGGCTGCCGTGCTGCGCGACTTTTTGATTTTGCTCCAGCCCTTCGCGCCGCATCTGGCGGAAGAACTCTGGGCAAAGTTAAACCTCGGACCTCGAACCTCGGACCTCGAGCGCCCAATCACGCTGGCCTATGCACCGTGGCCGAAATTCGATCCGGCGCGGCTCGTGGAAAACGAGATCGAAATTCCCGTGCAGGTGAACGGCAGGCTGCGCGACGTCATCAAGGTTCCGGCGGGCGCCACGGCGGCAGAACTGGAGGCGCTGGCGCTGGCGAACGAAAAGGCGAAGCCTTATTACGCCGGCAAGACGATCAGGAAAATCATCGTCGTGCCGAAGAAACTGGTAAACCTCGTGGCCGCTTGACCGCGGCGGCTACGCCTTTTCCCCGCTCGCCAGAATTGTCTGGAAATGCGGCGGCTGTTCCTCGGCCGCCACGATGCTGATTTCAATTTTCTTGAAACCGGCAGATTCGAGCCAGCGGTGCAGATCACTTTCGGCAAAGCCCGGCCAGCGGTCGCCATAAAGTTCGCGCGCCTTGTCAAACTTGTGCCTGAGCAGATCAAGAATCAGAATCTGTCCGCCGGACTTCAAAATTTTGTGCGCGGCGGCAATCGCCTCCGCCGGAACTTCCGCGTGATGCAGGGCCTGGCTCAAAATCACGAGATCCACGCTGTTCGCCTCAATCGGCGGGTTCTGCAAATCGCCGAGCCGGAACTCCAGATTCTTCAGGCCGTTCTTCTTGGCCTTGGCCGCGCCGAACGCGACGATTTTTTCCGAGTTGTCCACGGCGATGACCTTTTTGCAGCGGCGCGCGAGCAGTTCACTTAACAAGCCTTCGCCAGAACCCAAATCCGCGACGACGAGCGGCGGCAAAATCCGCAGCAGCAGATGTCCGAACGCCTGCCACGAGCGGCCCGGCCCGTAAACCCGGTCGAAACGTCCGGCGACCTGGTTGAAGAAAACCTGCGCCTGCTCCTTGCGGCGGGCGAGGACGCGCTTGAGATTAATCTGGTCATGCGCCTGTTCCGGCAGCTCCTTCGCGCCACGAATCGCGATCTGGATGAATTCACCCGCCGCGCCTTCGGCAGTTTGGTTCAGCTTGTAAAAGGTGCGCTTGCCGTCGCGCCGCGAGCGGACGAGCTCGCAATCGGCGAGCAGGCCGAGGTGGGTGGAGATGCGCGACTGGCCGAGCCGCGTAATTTCCTGCAGCTCGTTCACGGACAGCTCATCCTTCTCCAGCAGCGCGACGATGCGCAGCCGGGTCGGGTCGGCCAGGGCGCGGAGGGATTTGAGCGTGGAAATCATGTTAAATTATTTTGCAAAAGCGTTTGACGTTTCTGAAAGCTGTTATATCATCAAATCTTGATACGTCAATATGTTGATGGCAATTAATTGAAAACTGAATTCATGAGCAAAAACTTCATCTTTTCCTCGGAGTCCGTCGGCGAAGGCCATCCGGACAAAGTGTGCGACACCATTTCGGACTATGTGCTGGACGCCTGCCTCACGCAGGACAAGTTCAGCCGCGTCGCCTGCGAAACCTACGCGAAGTCGAACCTCGTCGTCGTCGGCGGCGAAATCACGACGAAGGCCAAGCTTGATTTCAACGCCATCGCGCGCGAGGCGATCCGCGACATCGGCTACACGCATGACGACGATGTTTTTCACGCGGACAAGGTTTTGATCATGAACGCCATCACGTCGCAGTCGCCGGATATTGCGCAGGGCGTGGACGCGAAGGCGGCAGAAGGCAAGGACACCGCCGAGCAGGGCGCGGGCGACCAGGGCTTGATGTTTGGTTATGCCTGCAACGAGACGCCGGAGCTGATGCCCGCGCCGATCATGTTCGCACACCAGCTTGGCGCGGAGCTTACGCGCATTCGCAAGACCGGCAAGGTCGCGTGGTTGCGGCCGGACGCGAAGAGCCAAGTTTCCGTGCAATACGTCAACGACCAGCCGGTGGCGATCACAAATGTCGTCATTTCCACGCAGCACAGCGCCGACGTAAAGCATAAAACGATCAAGGATTTTTGCATCGAAAACATCGTCAAGAAAGTTTTGCCGAAGCATTTGCTCACGAAGAAGACGCAGTTTCTCATCAATCCGACCGGACGCTTCGTCGTCGGCGGACCGCAGGGCGACACCGGCTTGACCGGCCGCAAAATCATCGTGGACAGCTACGGCGGCATGGGCCGGCACGGTGGCGGCGCGTTCTCCGGCAAAGATCCGAGCAAGGTGGATCGCAGCGCGGCTTACATGGGCCGCTGGGTCGCGAAGAACATCGTCGCGTCGGGGATTGCCACGAGCGCGGAAATCCAATTCGCATATGCCATCGGCTATCCCGAACCGGTTAGCGTGTGCATCAACACGTTCGGCACCGCAGTGAACGGCATCACCGACGAGCAAATTGAGAAGGCCGTGCGCGAAGTCTTTAGCTTCAAGCCGGCGAACATTATCAAGCAGTTGAACCTGCTCCGGCCGATTTACCGCAAGACGACCAATTACGGTCATTTCGGCAAAACTGAGCCGGACATCACTTGGGAAAAGACCGACAAGGTCAAAGACTTGAAGCGTGCGCTCAAATTGAGCTAATTTCAAGGCGTGAATCGTTGCAGCGTCAAATCTCGTTGCAACGGTTCGGCGCAAAACCGATTCACGATTCAACCATTTAACGATTCACGACCATGGCAGCAAAAAAAACTTCCACGAAGAAATCCGATTTCTCCGTCCGTGATTTAAGCCTCGCCGAATGGGGCCGCAAGACCATCCAGGTGTCCGAGCACGAAATGCCCGGCCTGATGGCCATCCGCAAAAAATACGGCCCGACCCAGCCGCTCAAGGGCGTCCGCATCACCGGCTCGCTCCACATGACCATCGAGACGGCCATCCTTATCGAGACGCTCGTCGAACTCGGCGCGTCGGTGCGCTGGGCAAGCTGCAACATTTTCTCGACGCAGGACCACGCCGCTGCCGCCATCGCCGAGGCCGGAGTCCCTGTCTTTGCGCACAAGGGCGAATCGCTGGAAGAATACTGGGATTTCACGCTCCGCGCGCTGACGCATCCCGGCAACAAAGGTCCGCAGCTCATCGTGGACGACGGCGGCGACGCGACGCTGCTCATCCACAAAGGCTACGAACTCGAAAACGGCGACACCTGGGTCAACACGCCCAGCGACAACCACGAAGTCGCCGTCATCAAGGCGCTTTTGAAAAAGGTCGCGAAGGAACGTCCCAGTTTCTGGCATTCCGTCGTGGCCGATTGGAAGGGCGTTTCCGAGGAAACCACCACCGGCGTCCATCGTCTCTATCAGATGATGGAGCAGGGCAAAT
>Ga0181520_10005110_pt1 | contig 21257 bp, 17 predicted proteins | sample PEATcosm2014_Bin_29_FD_132451 | JGI IMG/M metagenome (GOLD analysis project Ga0181520, IMG submission 132451) | Peatland microbial communities from MTU Mesocosm Facility, Houghton, MI, USA - PEATcosm2014_Bin02_30_metaG | ecosystem: Environmental > Terrestrial > Soil > Wetlands > Peat | place... | reverse complement strand
GGCGTGACGCACAAAGAGCGGCTCAAACGCATGCGCCGCACCGTCGATGTGCTGACCATGTCGGCCACGCCGATACCGCGCACGCTGCACCTGTCGATGCTCGGCCTGCGCGACATCAGTTCGCTGACCACCGCCCCGCAGGATCGCCGCAGCATCGTGACCGAGGTAATGGCGTACGACAAACAGCGCGTTAAGTCCGCCATCGAGCGCGAACTCAACCGCGACGGGCAGGTTTATTTCGTCCACAATCGCGTGGCCAGCATCGTCGAAGCCGCCGACGAAATCCTCAAGCTCGTCCCCGACGCGAAAATTCTCATCGGCCACGGGCAGATGGGCGAAGGCGAACTTGAGGCCGTCATGCTCAAGTTCATCAATCACGAGGCGGACATCCTGGTTTGTACGACGATCATCGAAAGCGGCCTGGATATCCCCAACGCCAACACGATCTTCATCAATAACGCCGACCGATTCGGCCTCAGCGAACTGCACCAGCTTCGCGGCCGGGTCGGGCGATACAAGAACCGCGCGTATTGCTATCTGCTCCTGCCGGCCGATCGACCGGTGACGCCGGTGGCGGCCAAGCGGCTTAAGGCGATTGAGGAATACAGCCATCTTGGTGCCGGATTCAAGATCGCCATGCGCGACCTGGAAATCCGCGGCGCCGGAAATCTGCTGGGCTCGGAGCAATCCGGCCACATCGAGGCCGTCGGCTACGAAATGTACTGCCAGCTTCTTGAAGAGGCGACGCGGCAATTGAAGAACGAACCGAAGCCCGCCAAGCCCGAGGCGCATGTCGATATTGGCGTCTCGGCGTTTATCTCTCGGCAATATATCCCGGCCGATCGCCAGCGCATGGACGTCTATCGTCGCCTGACGCGCTGCACGAGCCCGGCCATGCTGACGGAACTCGAGGAGACGCTGAAAGAGGCGTTCGGCGCGCCGCCCCGGCCGACAGTGATGCTGCTGGCGCTGACCGAGTTGCGGTTGCTGTCGGGTCTGTTCGGCATCGACAGTATCATCCGCAAGGAGCCGGACGTTGTGCTGACCGTTCGCGACGCCGCGCGGGCACAGATCGGACTTATCGGCGCGCCGGGATCGCTGCGCGTCATCGACGAAAAGACGGTGTATTTGCGCATGCCGGCGGGATTTATGGAGCCGGACACGCTGCTTGTGGTGCTACGAAACCTGCTGCGCCAGGCCTACGACCGCGAACAACGCGGCGAGCCGCCGCCGGTGGCGCGGGCCGCGGGCAAGCCGGCAATTGCGGGGCGAAGGTGAAATGACAAGGTGACAGGGTGACAAGGTGAAGGGGTGACATGGTGAGCACCTTGCGGGAAGAGAACTCGTGACCGATGCAATCATCATCGGCGGCGGGCCGGGTGGGGCTGTGGCCGGGATGGTGTTGGCTGGGGCCGGATGGGACGTGACGATCGTCGAGCAGCATCGATTTCCGCGCGATAAGGTGTGCGGGGAATGCATAAGCGATTTGGGGCTGGAGGTGTTGACGCGGCTGGGGATGCTGCCGCGGCTGGGCAGGTTCGCTCCGGCCGTGTTGCGGCGAGTCGTGTTCTATGGGCCGGGGCCGGAAAAATTGGAGATTGACCTGAGCCGGCCGATGTGGGGATTGTCGCGGTCGGTTCTGGATACGGAATTGCTCGCGGCGGCGGCGGATGCTGGTGCGAAGATCGTGCAGCCAGGGCGCTGCGAGGAGATCGAGCCGGGGTCGCCGCCGCGCGCGCGGATTCGTTCGCTGACAGACAATACGGTGACGACGATGTACTCGGCGGTCGTCGTGCTGGCGGACGGCAAGCCGCCGGCATCGGTGCGAGCCAGCTTAGCAGCGCCGTCGCGGCTGGGGATCAAGGCGCATGTCAAATTGGACGACGGGCCGATGGATCGGGTGATGCTCTTTGGCGTGAAAGGGCATTACGGCGGCCTGGCGGCGGTGGAGGGTGGGAAATGGAATCTGTCGTTCAGCGTCGCCGCGGAGATGGCCCGCCAGTGTCGCGGGGATATCGATGAGGTGATGCGACAACTGGCCGGTCAGAACGCCGCTCTGGCAGCGCGGTGGTTGCGGGCGCGGCGCGTCGGCCAGTGGGTGGCATCGCCGCTCTACCGCCATGCGCTCGGTGATGCCTGGCCGGTGGGGGTGATCCCCGTCGGAAACGCGGCGGCAGCGATCGAACCGGTTGGTGGCGAGGGAATGGGTCTGGCGATGGCCACGGCGGAATTGGCGGCCGCCGCGCTGGTCAAACATGGTCCGCGATTGGATGATGCGGCCCTTCGCCAGTTGCGGCGGGAGATGCGGGATTTGCACTCGTGGCGGGCGATAATGTGCCGGGGCATCGCGATGTTGCTGTCGCGTCCCGCCCTGGCGGAAATGGCCGTGGCGGCCGTGGCGGCGAATCCCACGCTGGCCGAAGCGGCCATGCGACTGGTCAAAGGGCCTGCCAGGGCCGATATAATGTGAGCGGGTAAGGACAAAGATGCTGGTGATTCGACCAATCGCGATGACGGATTTGGACGCGCTGAGCGAACTGGCGACGCGGACGGGGTTCGGGCTGACGACGCTGCCGCGCGATGCGGAGTTGCTCGGCGAGCGCATCCAGGAAAGCCTGGCGAGTTTCGATCGGATGTCGCGCCGGCCCAAGGGCGAGACGTACCTTTTCGTCATGGAGGATGCGGACGCCGGAAAGGTCGTCGGGACATGCGGCATCGTGTCGAAGGTGGGCGGATTCGAGCCGTTCTACGCCTACAAGATTGAGAGCGAGCATTTCCGCTCTGAAATGCTGAACGTGGACAAGCAGGTTCAGACGCTGCACCTGGTGATGGATCACAACGGGCCGTGCGAAATTGGGAGTCTGTTCCTCTCGCCGGAATACCGCAAGGGCGGAAGCGGACGGCTGCTGTCGCTGTCGCGGTTCGTGTTCATGGCGATGCACCGCCAGCGGTTCGATCCAATGGTGATCGCGGAGATGCGCGGCGTGATCGACGATCGCGGTCAGTCGGCGTTCTGGGATGCGGTGGGCAAGCACTTCTTCGACATCGACTTCCCCAAGGCGGATTACCTCAGCATGGTCAACAAGAAGTTCATCGCCGATCTGATGCCCAAGCATCCCATCTATACGGCGATTCTGCCCCCGGCGGCGCAGAGCGTGATCGGGGCCGTGCATGATGACACCAAGCCTGCGCTGCGGATGTTGCAGGATGAGGGTTTCGTACTGTCCGGCATGGTGGACATCTTCGAGGCCGGGCCGGTCGTGCAGTGCGCCCGCGACGCGATTCGAATCGTGCGCCAATGCACGACGGTGGTGGTGGGTGATATTGTCGATGAATCGGATATGCCCAGGCGGGACGCACCCTCGGCGTCGCGCCATGTGATCGCGACCGTCGGCAAGGCGTTTCGGGCGTGCGGAGCGGATGTGACGCCGGCCGGCGCTGGTACAGTGAAGATATCGACTGCGGCGGCAAAGGCGCTGGGTGTGCAGGTGGGGGACAAAGTGGCGTACGCGGCACTGCGGCCGGCGGATGCAAACAGGCCGCGGGAAAGAGCAGGGAGCGATGTCGAATCGGACCCATTACGTTGGCAACCGATGGATTGAAGGAGCGGGCGAGCCGATGGCCTCGCACGATCCGGCCAGCGGCGAACTGGTGTGGGAGGGAACGTCTGCATCGAACGGGCAGGTGACAGAGGCGATTGTCGCGGCGAGGCGGGCGCTGGGGGACTGGGAACGTCGGCCGCTGGGAGTGCGTGAGGAACTGCTCAAGACATTTGCGAGGATTGTGGGCGAGAATCGCGATCGCCTGGCCGAGGCGATCTGCCGTGAGACGGGTAAGCCCATGTGGGAGGCGCTGGAAGAGGCGCGGGCGATGGTGGGCAAGGTGACGATGTCCATTGATGCCCAGAAGCGCCGACGGGTTGAACGGTTCACCGAAGGGATGCACTCAACATCGGAATGGCACACCTGGTACCGCCCGGTGGGCGTGGTGGCGGTCATGGGGCCGTTCAATTTGCCGGCGCACCTTCCCAATGGGCATATCGTGCCGGCCCTGCTGGCGGGGAACACGGTGGTGTTCAAGCCCAGCGAACGCACGCCGCTGGTGGGGCAATTAACGGCCGAGTTGTGGGAGCTGGCGGGATTGCCGCCCGGCGTGTTCAACATGATACAGGGCGGTCGATCGACGGGGGCATCGCTGTGTTCCCACGAAGGGATCGACGCGGTCCTGTTCACTGGAAGCTATACGGGAGGACGAGCGATCGCCAAAAGCGTTGCCGACCGCCCCGAACGACTGCTGGTCTTGGAGATGGGCGGGAACAATCCGCTGGTGGTGTGGGATGTGAAGGCAGTCGAAGCCGCGGCGTATGGGGCGGCTCTGTCGGCCTTTATCACCGCCGGTCAGAGATGCTCATGCGCCAGGCGATTGATCGTGTCCGACGACGCGGCGGGCAATGAGATCATCGAGCGCGTCGCCGCATTTGCCCGGCGCATGCGCGTTGGGCCGTACACCAACCGCCCCGAACCGTTCATGGGGCCGGTGATAACGGCGGCGGCGGCCGACAGTGTGCTGGCGGCCCAGAACCGGCTGATCGATGCGGGGGCGCGCCCGGTTTTGAACGTCGAGCGGATCGACACGCGCGGAATGCTGCGGCCGGGTGTCGTGGATGTGACGGCCGTTGCCGACCGGCCTGATGAAGAGGTCTTCGGGCCGCTCTTGCAGGTCATTCAGGTCGAGGATTTTCCGGCGGCGCTCCGGGAGGCGAATCGCACTGCGTACGGGCTGGCGGCTGGAATCATGACGGTTCGGCGTGATCTGCACGAGGTGTTCAAGGCGACGGTGCGCGCGGGTGTCGTGAATTGGAACAATCCGCTCACCGGGGCGCGCAGTTTCCTGCCGTTTGGCGGCGTGGGCCGCAGCGGCAATCATCGGGCCAGCTCGTATTTCGCGGCGGATTACTGTTCCGATCCGGTGGCCAGCACCGAATCGGAGGTCGTCGCCCTGCCGGAAAAACTGGAAAACGGAATCGACGAATGAGCCGGCCAGCCAGCGAAGTGAATTTCGACGCCATTGTGGGACCGACGCACCATTACGGCGGCCTGGCGAGTGGAAATCTGGCATCGGCGGCAAATCGCCGGCGGGTGAGCAATCCGAAAGCAGCGGCATTGGAGGGCTTGGCGAAAATGAGACAGGTGTGGGGGATGGGCGTAGGACAGGCCGTGCTGCCGCCCCTGCCAAGGCCGGATGTGGGGGCACTGCGGAGATTGGGATTTTCCGGAAGCGATGCGAAGGTGTTGGAAACCGCGCGGCGGCGTGCGCCGGACTTGTTGGCGGCCGTGAGCAGCGCCTCATCCATGTGGGCGGCAAATGCCGCGACGGTCTCACCCAGCGCGGATACGGCGGATGGGAAAGTCCATTTCACGCCGGCGAATCTGTCGAGCCAGTTTCACCGGTCAATCGAGACTGTGGATACATCGCGCGTCCTGCGGCGGATATTCGCCGACGAGCGTTACTTTGTTCACCATGATCCTTTGCCAGCGGGAATGCGTTTTGGCGATGAAGGCGCGGCGAATCACACGCGGCTATGGGAGCGAGCGGATCGGGCGGGGCTCGAAATCTTCTTTTGGGGGAGGGAGGAAGAGGGGGAGCAGGAGCGAAGCGGAGAAGGGGAGCGGGGGAGATTCGCGGCGAGGCAGACCTTGGCGGCGTCGATGGCGGTGGCGCGGCTGCATGGGCTGACGGCCAGGCGGACGTTATTTGTGCGGCAAAGCCGGCGGGCAATTGATGCGGGGGCGTTTCATACCGATGTCGTGGCGGTGGGACATCGCGATTTCCTGTTGTGCCATGAACTGGCGTTTGCCGACGGGCTGGCGTCGATCGAGGAAATACGGGCGGCGTTTGGTCGCGTGTGTGGCGGCGAGTTGCGCGTGCATATCGTGCGCCAGCGGGAATTGTCGCTGAATGAGGCGGTGCGGACGTATCTTTTCAACAGCCAGATCGTGACCGCGGCGGACGGTGAGATGTGGATGATCGTCCCGGCCGAGTGCGTGGAAAGTGCGGCAGCTTGGCGGATAGTACAAGGTTTGGCCGACGATGGGACGATTGGCGGTTACGTGGTGCAGAACGTGCGACAAAGCATGCGCAACGGCGGCGGCCCGGCGTGTCTGCGGCTGCGGGTGATGTTAACGGATGACCAGCGCGCGGCATCGCTGCCGGGGGTTTTCTACAGCGAGAGATTGCACGATCGGCTGGTGGCATGGGTGGAACGGAATTACCGGGATCGGCTGTCGTGGAATGATCTGGCCGATCCGAAGCTGATGGAGGAGAGCTACCGGGCCGTGGATGAATTGACGGGGATTCTTGGAATGGGGGCGGTGTTCGAGTTTCAGAAAGACCAAGTCTCACGCAAAGGCGCGAAGCTCGCAAAGTGAGGAACTGCGGGCCTCATGGGTTGGGGCGATACTCAACGCGATAGAGCAACCCGGCCCTGACCGCGAGGTAGGTCAGATCGTCATCGGGAGCAAAGTGCATGCTGCCGGGGGCGATGGTGTCGTAGGCTGGGCCGGGCTGGTTGTCCATTACGACAAAGCAATTGTGGCCTGTCTGCGCATAATAGGCCACATGCTCGCCATCCGGGGTGAAGACCGGGGATGAGATGGACGAGCTGATGGGCTCTTGCCTGCCGGAAGTGAAAGCCGGAAATACGAGATCGAACGGGTTGATCTTATCGAACGGCGGCCCGGCGTGGCCGTCCACCACGACGAACTGTTTCTGGCCCAGCGTGGCTTGGTCGGCGACGCGTTTGCTGTCGGGGCTGAAAATGCGCTCGTCGACAGCATCAAAGAGCCGGCCGGACTGGTTGTCGACGACCATCGACCACTTGTCGCCCGTCTTGGCAGCGTACATCACTCGGCTGCTATCGGGGCTAAAGGCTGGCCAGCCGGACAAGGCATCGCCGATCGCGTCGTATGGGGCGCCTTCCCGGCCGTCCACGACGACAAGCCATTTGTTCTCTTTTGTCCTGGCCGAATACATAAAGTGTTGGCTGTCGGGGCTGAACGCCAGCGTGAGGCCATTCATGCCGGCGTATTCCCCGCCGGGCTTGCCGTCCACAATCGCGACGAGCGACTTGTTTTCGGTCTCGGCGATATAGGCCGTGTGTTTGCTGTCGGGGCTGAAGATGATGCGGCTGCCAGCGATGGCTTTGAATTGCGGTCCGGGCTGGCCATCGATCACCGCCCGAAATCTGAGGAGTCCCTGGGATACGCCCGCCGATGTCAGGTTGATGGCGCCGACATAGGCGAAGCGGTTGCCGTCGGGGCTGAGGATAATACGGAAAACGCCGTCATATTGCGGGCCCGGTTGGCCGTCTATTACCACGACGGCCTGTGATTTGGGACGTCCGGGATCAACAGGCACACTTGGCTGGCGCGTAACACCCACATATGCCACCTGTTTGCCATCGAAGCCAAACGTGAGAAAGCCGATCTCGTCGTATGACGGCCCGGGCTTACCGTCGACAACCACCGCCCACTTCGTACCGGTTTTTAGTGCGTATGTCAGGTGGTCCCCGTCGGCGCTGAGGAACGCGCCGCCGATTCCGTCGTAAGCCGGCGTGGCATGGGCGTCGATTATCAACTGCCACTTTGTGCCCGTTCTTGCCGTATATTGGGGGCGATTCTCCGAGTCGAAGGTCGGAGAGCCGGACTCGATTTGGTCGTATTCCGGGCCTGTCTTGCCATCCACAACAACGGACCACTTTTGACCATCGCGAGCGGAATACGCTACGTGGTTGCCGTCGGGGCTGAAGGTGGGCGAGTTGTAGCCGATCTCGTCGCATTCAGGGCCGGGTTTCCCATCGAGCACGACGACCCATTTCTGGCCGTTGCACGCCCAATACAGGAGATGTTTGCCGTCTTGGCTGAAGACCAGGGGACCGAGAAGCGGAGCTTCGCCGATCTTGTCATATTGCGCACCGGGCTGGCCATCCAAGACGACGACCTGCTTCTTGCCCAACATGGCCAAATAGACGAGGCGATCACCGCCGGGAACGAAGCCTGGTCGACTTACCGCGTCATATTGCGGGCCGGGCTGGCCATCGAGAGTGACCAACGATCTCCCGTTGGCGTGAACGATGTTGGCCAGATGGCGACAGTCCGGGCTGATGGTGACTGTAACGGGCACTTGTTGGTTTGACGACAGCGCGTCGGCATCGAGTGGACCCAGCGGAATCTCCTTTATCGTGTAGGCGGCTGGGGCGCACGCCGACGCGATCAGGGCGAGAATCAGGGATATGCACACGACTATCCGCTGTTGTGCGCTCATGGTCTTCCTCCATCTATCGCTCGGGTGTGTACTCGACACGGTAGAGTGAGCCGGATTTGACCGCCAGATATTCCAGAACGCCGTCAGGGCGGTAGGTTGCCGAGGGAGAGCCGATCAGGTCGTATGCCGGGCCGGGTTGGCCATCCATAATGACGAACCACTTTTGGTTGCTCCTGGCATCGTACGCCAGGTGTTTGTCATCGGAGCTGAAGACGACGGAATCAACTCGGTAATCGTCGCAGGATGCACCCGGTTGGCCATCGAGCACGAGCGACCACGTCTGTCCGGTTCTGGCCATGTAGGCCATGTGCTGGCCGTCGTGGCTGAAAATGACGCCAGGTTTGCCGATGGCATCGAACGTGGCGCCGGCTTGTCCGTCAACCACGACCGACCATTTCTGGCCGATCCTGGCGGCGTACGCGACGTGGTTGCCGTCGGGACTGAACCGAAGCGTGCCTGTTCCCATGAATTCAAATCTCTCCTGTACGGCCGGTGCTGTCGCCGGTTTGCCTGTCGCCGCGTCGTCCGGTGGAGCAGTTCCGGCCAGTTCAGCCAGGCGGTGCAGTTTCAGTTGGGTCAGCAGGTCGTCGGGGCTTGGCAGATCGCCAGTTGCCGGCGGGGTTGGCGGATTTGCAATCGCCGGAGGAGTAACCAACTCGCCACACCAATCCGGGCCGTCCTTGGGTGCATAGACCTCGTGATTGTCTGCACCGCGATGGGCCGGATCGATGATGTAGCCGCTGTCGCCGATGGCGTCGTATTCTGTGCCCGGCTTGCCATCCACGATGACGAGCCATTTCTCGCCGTTTCTGGCGGCCAGCGCCATGTGTTTGCTGTCAGCGCTGAAGAGTGGGGAACCACAAAGGATCATGTCGTAGCCGACACTGGCCTTGCCATCCACAACCGCAAACGACTTATCGCCTTTCCTGGCCACGTATGCTACGTGTTTGCTGTCGGGGCTGAAAATCAGACTGCCCTCGGCGATGGCGTCATAGGGCGCATCCTTCTGGCCGTCCACCACGACAACGGCTTTCATGGCAGTGTCGTTCTGATCGGCCCATGCCATATAGGCAAAGCGCATGCTGTCGGGGCTGAAAATCGGCACGCCGTCACCGACCATGTCACCGACCTCACCGAACACGGGGCCGGGCTTGCCGTCGACAACGACCACTGACTGCCCGCCCTCGTCTGCTACATAACCCAGTCGCTTGCCATCTTTGCTAAAGACCGGAGTGGTCATGATCGCGTCGTATTCCGCGCCGGCCTGGCCATTGACGACTACGGCCGATTTTTCGCCCCTTGTGGCGCTGTAGGCCAGGTTCTTGCTGTCGGCACTGAAGACCAGGGAATCGACGTGATCGAATTCCGGGCCGGCCTGGCCGTTCAATATCACCGACCATTTCTTCCCGGTTTGCGCGGCATACGCCACGCTCTTGCTATCGGGGCTGAAGACCGGCGGGTCGTCACCCACCATGTCATATTCCGGGCTGGATTTGCCGTCCACGACGACCGTCCACTTGTTATGGCCGCGATCGACTTCATAGGCGAAATGATTTCCGTCGGGGCTGTACCTCGGGCCGTCAATGACTGTGGATTCCGCGATCGCTTGGCCGTCCACGAAAAGCCTGTCCGTCAGAATACCATTTGCAACGTAAGCGAAGTGGCGAAAATCGTCGCTGTACTCGGCGATGCCGGCGCTTCCAGCCGGTATCGGTCCCAGCCGAGTCTCTTTGACTGCATACGCGGTTGGAGCGGTGCTTGCCTGAGAGTATGCGGTTGCGATTGGGACAAGTGTGGCGGCTGCCCAAAGCAGAATGTGGTTCAGGGCGTTCATTCGCTGGCTCCCTTCTCACCTCTTGTTTGTGCTCTCGAAAATCTTGTTGGCGGACGATTCGATGAAACCGCGGAAGAGTTTGCCGTCCGGGCCGGGGTAGCGCTTGGCGAATTCGTAGTAGCAGGCGGGGATGACGTGGCGGCCGTCGGTGAATGTAACGCCGATGCGGTCGGCCAGCGTGGAGGATTGTTCGAGGAAGACGGCCGGGGAGCCTTTTATGACGCCGCCGGAATCGCTGAGGCGGAAGTTGTGTTGCGTCAGGAAATCGTTCAATGAGGCGAGAGTGGGGAAGCCTTTCAGGGAGTCGACCAGGACGGTGAAATGGTTGGCGCGGAAGCCGAAGGCGGCCACCCAGGCGGCGTATTCGCTTTGGGCGCGGAGGGATTCATAATCGGCGTAAGAGACGTCCCACAGCCGGCCGAGCACTGGGAAATCGGGCCGCGAACGGGCATCGGCGGGCATTTGATCGAGTAGCGCGGCGACGATCTTGTTGAGCTGCGGGGAGAAATCGCGGAGGCGAAGCTGGCTGATGAAAACCAGCGGATAGTCCGGGTCGGGATGCTGATAGTGCTTGGCGTCGAGTTTCTTTTCGGCGAAATCGTAATGGCCCATGGGGGCATATCCCCCGGCCACGAACGGGGCGGCCAGGCGGTCGATGTTGACGCGCGGATCGTCGAACGTGCGCAGGGCGATGTGGTCGTTGACGACGGTTTCGCCCCGGCTGACCAGCAGATCACGGATGCGCTCGGGGGAGACGTTGAGGTCTTTGTAATCGTCCCAGAGCTTCGCCAGCAGTGCGTCGATCGGTTTCATGGCTCCTCCGGCAGATCGTTCAGAAAGTCAATGAGCATGCGCAGACGGGCGTGGTCTCGGTGATTGAAATCGAACAGCAGGCGATGGAGTGATTGGAGACTCGGTTCGTCGCGCTCGGCGGGAAGCGGGCCGGTGACTGTGAACGTGCCGCGGCCCAGGAGATCGGCGAACTGGACGCGGAGGCGTTCGAGTTGGGCGGCGGAGGGTTTGCGTTGCAGGCGCAGTGCGATTCCGTCGCGCGTATAGCGCAGGCTATGATAATTGCTGTAGAAATGGCGGACCTCGTCCAGTGCGGTGTGGATGTTGTCGGTGATGCGGTAGAGGCGCAGATCGGTTTCATTCATCAGGCCGCGGGCCAGGAGGTGGTTCTTGACGTAGTGCTGCCAGGAATGCCAGTAATCGCCGCCGGGGGCATCGACCAGGACGATTGGGATGGGGACGGATTTCCCGGTCTGCACGAGCGTGAGAACTTCAAATCCTTCATCCATGGTGCCAAAGCCGCCGGGAAAGAGGGCGATGGCGTGGCTGGAGCGCAGGAACATGAGTTTGCGGGTGAAGAAGTATTTGAAGTTGATGAGCTTGGGATCATCGGCGATGGTGGGGTTGGCCTTTTGCTCAAAGGGAAGACGGATGGCCAGGCCGAAGCTCGGCTTGGCGCCGGCGCCGCCATGCCCGGCGGCCATAATGCCGCCGCCGGCCCCGGTGATGACCATCCACCCCGCGGCGGCCATGGCGCTGGCGAAGTCGGAGGCCTGCTTATAGTCGATATGGTCTTCGGGGGTTCGGGCCGAGCCGAAGATGCTGATCTTGCGGACTTCGCGGTAGGGGGCGAAGACCTTCAGTGCGTAGCGGAGTTCCTTGAACGTCTTGTTGATGAGCTTGAGATCGCCGCGGTTGGTCTGATCGCGCAGGAGTTTCAGCGCGTTGTCGATGACCTCGGCGATGATGTCGCCGTCTGGTGCATCGGCCAGAGCGGCCAGGAGCGGCTCGGCCAACTCGCGTGCGCGATCGAAATCGGCACGTGGCAGCACGCTGGGGGGCTGGCGGGTTTCCTGAACATCATCGGCTTCGTTGGCGGCGGGTGGGAGGTTTATCATGTACTGCGATTATTGGTTCCAGAAGATGAGTGTTCAAGAGGAGGCGGGCAATGGATAATGGATATTGAACAGTGGATAATGGCCGTTGCGCGAAGGATGGCATTGCGGTGGGGGAGTGTTTAGTATTCCTTCTCGCTGCATTATGCGTGCTCGGGATGTGGCTTTGGACAGGCAACTATGACGACGACAGTGAAACCGGCGGCGGATGGCGGAATCAAGACGGTCGCGTTCGGGTTGGCGCCCGGCGGCGGCGATGAGGACGTTGACGTGCAGTCGGAGGAGATGCTCGTCAACATGGGGCCGCAGCATCCATCGACGCACGGCGTGCTGCGCATCGTGCTGCGAACCGACGGGGAAATGGTGCTCGAGGCCGTGCCCCATCTGGGGTATCTCCATCGCTGCAAGGAGAAGATCGGGGAGAATCTGGCCTATTACCAGTACATCGGCTACACCGACCGCCTGGACTATCTGGCGGCGATGAACAACAACCACGCCTGGGCCATGGCCGTGGAAAAGCTGGCCGATGTCCAGATTCCCTTGCGGGCGGAATACATCCGGATCATCGCGGTCGAATTGAACCGCATCGCGTCGCACCTGGTGAGCTTCGGGACATACGGCCTGGACATGGGTGCGTTTACGCCGTTCCTCTATTCGTTCCGCGATCGGGAATACATTCTGGACCTGTTCGAGCAACTGTGCGGGGCGCGGCTGACGCTGAGCTACATCAATGTCGGCGGCGTGACGTGGGATTTGCCGCCGCTGTTTCTGGAGAAACTCACGGAGTTTCTGGATTATTTCGAGCCGAAGATCGACGAATACAACGATCTGCTCAGTTTCAACCACATCTTCATCAAACGAACGGCGAACGTGGGCGTGTGCTCGAAGGAATTGTGCGTTGGGTATGCATTATCCGGTCCGATGATCCGTGGCAGCGGGATTCCGATGGACTTGCGCAAGGACGAGCCGTATTCGATTTACGACAAGCTGGAATTCGATGTGTGCGTGGGGCAGGGCCTCAAGGGAACCCTGGGCGATTGCTGGGACAGGTATTGGGTGAAGATGCTGGAGATGAAACAGTGTGTGCGGATTCTGCGGCAGTGCATCGCGCAAATGCCGGCCGGTTCGTTCCGGGCCAAGTTGCCGCGAAACATGAAAGTTCCGGCCGGCGAGGTATACGCGGAATATGAGAACCCGCGAGGGCATCTGGGGTTCTATATCGAAAGCCAGGGCGGCCCGATTCCATACCGCGTGAAGATTCGCGGGCCGTGTTTTGTCAACCTGGCGGTTACAGGTGAGTTGTGCCGGAATGTGCTGCTGGCGGATGTGCCGGCGATTGTGGGTTCAATCGACATCGTGATGGGCGAGGTGGATCGATAGAGGACCAGGCGGCGGCGGACAAATGGCGGAGAGTGCCAACCAGAGCGTGGCAATTGGAACGGCGGAGCGGCCCGCCGGCACGGCGGTGGTGTCTGCCGGCGCGGAGGCCTTTGTCGTAATCGCCGGGTTTGGCGTGCCGGGGCGCGTGCTGGCCGAGACGCTGAAAAACCGGCGAATTCAGTATTGCGTGATCGACAGCAATCCTCAGACGGCCCAGCGGTGCGGCGGCGGCGAGCCCATCATTACCGGCGATGCGCGGCGGCCGGAAGTGCTGAAGGCGGCGGGCATCGAGCGGGCAACGCTTTTCGCGGCGACGGTACCGGATGAAAACGTGGTGTTACAGACAGTGGAAGAGGCGCGGCGGCTGAATCCGGCGGTGCGAATCGTGGCGCGGTGCCATTACACATCAACGGGGATGCACGCCCGCCAGCGAGGGGCCAGTGATGTGGTCGTGAGCGAGCAGGTTGTCGCCAGGGAACTGAATCGGCTTGTTACGGAACTGTTCGAGAAGGCATAGCGTCACGTCGAACGCGGATCGGCCGACGGCATCGCGTCCGCCTGCGACGGCAAGCCATCGGCGGCCGCGGTCTGTGGCACTGTGGCCCCGCGGCGCGTGAGGTCGATGCCGACGCGATTGACTCGTTGGCGCTGGGCGTCCAGGACGGTATAGCGGGCGCCGTCGTGTTCCAGGACCGCGCCGGTTTCGGGGACGCGCCCGATGGTTATCGCCAAAAAGCCCCCGATGGTTTCAAACCCGGCGTCCTCGGGCACGTTCAGGCCGGTGAGGCGGTTGAGCTGATCGAGGGGCAGGCGGCCGTCCACTTCAAAATGGAGGTCGTCGATGCGGCGCACGGCGGCCGGGGCGTGGGCTTCGTGTTCGTCGGCGATTTCCCCGATCATTTCCTCGAGGATGTCTTCCATGGTCACAAGGCCGATGGTTGAGCCGTATTCATCGAGCACGATGGCGATGTGAACGCTCTGGGCGCGAAGCTGCTTGAGCAGGTCGCGCGTGGGCTGGGATTCGGGCACGAACAGAGCCGGCCGCATGGTGGCGCGGACGGCGAACGCCTCGTGCGGGTGGAGCATGTAGCGAAGGAGATCTCGCGTGTACAGGACTCCGACGATGTGATCGAGGGAACCTTCGTAGACGGGAATGCGTGAGTGTCCGGCGCGTTCGAGCAATTCCTTGATGTGATCGAGAGACGCGGCAACCTCGATGGCCACGATGTCGGGCAGGGGCGTCATGATCTGCTTGGCGGTGGAGTCGCGCAGCTCGATGACCGATTCGATGAACTGCCGCTCATCCTCGTCGACGACGCCTTCCTTTTCCCCCTCCTCAATGGCGGCGATCAGTTCCTGCTCGATTTCCTTCTCGTTTTGCTTCTCGGATTGACCCAGGACGCGGCCGATGGCGCGGTCCAAAGCGGAAAAGACCGCCAAAAGCGGGCCAAACGCCGCGCGAAGCGAATGAAGGACCGGGCAGAAGAACGTGACGACCTCTTCGGCGCCATGACGGGCCAGCAGCGTCGGCAACGCGACCGACGCGATGAGCATGATCGGCCCGCCGATCAGGACAGGCAGGCCGAACTGATAGGCCGCGCCGCGGCCCGGCTCGTCAAAGGCGATGAAAAGAATCAGCCAGATCATCAGGTTGCCCACCAGTCGCATCACGGCGCTGACGAAAATCAGATCGTCTGTGTGATCGATGGTGGGCTCAAACCAGTGATCGGCGTTTCGCCGGCCAAGAACCACGGCGAACGTGGTGCGGGAAAAACCGCGAAGGGCGGCGTTCGCGGCGGAGAAGACCAGCGAAACGCCGGCGGCGGCGATGAGGGCGAGTGTGGTGAGAACGATGCTCATGGTGAAACCCGGCTTCCCAGGGCAAAGGCCGCGGGCAGGCCGAGCCGGCTCAGGATGTCGTCTTCGGTGCGGTGCATGATTTCATATTCGCGGGGACTACGGTCGTCATAGCCGGATAAGTGTAACATGCCGTGGAGGCAGTAGAGAAGCACCTCGACGCGAAGGGACAGCCGATTGCGAGCGACGCGGCGGCGGGCATGGGGCAGGCAAACGACGACTTCGCCGCTGGTGGGGCGGTCGTCGCCATCCTGGGCCAGTACGAAACTCAGCACATCCGTGGGGCCGGATTTGTCAAGAAACCGTTGGTGGAGATGGCTCATTTCCTCATCGCCGACCAGGGCGATCGAGAGTTCGACCAGCGGGGAGGCGATCATCGCGTGGGCCGATCGGATGTGGCGGCGGAGGAAAGGAACCATTCGAGCGGCCCCGATCTCTCGCGCGGTCAAGTGAAGATCGAGCCGATGGGGCGTCTTGAGGACAATGGCCCATCGGCCGGCGTGGCGGGCCGAGAAGACGCGGCGAAGAGCCGGCGGAGTCATGTCTTGGCCACTTCCGGGGTCGCGGCTCGCTTGCGAAGGGTGTCCATCTTTTCGGCGACTTCCTGGGCCATGCGGCTGTTGGGAAATTCGGCGACGATCGATTCGCCCAGGCGGATGGCGTCGGTCCATTTGTGGTCCTGAACCGCCAGCGAGAACTGCATGCGGAGAATATTGAGCTTCTCCTTGAAGACGCCGCGAGCGGTTTCCTGCATGGTTTCGGCTTCGGCGGGGGTCAGATACAAATCCAGCCGCTTGAGAATTTCGATCGAGCCGTCCACGTCGTGGCGCGAGACGGCGTCGTGCCAGGTGTCCAGAAGCTTGCGTTTCTGATCCTGCCGGCGCGTTTCAATATCTTGCGGCAGGCTCTGCACCGACGGCTCGTTGGGAAACAGCGCCATCACGCGCTGAGCTTCCTGAATCGCCAAACCCCACGATTCGGCCACGATATATTTCTCGAGCTGAACGGTCTGTTCGCCGATCTGTCGCTTGACGGTATCGGCGCGGTTTTTGCGGATTTCGTCGCGGAAACGCTCGGCTTCGTGCTTATATCCGTACTGCCGCTCAAATTCATCGGCCAGCACCGTCGCCGCCTCCCAATCCTGACGGGCGATTTCCTCGCGAATTGCGCGGCGAACGGCCTCGCGGTCCTTGTCGCGAAACGCCACGCTCTTGGCCGTGTCTGAAAGCATCTGCTGCTCGCTCATTGTGCCCAGCAGGACGGAAATCTGTTGCAGGCGATCGGTCAGTGTCGAGGCAATCTCCTGCAGGTGGCGCTCGTGGATATCCGCGCCGCGCTGGACCGCGATGCGGAGGTACTCGGCAGCACCGACGATCACAAGGCAAACGAATGCCGCAACGAAAAGCGCGATGCCGAACGGTGAAGAGAAGAACGCCGGGCCGGCCTTCAACCGCAAGATGAAGATGATCGCAACCAAGAGCAGCAGCAGTCCGACCGTGAATATCCACATTGTCGAACTGGGTTTTGACTTATTCATGTCCACCTCGGGTAATAGCCGGGCGATCTGACCGCTTCACCATAATTGACGCGGGAGAGAAATGTCAATTGGTTCGTCGAAAGGAAGCGGCGCCACGAGCGAGAAGATAGTCCGGGCGATGACTAGCGGCCGGCGACGGGCTTGGGCGGCGCCGGCTGTTTGGTCGGGGCTTTGGCGGGTGCTGGTGCGGGGGAACGCGCTGGGTTAGCGGACTTGCCCGCTGTCGTCGTCGCGGCTGGAGCGGCGGCACGATGGGCAGCGGCCGGCTTGCCTTGTTGAGAGTGATCGGGTTTGGCTGGGTCAGTCGGATCCGCCGGCTCGGTTTCAAGAGCATCGGAGCCGGCGATCCGGGCTTCGGCCTCGCTCTTGAGCCGTTGCCGCTCGCTGCCCATGATCGACAGCAGTGTCCAGCCGCAAATCGGGACAATAAGAAAGACGAATGGACTCACACCTACAACATCGGCTGGACGGGGGGCTGGTGTTGAGGCCAGAGCCGGTGTTTATGCGGACAGGAGTCGAAGACCCGGCAGCCAGAGATGGCCGTGGACGAATTCGCTGAGGCTCATGAGACGCCCGCCGTCGGGGCGGAGGTGTTGAATTTCAATGGCGCGACCATCGGCCGTGGCTACGGTCAACTTGCCGGTGATCTCGCCGGGATGCCATCGGGATTCGTCGCTGGCCACGGGGATGGCGCGGGCGATAGCCACGCGCGAAACCGCTTTGCCCGTGGCGTCAAGCAACTGGAAATGGCAGCCGGGCCACGGCCAGGTGCCGCGGATGCGCCGGCAAACGGCGTCGGCGGTCTGGTCGGGGCTGGCAAAGTCGACATGGGCATCGGCGCGCGACATGCGCGGGGCGATCGTGGCGAGCGATTCATCCTGCGGCGATTCCGTGGCCGTGCCTCGGGCCAGGTCTCGAATGGTCTGCAAAACCAGCGCCACGCCGTCCTGGGCGAGTCGGTCATGCAATTCCCCGGCGGTTTCGGCCGGTCCGATGGGAATTTCCGATTGGGCCAGAATCGCGCCCGAGTCCATGCGTGCGGCCAGGCGGATGATGGAATTGCCCGTGGAATTGAAACCGCGGATGATCGCCCAGTTGATCGGCGCGGCGCCGCGAAGGTTCGGCAGCCTCGAAGCGTGAAGATTGATGCTGCCAAAGGTCGATCGGCTGGCCAGCTCCGGCGAAATCTTCTGCCCGAACGCGATGACAATAAGCAAATCACCCGGCGGAAGTGGCTCGATGTTGATGTTGTCGGTGCGCACCAGCGGCAGATGCCGTTCGATGGCGAACTGCGAGATGGCGGTCGGTTGCGGATGGCGTCCACGGCCGGCAGGGCGGTCGGGTTGGGAAATGACCTGCTGAATCTGGAATTCTGCGATGCCCGACAGCGCCGCCAGCGTCGGCAGAGCGAATTCGCCGGAGGCGGCAAAGAGGATTTTCAGCGGCGCGGTGGGCGATGGTTCGGGCACGATGATAACCGGTAAGACGTTTTCCAATGGCAGGTCAAGGGGACTTTCTTCGCGGCGGGCGTTTCCTGGTGGCGGGCTTGGCCGGTTTGACCGGCTTGGCGGGGTGGGCCTCGGCCCATTTGTCCTGGAGTTCCTTGATGGCCTTGCGATTGCTCATGCGGTCGACCGCGCCCATGCGGTCGAGGATGAGAATGCCGTTAAGATGGTCGAATTCGTGCTGGATGATCCGGGCGGGCCAGCCGGTTTCGGAACGCTCGAACCAGTGGCCGGCCAGATCCTGGGCGCGCACATGGAGCGACTTGGCCCGGGTGACGGTCGCATTGATCTTGGGCAGGCTCAGGCATCCCTCCTCGGCCTGCTCCTCGTCAGCGGGGTCGGTGATTTCAGGATTGACCAGCACGCGATCGTCCTCCGGCTGGCCGGTGGGGTTCATGACGAACAGGCGGATGTTGCACCCGACCTGAGGCGCGGCCAGTCCGACGCCGTGAGCGTCGCGCATGAGTTGGAGCATGCGTGCGGCGAGCAAGGCCAATTCCGCATCGAATTTGGCGACGGGGGCGCAGGCCCTCAGCAGGCGCGGGTCGGGGAAGAGGACAATCTGCAGAGATGAGGTTTTTGCGGGCGTCATCCGGTCATATCTCCCGAAGTTCGGGAGAATAAGAGTAGAGCACTTTGTTGACAGCTTCAACCATGCTTGTTTAGATTGCCCAACTGCGCACAGCTTTGCCAGGCATACAATGCCGGTTAGAGTGCGCGGGTGCCACCGCTTCGGCGCGTTGGCGCGACGGGTCGTTTTTGAATGGACGTAAACGTGAGTACAGTTCCGCAAGGCTACCGAGAAGTTCCCGAAGAGGATCGCAAGAAAGCGCTGGTGTTTTTCGGATACGCCCGCAACGCCGCGGGCACGGGGAATTACGACTACGCCATTGAAATGTACCTCCACGGCCTGGCCCACGATCCGGACCTCGTCTCGGCTCATCAGGAATTGCGCGAAATCGCGATGAAGCGCAAAGTCAGCGGCGGCAAGTCCCTGGGCATGATGGAGGCGATGAAGCTCAAGCGCCCCAGCAAGGACGACAAGCAGAACATGCTGGCGTTCGAGAAGCTGCTGGCCTACGACCCGGGCAACACCGATTACATGCTGAACCTGATGCTCAACAGCTATCGGGCCGGCTATTTCGACACCGTGATGTGGATGGGGGCGATCCTCCTCAAGGCCAATGCCGACAGCCCCAAGCCGGAGTTCAGCAAGTTCGTCAATCTGAAGGACATGTACAAGAACCTGGAGCAGTGGAAGCTGGCCAGCGACGCGGCCAATTACGCGCTGCGCATGCATCCGGAAGACATGGACATGCAGGCCGAGGTGAAGAACCTCGGCGCCCAGCACACCATGACCGAGGGCAAGTACACCGAAAAAGGCAGCTTCCGCGACAGCATCAAGGACATGGGCGCCCAGCAGAAGCTGTTCGATCAGGACAAGAACATCCAGACGACCGATGTCATGGCGCGGATGGTTGCCGACGCCGAGGAGGAATTCAAACAGCAGCCCGACGACCCCGGCAAGCTCAACAAGCTTCTCGATATCCTGGAAAAGAGCGACACTCCGGAATACGAGGACCGGGCCATCGACCTGCTGGAAAAGGTCTTCGAGAAGACCAAGCAATTCCGGTATCGCCAGCGCATCGGGCGGATCAACATGCGCAAGATGTTGCGCATGGAGCGCACCAAGCGCCAAAGCGTTCAGGCTGACCCGACCAACGACGAAATCAAGAAGGAATACCAGCAATTCCGCCGCGAGCAGTTGGAATTCGAGCTGAGCGAATATCAGCTCTGGGTGGACAATTACCCGACGGACAGTTCCTTCCGCTTTGAGCTGGCCAAGCGGTTCTTCGCGCTGGGAAAATTCGACGATGCCATCCCGCTCTTCCAGCACGTCCGCAACGATCCCAAGTACAAGCCCGAGGGCAGCGTTTTCCTCGGCCGGGCGTTCCTCGAAGCCAATTATCTCGACGAAGCCGATGAAACGCTCGACGGGATCATCAAGGAATACGCACTGCGGGGAAACGACCTGTCCAAGGAAATGTATTATTGGCGCGGCCGTACGCTGGAGTTGAAGAATCAGTTGCAGGATGCGATCAAGCTGTACAGCCAGGTGACCCAGTGGGATTTCAACTACAAAGACGTGCAACATCGCGTCAAACGGCTGCGCCAATCGCTTCAGGCCCAGCCGCCGCCGGAATCGGCCGCTGAATGACATCACCCGCGGTGGCGCCGGCAACGCGCGATATCAACTCGCCGGGCGCGTTGTGGCGGCGGCAATTTGCGACGGCCTCTGGTAGACGCGCACGTAATCAATTTCAAATCGCACGGGAAATGTGGTGTTGGTGGGATCGCCGCCGCTCTGCCCGCCGATCGCCAGGTCGAACAGAATGTACATCGGGGCGTGAAACGGATTCACGCCGTTCGGGTTGATCGACTTGCTCACATCCTGCGAATTAAGCAGTGCATCATCGCAATACAGCTTGATCGTCTTCTCGTCCCAGTCCATGCGCCACACGTGAAACTGGCTGGCCCAGTCCGTCGCCAAGGCGGTCAGGGGCTTGCGGCTGGAATTCCACTTCTGCGTTCCATTGGGTCCGGCCCAGGCGAAATTGGCCAGCAGCCCGTTCTTGTAATACTCCATGATGTCGATCTCGCCATTGGCCGGCCAGCCGCCGGTGTTACCGAGCATCCAGAACGCCGGCCACGAACCGGCCCGCGTGTCGATCTTGGCCCGAGTCTCAAACCGCCCGTACAGCCACGAATGCTTCCCGCGCGTGTTCACGCTGGCGGAGGTGTACTCGATGTTCTGCCGGCTGGTCTGCCACTGCGTGCTTCCCGCTCGATAACGCGGGTTGGGCTTCTCTTCGCGACGCGCTTCAATGACCAGATTCCCGCCGGTGCAGACCGCG
>Ga0181520_10005109_pt1 | contig 21258 bp, 21 predicted proteins | sample PEATcosm2014_Bin_29_FD_132451 | JGI IMG/M metagenome (GOLD analysis project Ga0181520, IMG submission 132451) | Peatland microbial communities from MTU Mesocosm Facility, Houghton, MI, USA - PEATcosm2014_Bin02_30_metaG | ecosystem: Environmental > Terrestrial > Soil > Wetlands > Peat | place... | reverse complement strand
TGGTGCTTATTTTCTTGATAGTGTTTGCCTTGGGATTTTTGCTAGTCCTTGGCTATGCCGCCCAGGAACGCCGGAGTAGCCGGTTGGCTAAACTTTTGATCGCCGCTGAGTGTTTCGCGGCTTTTGCTTACCTCTACGACGTCAAACAAACGCCAAGTGGCTTAGAACGAATTACTAACCTTATTTCTTGTTTGTTAGCCATTTGGGTGATCATTCTGGCTTGGCGACTGGCTAGAGCTAAAGGCGGACGCGTAGTCAAAATCCGATCTCGGCAACGACCTGCCAGGTCACGATAATTATAACTTCAATAAAACTTCTAGCTCATTTTTCATCTGATCAAATGATTGATAACGAATAGCCTGCATTCCGACACCTTCTGCCCCTAAACAATATGCTTCTACATCGTCAACCATGATACATTCATCAAGCCGGACACCCAGTTTCTCGGCTGTTATTTCATAAGCCCTAGCTTCAGGTTTAGCAAAGCCAATGTTGCTTGATGCTACTACCACATCAAAATAATTAGATAGTTCATTATTAGGAAATCTTGCCTCGAGCCCACCACTAATAATGTTGCTCAGTAAGGCTGTTTTATAACGACTTCGTAACTCTTTAATGTAAGCTAGTAATGGTTTATTTTTTACTTCGCCGTTCCGGATGGCGGAAACATACTCATCGTGGGTTAAACCAAGCTCAGACGCCACGGCTTGGCGCGATAACCTCGCGTCAATCTTGCCCTTACTAGCAGCACTGACTAAATCTAGAATATGGTTAGCTTTATCTGGATCGTTTTTTCTTACCTCTTTAACTATACTTCTAAGTGAATCAGTAATTATGACGCCGAAACAATCAAAAATGATAGCTTTCGTCATTTCTAGAGTTCGCCCCAATTGTTGCCGACAGTTGTATCAACTGTTAGCTTGACTGGCAGTTCTGGATAGATGCTTTCCATTGTTACTTTGAGCAGAGTCGTTACCTTTTCGACGGCTTCTTCGGGACACTCAACGAGAATTGAATCATGAATCTGCAGTAGCATTTGGCAGTCATTGTTTAGGTCTTGCAAAAGCCGGTCAATTTTAATCATTGCTAACTTCATTAAATCGGCCTCCGTCCCTTGGACAGGCATATTCATGGCTGCTCGTTCGGCAGCTGAGCGAATAGCAAAATTACTAGAATGTATGTCCGGCATCGGACGACGACGACCGAACAATGTTTCAACATAACCATCTTTGGCAGCTCGTTCCTTTAGATTCTCGAAATAGGCAATCAGCGGCTTGCGGATAGCCGTGTAGTCGTTAATAAAACGCTGGGCTTGTTCGTAGGTCATTCCGGTCGCTATCGACAAACCATGCGGACTCATACCGTAAAGAATCCCAAAATTAACAACTTTGGCCGTCCGGCGCATTTGTTTAGTCACGTCTTCCAAATTACGGCCATAAACTTGTGCTGCGGTAGCCGTATGAACATCAACGTCACGATTAAACATATCGATTAGCTCATTGTCCTGACTCATCGCCGCACTCAAACGAAGTTCGAATTGGCTGTAATCGGCACTAACTAGTTTTTTGCCCGGACCAGCCACAAAGGCTGTACGGATTTTTCTGCCAAGATCGGTCCGGACTGGGATATTTTGCAAATTTGGATCGGTGCTAGACAGGCGGCCAGTTTGAGCAATTGTGAGATTAAACGTAGTATGCAGTCGCGATTGTTTGTCAACCAAAATCGGCAACGTATCAACATATGTGTTCTTTAATTTAGTGACCTCGCGCCAGCGGCTAATCAGCTCAATAATCGGATGTTGACCACGTAACTTGTCCAGCTCACTGGCCGCCGTGCTGAAACCGCTCTTGCCTTTTTTAATACTCGTAGTTGGCAAGCCGAGATGCAACTTATCAAACAAGATATTGGCTAGTTGGGCTGGACTGCCGATGTTAAAATTTGAACTGGCAAGTTTATAAATTTGTTGCTCAATGTCAGCAATCATGCGGTTGATCTCAACGCTCATTGCCTTCAAATAAGTCGTATCGAGCTGAATACCAATACATTCCATCCGGGCCAGCACCGGGATAACCGGCCATTCAATATCATGAGCTAATTCCGGTAATTTGGGGATCGACTTAAGGTCTTTTAGCTGCTGCACATAAAGGGCTTTAATAACAGCCATGATTTCGGTTGCATGCTGAAGATATTGTGACAAATCAATGTCTTCAAACGAAGGGCCTGTGTAGTGAAGATCCGCGGCCGCTAATTCACTTAAGGTCTGTTCACGGCGCAGTGAATTAAGCAGAAATGCGCCAATCAGCACATCGTGACCAACGGCTGGTAATTCGCTGCAGCCTAGCCGCAATAAGACTTCAAGTGTGGCTTTAATATCGTGGCCAACTAATTTAGGAGCTTCGGAAAGTAATCGAACTACTAATTTTGGTGTCAGTTTGGTCAAGTCGAGCGCATAGACTGTTAGGCCGTCTGGGCTGAGCAATAGCAGCTGTGGATCATCGCCGTGCTGACCGTTGACCCGACAGTCGACAAACCACTGCTTTGTCGGTTGAAAGTTCACTTTGGCTAGCTGCTGGTCACTATCCACTACAATGCACTGACCTTTCGAAAGCTGAACCTCTGTAGACTGGCTGGCGGTTTGGTTATCAAACGCGGTTTGCATAACTTCCGGTAGCTGTCGAGCGAGTGTTCGAAATTCCAGTTTTTGCATGAGATCAAGTAACGCGGCCGGCTGGATTTTACTGCCATCAACTTCACTTAGATTAAGTTTCAGCGGAGCGTCCGTCCAGATTCGAGCTAGTTCCTTGCTTAACTGGGCTAGTTTTTCACCGGCCACCAGTTTGGCCCTCAGGCTATCTTTGATAAGCGGCAGATTTTTATAAATTCTCTCGATTGTCTGATATTTCTGAAGCAATTCAATGGCCGTTTTTTCACCAACACCCGGAACACCCGGAATATTATCGGATGAATCACCTTGCAAAGATTTAAAGTCTAGAAATTGTTCGACCCTAAGACCATACTTAGCCTCAAAACTAGCCGGCGAATAGAGGTCAATATTGCTCAACCCGTGTTTAATAACAAAGACGTGAACATGCGGGTCAATCAGCTGCAGCATATCCAGGTCGCTGGTAACCAGTAGTGTCTCAATACCTTTTTTGGTAGCCTGCAGAGCTAAAGTCCCCATGATGTCATCAGCCTCGTAATCATCTAGCTCGTAGAGCGGCCAGCCAAAAGCCTGCAACAGCTGGCGCAGAACGGGTATTTGCTCATAAAAGTCCGGCGGCGGCGACTTCCGGCCCGCCTTATATTCAGGATAAAGTTGAAGGCGGCGGCGAATATTGGTTTTGGGCTTATCCCAAGCCACAGCTACATAATCGGGTTTCAAGCGCCGGATAACTTCCAGCGCCATAGTGGCGAAACCAAACACACCACCAGTCGGAGTGCCGTCTTTAGTAGTTAAGTTCGGCATGGCATAGTAGCCACGATAAAAGACGCTTTTACCGTCAATGATTACAAACTTCTTACTCTTTTCCGGGGGTGTCGTCATATGACTTTAGTATAGCTCAGTAACTTAAGGTATCTCTAGTCAAACCCGTCAGCTCAAGTCACCATCTGGGAGTATAATGGTGCTCAAGATGAATAAGGTGGGCTCAGATAAGCGTTTAAATTACTACCGCATGACGCCGGACGACGTCATTGTTGAGTTGCATAGCCATAAGATGGGCCTAACTAATTCAGAAGCCGATCGGCGCTACGAACAGCACGGGCCTAATGCGCTCTATCATCCTCGGCACGAATTGCCGTTAACAACCTTTTTACGTCAGTTCAAAAGCCTTTTTGTAATCATGTTATTAGTCAGTGCTGCCTTTGCGCTTTATCTCCAAGACGGTAAAACAGCCACCATTTTGATTATTATCGCACTGATGAATGCTGGCGTCGGCTTTTTTCAGGAGCATAAAGCCGAAACGCTCATGGATAGCCTAGAAAATCTCCTGGTACCACAAGCCAAAGTTCTGCGTAACGGTTCCCTAAAAGATATCGATTCTACCAAACTTGTCTTGGGAGATATTGTCTATATCGAAGAGGGCGACACCGTGCCGGCTGACTTGCGGCTTTTAGATGAGGACGAACTGACTACCAACGACTTTGCCCTTACCGGTGAAAGTAATCCGACTCGTAAATTTATTCATGCCATATCGGACGCTGTACCGCTACCGAATCGCCATAACTTGGCATTCATGAGTACCACCGTAGCGACGGGCCTAGCCCACGGCATCGTGGTCGGCACCGGCATGAATACCGAGCTAGGCCGAATTGCCTCGCTCAGTCAAGTGACTCGGGTCGATCCTTCGCCGCTACAAAAGGAGATGAGCAACCTCGCAACGCGCATTACCCAAGGCACGCTTATTCTGGCGGCTTTACTGGCTATCGTTGCTTTGCGAGCTGACTTAGGATTAAAAGCCTCGCTGCTATTTGCCATCGGTATCAGTGCCGCCATGATCCCTAACGGCCTGGTGGCCGAGGTCAACATTACTTTGGCCCAAATCGCCAACCGGATGGCTCAAGCTCGGGCTCTAGTTAAAAAACTGTCAGCCGTCGAAACGCTCGGTGCAACCAATATTATCCTGACCGACAAAACAGGTACGCTAACCAAAAATGAAATGACTGTCACGCATTTATTGGTTGGCCACACCAAATATGAAGTCAGTGGCACTGGCTATGAGCCCAATGGAACTATTTTAAACAATCGACAAGAACCGCTGAGCCCAAAATTACTGGCTGATTTGTCGCTATTTTTTACGACCGGCGCCCTAGCCTGTAATGCAAAGGTCAGCCAGCCTGATGCTCAGCATCGAACCTGGTACGTGATTGGCGACCCAACTGAGGGCGCGGTGGTCACACTAGCCCGAAAAGCTGGCTTAAATACTGAGCAATTGCCAATTTTATACAAAGAGATCCGTGAATTCCAATTTGACTCTGGACGCAAATTAATGAGCTCGGTACGCCGCTCTGATGGCCAGATCATGTTGTTTGTTAAGGGCGCTCCGGAAGCAGTTCTAGGACGCAGCCAAAAGCTATGGGACCACGGCCATACTCGTAGTTTGACAGCGGCTGACCGTTCCTTCTTTATTAGCCACAATGAAACTGAGGCTCAAAATGCCATGCGCAATCTAGCTTTTGCCTATCGAATATTGCCAGCCTCAACTGATGTCGAGAAACTAGTCATCGATAAGGTCGAGCAAGAACTTACCTTTTTGGGCATAGTCAGTATGCACGATCCGCTACGCGACGATGTGCCAGCGGCCATGATTATGGCTCGACAAGCCCATGTTTATGTCTCCGTCGTGACTGGTGACTTTCCGACCACTGCTAAAGCAATTGCTCTGAAGGCTCAGCTGACTGCCTCGCAAGACCAAATCAAAGTTGTCACAGCCGAAGAATTAAAGGCTTTGTCTGATAGTCAGGTCTTACAGCTAGTCGAGGATGGTGGTGCCATTTTCTCGCGGGCCTCCCCGGAAGACAAGTTGCGCATTGTCGAGATTGCTAAGTCTAGTGGCCGGGTCGTGGCGGTGACTGGGGATGGCATCAATGATGCTCCAGCCCTGAAGCGCGCCGATATTGGTGTCGCCATGGGTAAGACTGGTACTGACGTCGCCAAAGAAGCCGCCGATATTGTGTTACTCGATGATAGTTTTAGTACCTTGGTCGGCGCTATCGAACAAGGTCGCTTAACTTTTGCCAACATTCGGAAAGCAGCCCGCTGTGCTATGACCGATAACGCCAGCGAGTTGATAGCCATTTTAATTAGCCTGGGTGGTCAAGTTTTGTTCCAGATCCCAATAGCCATTACGGCGATTCAGATTTTGGCGATTGATGTCATCGCTCAGATGTTCCCGATTACCGCCATGGGCTGGGATAAAGCTAACACTAACTTAATGCACGACCGACCGCGGCGATTAAGCGACCATATTATAAACGGTCCGGCCGTTCGCGAATTTTTGATGTTCGGTTTACTGTCAGCCGCTATTGCCTACACCAACTTTCTATTCTTTTTCGCCCGGAGAGGCCTTAGCCCGGTGAGCATTGATAAAACTAGCGCCCTTTATGCCCAGGCTACTATCCTGACTTACTTGACGCTCGTGCTCTGCCAGTTTATAAATCTCCTGCTGGTGCGAGCTAACGAGCATAAGAATTTCTTTAGCGCCTACCTGTGGAGTAATAAAAAGCTGCTAGTGGCATTCGGTATATCGTTCTTCTGCATTGCTAACATGATGTACAACCCGATTATCCAGCCTTACTTCCACGCCGGACCATTAAGCTTTATCGACTGGCTGACGGCCCTCGGGGGGTCCGGAATCTACTTAGCCATCCGCTTAATGCAGCGACACACCCGCAAACACACCCGTCAAGCAGTTATCAAGCTTCACCGCGAAGTTCACGGTAAGGCTTCTTTGGCCAACGTTTAAGTTAACTTAAGTCGCCGAGTAACTTCTTGGGCCAGAGTCGGTATATTGCTAAAATCGTTGATAATCACAATGTCGGCTTGAGCTTTGACTTGCAGCATATCAAGCGTCGCCGCGTCGCCGCTAGCTTGCATTTCAACTTGCTCATCGGCCAAAAATTGGTCAAATGTCCGCTGGTCCTCCGCCACCCGATTGCGGGTAGCAGCGTTTGCTTGGATACGGTCGTAGCGCAGTCGCGGCTGAGCATCAAGCCATAAAACGATCCCACCTAGTTCGTGAACACGATCAACTTCACCATGGTTGCGCAACGAAGCTAAGGCTAATTTACCGTCATTAGTCTGCAGACTAAAAGCAGCCACAGCTTTATCAACTAGTACACCTAAACCGGTTTGGCGGCGCCACTCGGCACTAATTGTTCTTAGTGTGTCACGGTCCGGCTCGAGGCCCCGTTGACGGGCTTCTTGTCTGAGCAGATCAGTAACTGATATAAAAACGTAGTTAAATTGCTCAACTAGAATCTGGCCGACCGTATCTTTGCCAGAACCGTTGGTTCCCGATATGCCAATAATGTTAGTCTTCATTTAGCGCTTATTATGCTTGATTTTAGTTCTTGATGTAATCGTGCAGTTTTTTAGCATCACGGTGTTTGCGCAATTTGGCCAGGGCTTTGGCTTCAATCTGGCGGATCCGTTCACGAGTAACAGCAAATTCTTGGCCGACTTCTTCGAGGGTATGGCTTTTGCCGTCTTCCAGACCAAACCGGAGCTTGATAATTTTCTGCTCCCGCTCAGTCAGGGCATTTAGCATATCTTTAACCTGCTCTTTGAGCAACTGGTTGGTAGCCGACTCTTCAGGAGTTACCGTGTCTTCGTCTTCAATAAAGTCAGCCAGGACTGAGTCGTCTTCGTCATCCCTGATTGAGGCGTCAAGGCTGGAGATATCCTGTTTAATTTTCATGATGTGCTCGACCTTGTCGACTTCGATCTCCATCTCTTTGGCAATTTCTTCGTTGGTCGGTTCACGGTTCAGCTTTTGGGTCAGTCGGCGTTGAGTCCGTAGCAATTTATTAATTGTCTCCACCATGTGAACTGGAATACGAATCGTCCGTGCCTGGTCGGCTATCGCCCGGGTAATGGCTTGGCGGATCCACCAAGTGGCGTAGGTTGAGAATTTAAAGCCTTTGTTGGGGTCAAATTTTTCAACTGCCCGCAATAGCCCAGTGTTGCCTTCCTGAATTAAGTCCAGCAGATCTAGCCCACGGCCAACATAGCGCTTGGCGATTGAGACCACCAACCGCATATTGGCTTCTGCCATTTTGTCCTTGGCTAGCTTTTCACCAGATGAAACCCGGCGCGCTAGTTCAAGCTCTTCAGTGGCAGTTAAGAGTGGGATTTTGCCGATCTCGCGTAAGTATAATCTAACCGAGTCATCGGCAATATCGTCATCCAGGTAACCCGACACCTCGGGTGCGGCTTCTTCTTCCTCGTCTTCTAAAATCCATTCGTCACTGAAGTGCTCGGCATCCGGCTCGGCAATGGTGACTTCAATATTGGCATCGGCCAGTTCGGTATAAAGTTTGTCCAAGATCTCGGCATTGTCCGGGGTCTCCGGAATAGCGGCGATAATTTCTTTCTGGCCAATATGACCATCTTTTTTGGCTTGCTCGACGAGCTGGACCCTGACGGCCTCTAACTCCTCGGCCGTTTTGGCGATTGGTTGTTTAGCTTTTGGCATAGTTATAATCCTCCTGTCACGCTTTTAAGTAAGGCGTCCAGTTGCTTAACCTGTTCTAGCAGTAAAGCTGTTTGAACCTCGGTAGCTGTTTCTAGACTGGCCGATAATTTTTGCTTTTGATGTTTTACATAGGCTTCAACCAGCCGACTCAGCAACCGAGCCATCTCGAGTTCCATTTCAGCGGGCTCGACATCCTGGTAGAGCTCTTCATACTCTAATCCCAAGATTTTAACATAATCACCTACCTCTTGCAATTGCTGGTCAATTGAGCCACTAAAATCTGGATTGGCTTTCAAAAAGGTTAAGAGCTGCTTGGCTTCCGGCTTGAGCATCATATCGTGTGTCATTAGTGCCAGTTGGGCTCTCAAGCTCGGCTGCATCAGCATAATAGCCAGTAAGTGATCCTGAATTTTGTGGTACTCAATCGATTGGGGGTCAAGTGGCTCGGGCGTCACGTACTGTCGTTTGCGAATCGTTTTAGCCCCAGGAATGCTTGTCAATTTAGAATTAAGAGCCTCTCGGCTGACATTAACCACCGCTGCAATGGCATTCATATAATGATCCTGCTCGACGCTGTCGGTTAAACGCTGGACCAGTGGCAAAAGTACGTCGGTGAATTGACGTTTCCCCTGAGCGCTGGTGATATCTAGTAAATGTTGGTAACGTTCCATCAGCCAATCTAAAGCATAAGTATACTTATCGATGGCGGCCTGCCAGGAAGCCGGGTCATGACGGATTAATTCGTCGGGGTCTTTACCATTTGGAATATCGATAATGCTCAGTGACACCCCAACCTGACCGGCAATCGGAATGGCTCGTTCGGTGGCCGCGAGTCCAGCTTTGTCGGCATCAAAACTCAGGCGAATGTCGTTGGTTAGTCGACCAATCGATTTGAGATGATGCTCAGTCAGGGCCGTACCGGCCGTCGCCACAACTTGCTGGACACTAGCTTGATGACTGGCAATGACATCCAGATTGCCTTCGGCAACAACAGCGTAGTGGTTTTTTCGAATTGCCTCCTTGGCCAGATGGAGACCAAAAACATGTCGCGACTTATCATAAAGCACGGTCTGGGGAGTATTGATGTATTTCGGGGCTTTAGGATCGTCAGTCAGTAGCCGCGCCGTAAAACCAATCACTGCCCCAAACGGATCTTGCAGCGGAATCATCAGTCGATCACGGAACATGTCACCGTTACCTTGATAGCGCTGAATGCTCACCCCGGCTTGCTTCATCTCGGCTTCGCTAAAACCCTTGGCCAGTAAAAATTGGCTTAGACTGGTGCCGTTGCTTGGCGCGTAACCGAGTCGCCATAACAGAGCCGTCGGTTTAGTAAATTTACGTTCCCCAAAGACATACTGCCAAGCCGGTTGGTATTTAGAAAATTGCAGCTGGTAAAATTTAGCGCTTAAGTCAAGCAGTTGGTGAAGACGAGCTTTGTCTGGGCCGTTAGTTCCGGGATTACGCCGATACTGTTCAATATCAATACCAGCTTTGCGGGCTAGTAGCTCAAGGGCTTCCTTGAAATCTAATCCCTCCATCTCCATTACAAAACTGAACATGTTGCCGCCCTTGCCAGATGAAAAATCGTGCCAAATCTGCTTTTCGGGGCTGATCATCAAGCTCGGTGTTCTTTCATTAGTAAACGGGCTTAGGCCGCGCCAGTTTCGACCGGCACGCTTAAGCTGAACATACTCCCCGATTACGTCCTCAATGCTCAGACGAGCTTTAACCTCATCAATTGCGTCCATCGTAAGAACATTGTACGCTATTTACCCTTTCGGGTGGTTAGTTCAGTTAGTCTACAACTTGGCGCAATTACACCCCTTATGGTTAAATGAAGTTATGCCCCCGCTGCAGCCCGATAACTTAGCCCCTCAAGCGCCGCCGACTAATCAATACGATTTTATTGTCAACGCCGGCAAGCGCGGTCCAGTCACCATATTGCCCAGCGTCAATAATTCATCGCTCAAGACACGTCTGTTAGTAGCCGGTGCTGGTGCCCTTGTCTTAATCGTCTTATTTTGGGTCTTCATTGCCTTGATCTCCAGCTCCTCCAGTAGCAGTACCGCTCCGCTGATATCCTTAGCCCAACAGCAAAACGAGATAGCCCGAGTATCGACCGAGTCGGCCCAGGACGCGGTATTACCAACCACGCAAACTTTCGCCATCACAACTAGTCTGAGTCTACTGAGTGAACAGCGGGCCTTTCTGGCCTACTTGCGCAGTCTGGGCAGCGTGCCAGCTAGCAGCATCTTACAAGCCACCCGTAATTCCAAGACCGATGCAACTCTCAAATCAGCCCTGAGTAACGGTAACTACGATCAAGCCTACATCGCGATTACCCAATCGGAGCTGGCATCATACGAGCACAATCTAAAGCAAGTCTTTGCCGATACTAAAGTTGTCAAAGAGCGGCAACTTCTACAAGTTGCCTACCAGCAGGCTCAATTACTAGTACAACAAGGTAACCAAACCGAATAGAATTGTTCCAAAAGCTAGATTTACAGTTCAGTCTTTGCCGCCACTAAGAGATATGAGTGGCGGATTAGGTCTTGGACTTCTGCCCAGCTCAATTGGCCGGTTAGGACAATCGTGTTCCAGTGCTTTTTGTTGAGATGATAGCCCGGCATAACACTCTCATACTTGTCGCGCAGCACCTGGGACAACAGCGGATCACATTTTAAGCTCACCTGAACGGGCATTTTGCCTTCATGCATCAGAGCAAACATTTTATCTTCAACTTTGTAAACTGCCACCGACTCACCAAACGGATAGTCGCGGACGGTATCCGGTAAGCTTAATATATAGTCCTCGACTGTTTTTTGATCCATCGTCGTTACAACTTAGTCTTGAACCACTCGAGATAGTACTGCAATTCAGCCACTGACGCCTGAATATCATCAAAAGCTCGGTGAAGTTCCTTTTTCTCAAAATCGACGCCAAACTTGCCCTGCATCAAAATTTTGAATGAACTAACATCCAACATCCGGTAGTGCAGTTTAAGATCCAAGGCCGGCCACCAGCGTCTTATGAAGCGTCGGTCGTTATGGATTGAATTACCTGCCAGAACGGCCGGTTCGCCGTGAAAGTGTTGTTCAACTAGGGCAATCAAATCCTGCTCGACTTGGCTGTTCGACTTGCCGGTGGCTGTTGCCCGCAAAAACTCATCGCGGTTAGCCGGGTAGTCCTGCCACCAGATATTTTGCTGCATCCGGTCAACCACCGTCTCGGTCTTTTGTCTAACAAACGACTCATAGCTAGCCAGCGTCTTGAAATCAAAATCGGTAACCTCAGCCGCCACTTCTAAGATGACATCTTTTTCTGGATTAAGCCCGGTCATCTCAAGATCTACCCACAGCAGCTTGGTTGGCTTGGCGTGTTGATCTATCATTTGCCCTGATTATATCGCAATCATTAGTCAAGAGAAGACTAAACCAGCAGGATTACCCAGATTAGTGGCTGTCAACAACCAGCGGCTATGACTTGGTGCGAGCTGCCGCTAGGGCGTCACTGTACCACTTGAGATCGTCTAGGGTCGTCTTCAACGCAGTTTGAGGACCATAAGGTTGTGACTTAAGCTCTTCGCTAAGATTGCCCGCATCGTCGATCAGCTCACTGGCTCGGCCGATCAAAAAGGTCGCTCGCGGTACGGTTATAGCCATTAGGCCCGGTAGCACGCCGCGCAAGTGAGCAACGGCTTGAGCTCCGCCAGTGGTACCGTGAGCCACCAGGGCGACTGGCTTTTTGGCAAACTGGAAATCGATATAATCCAGCGCATTTTTGAGCACCGCCGAGTAAGAGCGGTTATATTCTGGCGTTACCAGAACGTAAGCATCAGCTTTAGCTAGCGTGTCCAGCCATTTCTGAACGGCTGGACCCGGCTTGCGTTGGGGGTTAAATTGCGGCGAGATCGGTTCATCTAGAAACGGCAATTGGTAATCGGCTAGATCAACCAATTCGACTTCAGTGTCAGCCAGGTTGTGAGCCTCGTTGGCGACCCATTTAGCCACACGGTCTGTGACACGGCCAGGCCGAGTACTGCCGATAATAATTTGTACTTTCATACGACTTAATCCCCTTTTATGGTATACTTTGTATACTAATAGACTATACGGTTAATACTATATTTTGTAAAGTATGAAATTACCAGCCGCCCTACCAACTGTTGATCAAATTATCGAACCTCGCGTCGGTTGTATTGCTGGCGCCATGGATATCATCGGTAACAAATGGACGGCCCTAATCCTACGCGATCTAGCTACCCAGCCACAGCGTTTTTGCTTTTTAGAAAAGTCCGTTGGTCACATCAACCCTCGGACTCTCTCCAAGCGGCTCGACGATCTAGAAGCTAGCGGTATTATTACTAAGAAAAGTTTCTCGGAAACACCGCCTCGGGTCGAGTATACCCTTACCCAAAAGGGCAAAGACTTAGTTCCGGTTCTCGAGCAAATGTCCGCGTGGGGCAGTAAATATTGTTCGTCAGTTGCTTGATATTTTATTCGTGCGGCTTGAAATCAAGGGCCGCTGAATTGATGCAGTACCGCATGCCGGTCGGCTGATCTGGAGCGTCATGAAAAACATGGCCCAGGTGGCTGCCGCAGCGAGCACACTGAACTTCCGTCCGGCTCATACCGCCGCTAGGGTCTTCGATTAATTTGACTGTTTTAGAATCAGCCACATCGTAAAAGCTCGGCCAACCTGAGCCTGAATCAAACTTGGTGTGGCTGTCGAATATGATTTGGCCACAGGCCATGCAAGTGTAATCTCCAGTCGCATTGTTATGGAGTAACCTGCCGGTAAATGGCGCCTCCGTCCCCTTCTCGCGCAGGACGTGATACTGCTCAGGCGTTAGTTTCTTTTTCCAGTCATGATCATTAGCCATAAGCTAATTATAGCGCGCTATTAGGACTTTGGTTTGTCGAGCTTATCAAGCTTAAACAGTTTAATGACACCGTAAACAACCGCTAGGACAAATAAGAAGTCGATCAGAACAAAAACAAACGCCCCCCAGCCGAAATTGGCGTATTGGTGACCGAAATGCAGCGTAAACGTCCGCGAGCTAAGAGCGACGCCGCCAAATAACAGGGCGGTCAGTGGATCAATAAAACTGGCTATCAGTTGTTTCACGACACCTTGGACCTGAGTACCGACGACGAAACCAACCGCCAAAGCCACAATGGCGTTTTGACGCAGAAAATCGGTAAAACCACTGACTGGTTGTTTCAGGCCTTTTTGGACAACCGACATACGGTGCTGCCCTTTAGTTTGGCTTGAATCGGTTGGTTGCTGTGCTGCCATGCTTAGTATTATAACGCATTTACATCTGTTGCGGTGCTGGGATCCCCAACAGTTTAAGCCCTTCTTCGAGCACGTCAGCGTAGTCTGAAACCAAGCTCAGCCGCTCCGCTTCCCGCGGATCACCAATCACCCGGTTATGTTCGTAAAAATTGTTAAATGTCTGGGCTAGTTCATATAAGTAGTTACAGATGTGATGCGGCATCAGCTCGTCGACCGATCGTTCCAGAATTTCAGGATACTCGGCCATTTTGGCCAGCAAGTTTCTTTCGGCGGGATCAAGTTGAGCCATCTGTTCAGCTGGTTTTAGGGTGCTTTTTTTGAGAATGCTGCGCGCCCGAACGTGGGCATATTGAAGATAAGGACCGCTGTTGCCCTCCAAGCTGATAGCCTCATTGACATCAAAAACTACATCGCTGCCCAGGCGGTTCTTGAGTAGGGCGTAGCGGAGAGCCCCGACCATACCGTCGCGTAAACCATCAGCCTCAGCTCCCCGATCTTTTAGAGCAGCTTCAAGAGTTTCAAACAACCAGTCAATATTAATCGCTGTCCCTCGGCGTGAACTCATTTTGCCGGTGGTCAGTTTGACCGTGCCGGTTGGTATATTGCGGGTCACACCGGCTAGTTCAGGTGAGGCCAGCTCAGCAGCCTTAAGGACAACTTGGAAATATTCCTTCTGCTCCACTGCCGTTACGATGTAACTGGCTTGAGGATTAAAATCTTGCTGTTTGAGCTGAATTAAGCCGAGATCACGCGCTTCGTACAGGGTTGTGTTACGACTGGAGATAAAGACCCTGGTGTGCAAGCCGTATTTTTCACCCGGAAAAATGATCGCACCGTCGGATTTTTCAAAGATATCACCTAAATGCTGCTCAACGATTTGTCGGCCGGCTTGATCAGCGGTACTTTCCAGATAGCGGCGTTCTACTGGGCGGCTGTTAACCAATGCCAGAACTTGGTCTATGTAGCTAAAGCTCCAGTTTTTACAGATATCATAGACCTGCTTAAAAAGTGGGTCGGTCAGGGTAAAGGATTCTTTGGCATAGCGTTCGATGTCCTGCTTAGCTAGCTCGTCTTGATCGTAGGCGACTGTTCCTTCGGCATATTTCTGACTTAGAAATTTCGGTCTTTCAGTCTCGTTCAGGTTGTTGAGCTTAGCAATATCCCCGTTAATAAATTTCAAAATAGCCCACATAGATTTCCCAACGTGCAAACCGACGTCACCGTGATAACTGACTCGGTGGGTGTTGGCTCTGCCAGCTTCCAACAGATTAGCCAGTGTATCGGCCACCACTGAATTAAAGGCGTGACCAATATGGATATCTTTGAACGGGTTTGGATTATTGGTCTCAATGACTACGGTCTGGTCTGCATAAACCTTCGGGTGCTCGGGTCGATGGACGGCTGCGAGCAAACTTTGGTCGCTAAGACGCAGGTTTAAGAACCCCGGACTGACGACGTTAATTTCTGACACTTGCTGTCCTAAAATTTCACGCAGTTTATTGGCTAGCTGGTCGGCAATCTCCTGGGGTGGTTTACCAAGCTGACCAGCTAGTTGCAATGCAACATTAGTCGCATAATCGCCAAATTGCTCATCGGGACGGGTCAGCTGGGCAGGAACCTCGACCCCAAACAGCGTTTTTGACGTCTCGAAAATGGCTTTTTCTAGTTCTGGTCTCATTATTTAGCAGTATATCAGGTTACGACCGCCGTAGCCCCAAGAGTTTGATGCCCTTCCAGGCGACGAAGTACATACTGATTAGCAAAGCAAAAAACGGCAGTGCGACCAGCAGAACTTGAGAATATTGTGATGGGTGCAGTAAACGTGTCGAAACCTCAAACAGTATCCCTGCCGGGTCAGTAAAAACATTCCAGGTATTCCACCTTAGATCACGCCCAATGTAAATGGCAAAGCTGCAAATAAACAACAAAAAACCAACCATTATGGTAGTGGCTCGGGGGCTAAAGCGCTTGGCTAATTCTTGTTGAACTAAATACAGACTGGTAAAGCCCAGCAGCACTCCGATATAGATAAACGACGTAAACATAACCGTGTTAAAGAGAAGTTGCTGCATGTCGATATTGGTTAAATGAATAAAGTCACTGATCATGTAAAAGGCATTCGGCAAGAATATTAGCCATAGAACACTAACACTCATAGCTTCCCAACTTGACCAAAGTTTATGCCGTAAACAATACCTAAGCCAGAGTGCCAAACCAAAAGGTACCCAGGCCAATACCAGATTAACTAGCAGATAGTTTTGGCTAAAGGTCCGGTTGGCAATCGCATCGGCCACCAGCAAGCCGATGCTCACGGCTGTCGCCAAGCAAAGAGCCAACAAAAATTGGCGCCACGGAGTCAAACTCACAATCCCACGCATTCTAACTCTCATTATAACAACGCTTGGGTCAATCTATCTGAAACTCTGAATAATGTTTAAGCCAGCTCCTTTTTAAAGCTTTCTACTAAATCAACTGGGGCCGGATTTAGACCATTTAAAAGAGCGGCGTAAAGGGTTACAAAATCGCCGAAGGCAATCGCCCAGAGTAACTGTTCGATTAGACCAGAGCCCTCAATCGTCACCTGGTGCGGATTTGGCCAGAGTCCCGACAATAGACGGCCCGATATCTCGAAGCGCTTTTGAATTCTTTCATTCTCGAGGCCACTCTTAAGTTCAATCACGGCATACGGTTTATCAACCGGCTGCTTGCTCCAACCGACAAACTCGTTGTGATTAAATTCCGGGTACTGCCCCGTCCAGGCAATCTGTTTGGCATTTTCATTAAAGCTGATTTTCCACTTGTAAGCCGCCGGATAAAGTTTTGGTCCGGCATAAACGACAATCGATTTACCGATACACTCTAGAGCAAGCGCTTTGGCTGGGTTACTACTGGTCCGAACTGTCGGCAACCAATTTACCACGGACTGCTGCAAGAAGGGACCAACTGCCTCTAGCTCAGCCAGCCGCGCTGGTTCAGCTAACCCTGCTGAAACCAATAATGTGACCAGCGCTTTCAAGTCATAAAGTACGGCGTATCGAGGCTGCTGAACTTTTGGAATCATTGCAAGTGGGTAGCCCTTTTGCTGGGCTATTTCAACTAGTTTACCCCCGCCAGAGATGACTGCGATCTTGGCGCCTTTTGCTTCAGCTTGAGCCAAAGCGCTGAGAGTTTCTTCGGTATTCCCAGAATAACTAGAAGCGACGAAGTAGGTCCGCGGCGAAACATAAGCCGGGATATCATAGTTACGCACCAGCTCAAAGGGCACGCGGTAACCTGGCCAACTTTCGCTAACCAGACCAGCTAGGGCCGATCCGCCCATACCGGCGAAGACGATATTGTCAACCGAAACTTCAGCTTGATTGGTTTGAAAGCTCTGGCTTAGTTGCTGCCATTGCTTTTCGGCGATTCCCAGGGTATCAATAACATCGTGTTCGTGAATATATTTCAGGTCGTCTAGCATATGTCTAAGTCCTTGTGCTTTAAGCTTATTCGTCTATAGTATAGTTAACCATTAACGTCTAGGGGGAACAAATGTTTGGGCACGATGACGACAATAGTGACGTCACTCAGGGCGGCACCCAAGGTTCAGTACCGGCTGAACCGCTTGATGACGGCACACTCGCTTTACTTGCAAATGATGGCGCTGATAACAATAACACCGACGCGCGCCCCGAGAGCGTCGCGCCAGAATCAGCCCCACCGGCACCTTATACAACACCGGCTCCGGTTGCGCCCGATCAGGCCGACCCGGCAGTTCCGTCTGGCAGCGACGATCTTATTGATATCAAACAGAAGGCGCTGCAGCAGCTTAAACCTCTAGTCGGTCACTTGGACCAAACACCCGAGGAACAATTCAGAACTACGATGATGATGATCCAAGCAGCCGACGACCAAAGTCTAATCAGCAAAGCCTACCAAGCTGCCTCGGCTATCACTGATGAAAAAGCTCGCGCCCAAGCCCTGTTGGACGTTGTCAATGAGATCAATTACTTTAATTCTCAGCACGAAAATTAGTCTTCCTAGAGTTTAGGTTCAGCTTGTCGTGTGCTGTAACGGAGCCGTAAGTGGTAGACAATAGCGCCCGTTAGACCCGCACCAAAAGCGACCAAAAAGATATCTGTGCCAGGACCGGTGTTCGGCATGGTGGTAGCCGAGGTTGACGGAGTAACTGTCGAAGCAGATTTTGGTGCCGGTTGGACGGCGATTGACGGCGTTGTCTTGGGAGTCGTGTGATTAGTGGCTAGTTTTGGTTGGCTACCACCTAGGCCATGGAGCCACAAGCCGGCTAAAATAGCAGCGACGATAATTACCAGCAATACGAATAAGGCAATTGCCCGGCGGACTTTTAGACTCCGAGCAATCTGACTACCGTAAAATGAGCTAAGTTCTGGTGGCAGATTTAGTTTCGTTGATGACTGGTTTGACCGCTTATCCAAAAACCACATATTAATAGTGTAGCGCGGCTTCCACCAGATACAAAGCATGAGCGTTTAGTCATTTAAGCTTAAAAAACGGGGCCAGGGTCAGCCGGGTCCCGCTTTCATATTGGGTGGAGGTAGTTTTTATCTACATCATGCCCATGCCGCCACCCATATCAGGGGCAGCTAGCTTTTCTTCTTTTGGTACTTCCACGATTAGGGCGCCCATCGTCATAGTCGTTCCGGCAATGCTGACAGCATTCTGGACGGCTTCTTTAGTGACCCGTGTTGGGTCAACAATACCGCTGGTTTTCATATCAACCAACTTCGACGGATCATTGACGTTTACGCCTTGGCCAGTTTTAGCAGTCTTAACTTTAGGCAACCATTCGTCGGCATTGAGCCCGGCATTCTTGAGCAGAATTCGGAAGGGTTGTTCAAGTGCTTTAACCAAAATCTGACGCCCGGCTGAAACGGAGTTATCTTCGGTCTTATCGGCGGCAATCGAACTGGTTAGGTTAATCAGCGTAACGCCACCACCCGGCACAATACCGTCGCTCAGGGCTGCCTTAACAGCCGCCACAGCATCATCAACCCGGAATTTCTTTTCTTCTATCTCTGTTTCGGTGGCTCCGCCAACTTTTATGACGGCCACTTTACCGCTTAGTGAAGCACGACGCTTTTCAAGATTTTCTTTGTCGTACTCACTACTAGCAGCTTCGATTTGCTGCTGGATTTGCTTAACTCGGGCAGCTACTTCAGTTGGCGAACCGCCACCTTCAATGATGGTCGTTTGATCCTTGTTAACGATGACTTTGCGAGCCGATCCAACCACTTGTAAGTCAACATTTTCAAATGTCATACCGCGGTCGCTGCTAATGACTTCGGCGCCAGTTAAAATGGCAATGTCATTTAGGGCGTCTTTACGACGATCGCCAAAGGCTGGTGCCTTTACGGCGACGGTGTTGAAAACACCCTTTAAACGGTTCAAAACCAGCGTCGTGAGGGCTTCGCCTTCGACGTCTTCAGCGATTAAAACCAGGTCCTTTTTGCCAGCCTGGGCCAATTTCTCAAGCAGTGGCAAGAATTCGGCAATACTCGAAATCTTTTTATCGGTGATTACGATCGCCGGTTTGTCGTAGACGGCTTCCATCCGGCCGGTGTCGGTCACCATGTAGGCACTAACAAAGCCACGATCAAACGTGAAACCTTCGACAACTTCACTTTCCAGCGCTAGGCCCTGACCCTCTTCGACGGTTACCACACCGTCTTTGCCAATCGCTTCCATAACATCGGCTATTAAATTGCCGATACTTGGATCACCAGCCGAAATAGTAGCCACTTCAGCCACGCGGCTTTTCTTACCGGCGATATCTTCACTCATGGTACCCAGTTTTTCGATAACCTGTTGCGCTGCTGCCTCCAGTCCCTTGCGTAAAAGCATCGGGTTGTGGCCGGCGGCAATCAACTTATTGGCCTCATTTAAGAGATGAAATGTAATAACTGTAACGGTAGTGGTTCCATCTCCAGCCACATCACTCATTTTGGAGGCCGCCTGTTTGATCAGCTCAGTGCCGACCTTATAACCTAGCGTCTCATCATCAATATCGCCAATTTCGACGGCTTTGGCAACCGTCACTCCATCGTGAGTTACCGTCGGGGAGCCGTAAGATTTGCTAATCACAGCATTTTGACCTTTCGGACCCATGGTCGTTCGGACAGCGTTGTATAAAATTTCTGCGCCAGCCAGCACTCGCTTGCGCGCCTCTTCGTCGTAAAAAACTTTCTTTGCCATCTTGATTTAACTCCCTTTCCTATTGAATGGTGGCCAGTATATCTTCTTCTTTAACCACGATATACTTTTCACTTCCAAGTTTTACATCAGTAGTATTGTAGTCATGTTTATAAATAATTCGGTCGCCGACTTTAATCTGTTTCACATCTTTGCCGACGGCAATCGCTTTAGCAACTTTTGGTTTTTCGGTCGCATTGTCAGGTAAATAAAGGCCACTGGCCGTCTTAGTCTCGGGTTCCTCGCTGACCGCCACCACATACTCAGCCAGAGGTTGGATTTTTGCACTCATAGCTACACTTTCTCCTTTCTTACGCGCATCGTTCTCAGTGAATTAGCACTTCATACTATCGAGTGCTAACATTCAACTTAATAATAGCGTTGTCATGATAAGCCTGTCAAGAAGACGAGCTATAATTCGAGGACATGACCAATCAGCTTATTAATCAAACTGTTCTGATGTCCGGAGCCGAATATTTCGATGATAGTTACGCCATTAACGCCTATATGGATAACCGTGTCCCGGTTAACCGAACGCTGGCGGCGGCCGAACATGACAATATACGGAAAGCCTTGGAGCAAGCTGGCGTCAGCGTGGTTAAGGTATCAGCGCCAGTTGCTTGCCAGGACGGCGTTTACACCGCTAATTGGGGTCTTAGTCGCGGCAACAAAGTTGTGCTGGCACACTTGCCCAATAAGCGACAAGCCGAAGAACCTTATGCCAAAAAGGTTTTTCGAGATCTTGGTATGCAGGTCATCGAATTACCAGCTACAGTTCGCTTTAGCGGGCAGGGTGATGCCCTGCCCTTCGGTAAAATGTTGTTTATGGGCACAACCTTTCGGACCGATCTAGAAGCTCACCGTCTTATTGCCGATATTCTAGGCTACGAAGTGATCAGCCTCCAAACTATTCCGAAGCGCCGCTTTTTAGAGCTCGGCCCAGTCGCTACTAACCGAATAACTGGTTGGCCGGACAGTTTTTTCTATGATCTCGACTTAGCTCTGGCAGTTCTGCAATTACCGACAGCCAGCAGCAAAGGTCTGATATCCTGGTGTCCGGCAGCTTTCACGCCAGCTAGCCTAGCTAAAATTCGTAATCTGGATATCGATAGGATTGAAGTTTCACGACGCGAAGCTCAGAAAAGTTACGCCTGTAATCTGGTCTCAACTGGCGAAACTGTGATCATGACAGCTTGCGCGCCGAAGCTAAAACGGGTCCTCGAAGCACGTGGGTTAATGGTTATCACACCCCAAATTCAAGAACTCGCCAAGGGTGGTGGTTATATTCGTTGCGTTACCCTAACACTAGACAACAATTAATGCTATCTCTCAGTTATAAATTCTAACTGCTAAAAATCTTCTCATGTCCATAATTATTTCCCCGGTTATGGACCGGTACCAATAGGGTGTGATTACCCGGTTACGAACCTCGTATAAAACTCAGGACCTTTGCAACATTTCTAGTGGTGTCCTGTACTGCAGGCTTAAGTGTACACGTTTGGTGTTGTAGAACTCCAAGTATTGGTTAATTTTGGATTGTATTTGGCTGTTG
>Ga0181520_10005107_pt1 | contig 21270 bp, 19 predicted proteins | sample PEATcosm2014_Bin_29_FD_132451 | JGI IMG/M metagenome (GOLD analysis project Ga0181520, IMG submission 132451) | Peatland microbial communities from MTU Mesocosm Facility, Houghton, MI, USA - PEATcosm2014_Bin02_30_metaG | ecosystem: Environmental > Terrestrial > Soil > Wetlands > Peat | place... | reverse complement strand
TGTCACCGGCGACATCGTCGTCTTCTTCGGCGACGTCCACATCGGCGGCGTCGCTCAGCACGATGTGGTCAACTTCTTCGGCGACGTCAAGGCCGACGACAACGCCTCCATCGGCCACGACCTGGTCAGCATGTTCGGCGGCGTCCGCCTCGGCCAGGATGTCACCGTCGGCGGCGACATGGTGGCCATGTTCGGCGCCGTCCATCAGGCCGACTCCGTCACCGTCCGCAAAGACCGCGTCGTCCAGCCCGCCTGGCTCTTCTTCCTTCCGCTCGCCTTGCTCGGCTGCCTTATCGTCTGGATCGTTTCTTCGGTCCGCGCCCGCCGCCGCCACCGCTGGATGATGATGCAGGGCTCCCCCCCGCCGCCCATCCCCTGATCTGGGCCAGCCAGGATCGCAACCATGATCCGGTTTGGACCGGTCCTCGCCTCTCCGCATCCGCAGCGACCCGGGCCCGTCTCGCGCCCGGCCCCGCTCGATTGAATCAACCCTCACGTTTTCTTTGATTTGAACCCCTCAATCCAGTGCATCCCATGAGCCTTCGCACCGCGCGGGGGCTTACTTGCATGCGGGGATCTCAGGGTTATTTCTGAACACGTTCATTTTTCCCTTGCATTCCCGCCAAATCCGCGCTACCTTGTATTTGAACACGTTCAGTTTTCTCGAAAACTGATCACCGAAAGGAGAATCCCCATGCTCGTCGCAGCCTGCTACCTCAGCTACCTCGCCATCAGCATCGCCATCACCGTTTGGGTCGCCCGCACCCTCCACCGCAGCGGCCGCATCTTCCTGCTCGACGCCTTCCACGGCAACGCCCCGCTCGCCGATTCCGTCAACCAGCTCCTCGTTGTCGGCTTCTACCTCATCGACGTCGGCTACATTGCCCTCGCCCTCAAGACTGAAGACCCGCTCAAGGACTTCCGTGGCGTCATCGAGCTCGAGAGCGCAAAAATCGGCGTCGTGCTGCTTATCCTCGGCGCAATGCACTTCTTCAACATGTTCATCCTCGCCCGCATGCGCCGCCGCACCACCAGAGAGGCCACAGCTTAGTCCATGCCCCGACCATCCGCCCCAAAATCCGAATCTACCCGCGCCCACATCCTCGCCTCCGCGCTTGCCGCCTTTCGTGAGCGCGGATTCGAGCGCGTCACCATGCGCGAAGTCGCCGCTTCCGCCGATGTCGCCCTCGGCGCGGCCTACTACTACTTCGATTCCAAAGACGCCCTGGTCACAGCCTTCTACGAGCAGGCCCAGGCCGAAATCCTCCCCGCTCTCGACCGCACTCTCGCCCAGAGCCGTACTCTCGAGCAGCGGATCCGCGCCATCATCCAGCACAAGTTCGACTACTTCGCCCCCAACCGCCGTCTCATGGCCGCCCTCTCCGCCCACATCGACCCCCACAACCCGCTCTCCCCCTTCAGCGCCGACACCTCCCGCATCCGCGAGCAGGACATCGCCTGCTTCGCTCGCGCGGTCGCCGACTCCGGCGTCAAACTTCCCGCCTCCACCCTCCCCTACCTGCCGCGTCTGCTATGGCTCTACCAGATGGGCCTCATGCTCTTCTGGGTCTACGACCGCTCACCGAACCAGCAGCTCACCGCCTTGCTCTTCTCGAAAACCCTGCGCATGATCCTCATCGTCCTCAAGCTCGCGCGCCTGCCTTTCATGCGTCCTCTTCACCGCCACGCCGGCCAACTCCTCCGCGCCATCTACGACCCCGAAATCGATGTCGCCCCCAACGTCGATTTCGACCAGGCCCCCCAATGAACCACCCTCTGCGCATCGTTCTCCCCGGCGGCAGCGGTCAGGTCGGCCACGCTCTCGCTCGCCATTTCCAGGCCGCAGGCCACCACGTCACCGTGCTCACTCGCAGCCCGTTCTCCGCGCCCTGGCAAACTGTTCACTGGGACGGCCTCACCGATGGCGCCCTCACGGATGGATCATGGGTCGAAACCCTCTCGGGCGCCGATGTCTGCATCAACCTCGCCGGTCGCAGCGTCAACTGCCGCTACAACCTCCGCAACCGCACCGAGATCTATAACTCCCGCATCCTTACCACTCGTCTTCTTGGCCAGGTCATCTCCCGCCTCGCCAACCCGCCCCGCCTTTGGGTGAACGCCTCCACCGCTACCATCTATCGCCACTCCCTCGACCAGCCCATGGACGAAGCCTCCGGCGAGCTCGGCGGCTACGAGCTCGTCTCTCCCGGTCTCCTCGGTCGTCCCCGCCGCGCGCCAGACACGTGGAACTTCTCCATCAGCGTCGCAAAAGATTGGGAAGCCGAGTTCTTCACCACCTTCACACCGCGCACCCGCAAAGTCGCCCTGCGCAGCGCCATCACTCTCTGCCCCACGCCGGGCAACGCGTTCGAAGCCTTCCTCAATCTCGTCCGCTTCAGTCTCGGCGGCCAGCAGGGCAACGGTCGCCAGTTCGTCAGTTGGATTCATGAAGCCGACTTCTGCCGCGCCGTCGACTTTCTCATCCAGCGCGAAGAACTCGACGGCCCCGTCAACCTCGCCTCGCCCAACCCGCTCCCCAACCGCGAATTCATGCTCGGCCTGCGCGAGGCCTGGGGCATGCCGAACGGCTTTCCAGCACCGGCCCTCGCCATCGAAATCGCCGCCTTCTTCCTCCGCACCGAGTCCGAACTCGTCCTCAAAAGCCGCCGCGTCGTCCCCACGCGCCTGCTCCACGCCGGATTCACCTTCCAGTTCCCCGACTGGCCCGAAGCCGCTGAAGACCTCGTCCGCCAATGGCGTTGCCGCGCCTAGCGGTCATCAGCCCGCTACTCCGCCACCACCGCCGTATACGCCACGAGCTGCGGAACCGTCACCTGCACCGCCCCATTCGCATAAGTGAATGGAACAGATGTATCCCCCGATGCATCCGGCGAGACAAGCGTCACCGTCGTCGGCGCGACCGCCACCGGAAACGTCACGACGACTCCTGCCTGCGGCACAAATCCCTTCGCGTAGTTGTGGTTGATCAGGTGCGCCACAGTGCTCCCGTCGCTGCTTTGTGTCAGGCTTGTTGCCACATGCGCTGCGGACGCCGTCACCGTGCCGCCGAGTATCTGCGGATTGTCGTATAGCACCGCGTGAGCCGGCATCTTATAAAATGCCGCGGTCTGATCGAAGAAGGGCATCAGCCCCAATTGCGTTGCAGTCGGATCGCCGATTGTGTCCTCGAGATGCATGGCAAAGTGGACCCCGACGGCGTACGCCTCCGGCACATACATGCGCCAGTAATCCTGCTGCTCCGGCATCGGCAAAGAGAGGTAGCGGTACATCGGCCCGGTGGGCCAATCAATAAACAGCGAAACAAGCACATTTCGCTTGGTGACATATGCTGACTGCTGCTGCATATAGAGAAATGCCGGCATCAGCGACTGAGTCCCGTCAAGATCGCCGCTGGCAGTCAGTGGGCAGAAATCCTGGCTCGAGCCGCCCGGTCCATTGATGTTGTAGTCAAACAGCCCGATAGCTTGAAAATCTACAAACGGATAGGTGCCGTTGGCCGTAATGTAGATCTCCTTGCCGTATTTCTGGCGCGCATAGTTTCGCAGCGTCAGTACAATGTCTTGCCAATACACCAGGTTCACATAGGTACTTGTAAAGGTGCCATTGTACGGATCCTCTCCGACCACGCCCCACTCCGCTGCCAGCGGGTTCGATGAAGTAAGTGGGTTGGTATCCCAGCCGTTGCGCGCAAGATAGCCGCGATAGTTGAAAGTGCGACCTGCCAGCGCGGCGACGGCCGAACAGTTCAGATTGTCGGCTGCCTCGACGCCGAACTGCGACTGCCACTGGGCCGCTGTCAGATTGGGATACTTCGCGCAAAGGAAACCGCCGAAGTCCGCCACATCGGCGTCATCGAACCCTTCGTCGCCGTTATAAGTTGCCCCTTCATAACTTCCGCTCACTTCGTCGAAGAAAACACCGTCCACGCCGCCGTCGATCTGTATCTCGGCGATGCCGATGATGTATTGCCGATAGGCCGTTGAAGCCATGCTGCCGCGATAGTAATTCAGTGGAGGGTCATGAGTCACCGGCTCCCCGAGCCCATCGCATGAGACAAGCGCCTCAAACTGCGCCGCCACGGGAAACTCGTCGGGGAAGAGAACCGTAGCCGTGGTTCCGCCAATGAACACGATCCCGGCAGCCTCTGCCTGCGCGGGATAGCCAAAGTTATAGTCGGCGGCATGCGTCCCATCGGTATCCCACCGCGCCCAGGAACGTGGCACCAAATTCGGCAGCATCTCGAAGACCTGCGGATCGCCCGGCGCAGTCAGTACTGGTTCCTGGCTGAAGCCAAACACCGTCCAGCCCGCCGTCGAGCCCTTCCCATACACCGCCGGATTGATCGCGATTTGTTGATAAGTCCCGCTCCCTGCTGCGGGATTGGTTGGAGCCGGCGTCGCGCACGCAGTTAACCCCGCGTTCACCGTAAAGTTCTGTGTAACTGTAGGCGCTGCCGCATAGGTGTTGTTTCCGGCCTGGCTCGCTTCAATCGTGCACGTCCCTGCAGCGTTCAGACTTGCAGTTACACCCGAGATCGCGCAGACCACTGGAGCGATCGACGTATAACTTACCGCCAGACCGGAGCTAGCGGTGGCTGTCAATGCAAACGATGCGCCAGCCGTCTGCGCCGCAATCGCGCCAAATGTAATCGTCTGCGTCTCGCCATTCACCGTGAAGCTCTGCGTAACTGCCGAGGCCGCCATGTAACTTGCATTGCCGCCCTGGCTGGCTTCAATTGTGCAACTCCCGGAAATAATCAGCGTGGCCGCCGTGCCCGTGACCGTGCACACCGCCGGCGTCGTCGATGCAAAGCTCACCGGCAACCCGGAACTTGCCGTCGCCGTCAGCGGAATCGATGTGCCGGCACTCTGCACGGCAATTGCGCCGAAGCTGATCGTCTGGCTCTGCGGACTCGATTGCCCACAACCCGTCAGCAGAACCGCACAGACAACAGCGCCAAAACAATCCCATTGAAGGACAAGTCCCACCTTCGTCGCCACATCTCTTGCGCCCAACTCGCTCATTGAAGCGATGCCTCTCCCAGTCCCTACGCCCCTTAGTCCCTGGACCCGCGGTCCCTGGATTCCCCGGTCCCTGTTCCCTGCCCACTGTCCAGTGACAACTAAACACCGACAACTGAGAATTGACAACTGAGAACCGGCCGTTACGCCATGGCCGCCGACATACTCATCGTGGAAATCGGTACAAAGCTCCCCTGCGCAGCTCAGGTCGCCATCCGAGCCGCCGGGCCGAGGCCAGGAAGGACAAAAAAGAAGGGCAAACTAGCCGACGACAGAATGTCACCAAACACCCAAAAAATCATGCTTAACTTCCCTTTTTCCAACTCTTTAGCCTCATGATCCATAAAAAACTATCCTGACGACCTCCACAGAAAACAAACACGTTAATCGCACACACCCTCTGAAACAAGGGAGTTACAGACCGCCGACTCATCAAAATCAGCCGATTCTCACTTCTTCACTCATTCACTGTTTCACTGCTGTCCTAGTCCCTTGGTCCTTAGTCCCCGCTCTTCTGTTCCCTGTTTTTCTGACCCCTGAACCCTGGACCCTGACCCCTGGCTTCTACACCATCACCACGATTGGCTGAAACAGCGTTCCGGCAACACGCCTGGCAATCGCCACCAGGCCCGACTGGCCTTCGAAGACTTTCACAAGCGGTGCGTCGGAGAACTCCGGCAGATTCGCCTGGGCGCCGTTGCGCAGGCGGCCGAGGGATTCCGCATCGGCTGTAACCGGGGGCATCTCCGGCAGCAGCGTCCGGGGATGGACGCAAAGAGCCTCGATGGCCGAATCATGGCCCGCCGGACCATCGCCGGCCAGCGCCTTCAGTTCGTCAAGCGTGTGGGCTTCGTCCAGCGAGAATACCCCGGCTTTCGTTCGCCGCAGGCTGGTAAGGTGTGCGCCACACTCCAGATCCTCGCCGAGATCGTGGACGATGGAGCGGACGTACCCGCCGGCGCTGATGCTCAGGTTGAAGGTGACCGTGGCGCCATCCATCCCGGTGATCACGAAGCTCGAGACGTGGACGATTTCCACCTTCAGCTCGACCGGTTTCCCTTCCCGGGCCAGTTCGTAAGCCGGCTTGCCCGCGATCTTTTTTGCGGAGAACGCGGGCGGCGTCTGCTCGACCTCTCCACGGAAGCGCATGGCCATGGCGCGGATGCGGCCGAGCGTGACACCCGAGCTGTACTGTGGCCAGCGATCTGGGCCTTCTGGCGCGCCTTCTGCGTCGTAGGTGTCGGTCGCGAACCCCAGCCGCATTGCGCCGGTGTAGCTCTTCTCGGCCTTCGCGAAGTACTGCGCCAGACGCGTGTATTTGCCCAGCAGAACGGGCAATACGCCCGTGGCGATGGGATCGAGCGTACCCAGGTGGCCGATCGACTTCTCGCCCGTGATGCGGCGCATCTGCGACACCACGTCGTGGCTGGTAATTCCCGATGGTTTGTCGATGACCAGCAGCCCGTTCACTTCTCTACTTTAGCGGAACGGGCCGGGTAGTTACATGAATCGATTCACAACCTGCCAAAGCCGTGGGCTCATGACGTTCCTGCTCCATGAGACCGTACCAATGACAGGAACTCGCTGCGCGTTTCCTTCTGACGGAAGCAGCCCACCATCGCACTTGTGACGGTCGACGAGTTCTGCTTTTCGATGCCGCGCATCATCATGCACAGATGGCGCGCCTCAATCACCACTCCCACGCCCTGAGGCTGGATAGCTTCCTGGATGGAATCGGCGATCTGGCGCGTCAACCGCTCCTGCACCTGCAGGCGCCGGGCAAAGACCTCCACCAGGCGGGGAATCTTGCTCAGGCCGAGGACCTTGCCGTTGGGAATGTAGGCAACGTGGACCTTGCCCAAAAAGGGCTGCATGTGATGCTCGCACAGCGAGAATATCTCGATGTCCTGGACGATCACCATCTCGTCATAATCGACGTCAAACATCGCTCCGCGCAGAATCTTTGTTGGGTCCTCGTCGTAGCCCTTGGTGAGGAAGGCCATGGACTTTTCCACGCGGGCAGGCGTCGCAGTCAGACCCTCGCGGTTGGGGTCCTCGCCAAGCCGCGAGAGAATTTCGCGATACATCTCCTTCGTGCTGAACTCGCTGAGTCCCTCATCCGGATCAACTGCCCTGCGGACACTCTTGCTTACAACTATTGGCTGCGCCATCTTGACCTCGGTTTTCCTTGCTCACTGACCGGAATACTGGAAGAAGTTATTCTCGGTTTCTTCCACGCGCACATGCTCCACCTCAACTGCCGGCAGCGCGTCGGTTAACAATTCATACACCGCTCTACACAGATTCTCCGTTGTGGGCACGCGATTCGCAAACAACGGATCGTTGTTCAAATGCGTGTGATCAAAGCGGTGAATCACAATTTTCTCCACGGCCAAATCAAGATCGACAAGATTAACGACCATGCCAGTTGCGGGATCAACCTCTCCGCGCGTGAGCACTTCGATCGTATAGTTATGGCCGTGCCCATGCGGGTTGTTGCACTTTCCGTAGACGGCGCAATTCTCGTCGTCAGAGAGCGAGTCAGCGTGAAGTCTGTGGCTCGCGCTCAGCATGTACCGGCGTCCGAAGTAGGCCTTTGCGGCGTTGGCGCCGGTCGCTTCGAGGTCAGGTGCGGAGATCACAGTCCACCTCGATACTCGGCGAAGATCTCCGGCGTCTCGTAAACGCGAATGGCGCTGAGCCTGGCGCTTCCTGCCGCATTGACGGCGGGCTCCAGCCGGCTCCACGCAGCGCGAGCAATGTTTTCGGTGGTGGGAATCATCCGGCCGACGGCGAACTCGGGAACTTCGAGGTTGAGATGACGGTGGTCGAAGGCGGAGAGCACCTCGCGCTCCATGATCTCCTTCAGGCCCTTGAGATCGACCACAAAACCGGTCACGGGGTCAGGCTCGCCTGCCACCGTGACTTCAAGAGTGTAGTTGTGGCCGTGACCGTTGCGGTTAGCGCACCGGCCAAAGACCTCGCGGTTCTGTTCTTCGCTCCAGCCCTCGTTCCAGTAGTAGTGCGAGGCCGAAAAAGTGGCTCGCCGCGTAAGAAAAACCATGTTTGCCCTCAATGTAGAGATGCTGAACGACCGGGAATAGCTTCATCCCGAAACAATCCTCTTTTGCCGGATCAAATCAGGCCGGTCAGCCGGGATAGTCCCTGCCCTTCCAGCTTACCCGCTTCAGGATTCGATGCTGAAACCAGCTCCGATAGAGCAGAGCGCAGAAAAGAGGCAGGCCGAACGGCGAGAGCAGGCAGTTGAGAAAACCAAAGTTCGACTTGGCAACCCGGGCATAGAACCGGACGAGTGTTCGCGCCCAAAGAAGCATAAGAACCCACCCCGCTCCCAGCCACTGCAGCGAGTGTGCGGCGAAGCGGGCATTCCAAAGCCAGATAGCCAAAACCGGAAGTCCAAACAGCAGCAAGAAATCGATCGCGCGCCACACAGACAAGGCCAGCGTGTTGTCAAACAGCAGGGCAAGGTTCTTGGTCCAGCCTTCGATCATGGCCCCCGTGGTGCGATACATGCGCGTCGCGAGCGCGTCGTCTGCGTAGCGGAAGCGCAGGCCCACCTTGCGCCGCTTGGCCAGGAATGCGATCTCGACATCTTCGAGAACCTTCTCAGAAACCGCGGCATGGCCGCCGAGCCGCCGGTAGGCTTCGCGCTCGATCAGCAGAAACTGTCCATTTGCTGCGGCGATGCGCTGGGCGGGATCGCTCACCTTCGCGGGCGGATAGGCCAGGGCAAGCTCGCAGAAGACCAGCGGCATCAGGCTGCGCTGGGCAAGTCCGCTGACAATCTGGCGCGGCGAATAGCTGAGCACGCCCACCTTGTGGCGCTCGGCCTCGTGAAGTCCGCGGCGCAGGTCGCCGGGCTCGTGAATCGTGTCAGCGTCGGTGAACAGCAGCCAGCGGCCGCGCGCTCGCTTGGCCGCCGCCCAGATGGCGTTGTTCTTGCCGGTCCAGCCCGGCTCGAGCTTGGCGGCCTTCTGCAAGGTGACGCCGGAAAAGCTGCGGGCCATCTCCGCGGTGCCGTCCGTGGAGTGGTCGTCGACGACCATCAGCTCCCAGTCCTTGCCGAGCTCAAATATATCCTCGCTCTGGCTTACAAGCGACCTGAGGCACGCGCCCAGGCAGTCCTCTTCATTGCGCGCGGGAACGATGACTGTGAGCTCGATGAGCTGTTCCGGCTCCGGCTGGTCGAAGACAGTCCCCCAGGCAACAGGCCGCGGGGCCGGTGGCCCATTGGATAGGCCCAGCACCGGCTTGTATTGCTCCGCACCGCCCGCCGCAAGATCGTCATTGATCATCTTGCCCTGGGTCCTTTCACAGTCCTTGCTCGCCCGGCTTTTCGTATGCCGCTTTCCGTAAGCCACTACCGCTCCGTATTATAAGGATGTGCGGCGTCCTCGAATCGTTTCACTCCTCTCGGTCCTCGCCCTGGCTGCTATTCCCGGCTGCGACCGCGGCGCTCATCCCGAAAACGCTGGAAAACCGGCGCCGGACTTTACCGTGTCCGACGGCAAGACCACGATTCACTTGGCCAGCTATCGAGGGCAGGTGGTGCTTTTGAACTTCTGGGCCACCTGGTGCCCGCCCTGCGTGCAAGAGATGCCGGGCTTGATCCAACTGCACCACGACCGGCCCGATCTTGCCATCCTGGCGGTCAGCATCGACGAGGACGAGGACGCCTACTCTCGGTATATTGAGCGTCGCCACATCGACTTCATCACCGTGCGCGACCCTGACCAGACGGCAGCCAGGCTCTATCACACCGAGGGCTGGCCCGAAACCTACATCATCGATCGCAAGGGGATCGTCCGCCGCAAGATTGTGGGCGACCCGGATTGGTCAAACCCGGAACTGCGCGCATACTTGAGCACCCTGTAACACCCTTGGGGCCTGTGGCTTCGCGCTGAACCCAACCTTGCGCGAACTGCGTGCGCTATGAAAAGCTTGTCAGCACCGGGGACCTGCCGTGCAACTCAATTGAAAGCGATCCCTCCCGAGCGCATGTCTCGGCGCCCATCTTAAGGCAATCTCTCCAGAGAGCCTGAATCAATGAACAGCCCCATATCGGAATAGGAGAACCATGCAAATCCCCAAACGTTTTCTTCGCACACTAAGCCGGTCGCTGGCCATCCCGGCGCTGTCTGCCTTGGTGGCAGCAGTTGCACTTCCTGGCATGCTCGCCCCTGCCGCGCTGGCACAGGCCCCTGCCAAAAAGGTGGTCAAGACCGAGGCCGATCTGCCCCGGTTCAACTATCCGCTGACCACCACGGCAACCGAGCTGCTGCAGTCCGACGACACCGCATTCAATGTCTTCGCTGCCAAGGTGCGCGCCGATGTGGACTCGGTTTTGAACGACTATGAAATCCAGGATCATGCTGCGCTGCGCGATCTGATCGGTGAAAAGTTGCAGTTGGCGCTGCTGGCTGGCGAAGACGAAGCGGTGTTGAAGGCAATTGCGCAGTTGCGTGAGCTCCAGGACAAGCCGGATGCAAAGCTGCTCACCGGCGTGCAGATAACGGCGATCATCCAGGCTGCGAAGGAAACCGGCAAGAGTTCCGGGCCGGAGTTTGCAGCGGCCTATGCGAAGGACTATGCCGCGGCACTCAACCCGCTGCCGTGGGATGTGGTCGGGAACCGGATTAAAGAGCTGAAGAGCAGCGCGGAGATTGTCACGCCGGCCCTGATCATGGGCAGCGTCCAGGCCAACATGGACCCCGCCGTCGCAAAGTCGCATCAGTTGAGCAACGATCTGGCGTGGCCCTTGATCGGGGTGCGCGTCGCGCTCAAGCGGGTGATTCCACTCAAGGACAGGACAGTTGCCGTGCTCACGGCGGATGTAGCCGCCCACAACCAGCAGAAGCCCGACATCTGGGCCGACCGCGAAGTGACGCTGACCTCGGCCGACAAGCTCACACCGGTGAATGTGGCTATTTGGGACTCGGGATCGGACGTGGCACTCTTTGGCGATCGCGTGGTAACAGACCCCCATCCGACACCGCTCACCGATCCCCATGACATCGCCTTCGACCTGAAGGGATTTCCCGATCATGGCTACCTGATGCCGCTGACTGAAGAGCAGCAGAAGCAGTATCCCGGAATGCGCGATGAATTGAAGGGATTCTCTGACCTCCAGCTTTCCATCGATAGCCCCGAAGCATCTGCGCTCAAAAAGAAGCTGGGAAGCCTGGCTCCGGCCGAAGTGGGGTCCTTTATCGAGCAGTTGGAAATGTTTGCGCAGTATTCGCACGGAACGCACGTGGCGGGAATTGCCGCCAAGGGGAACCCGGCGATTCGGCTGGCGTCGGGCCGCATCACGTTTGACTACCACAATGTGCCCCTTGCGCCGAGCGAAGAGCTCTCGCGCCGCGCGGCGGAAGACAGCCAGAAGTACGTGGACTGGTTCAAGAAGAACCACATTCGCGTGGTGAACATGAGCTGGGGCGGCGGACCGCAGGACGATGAGTCCGCGCTCGAAAAGAACGGCCTGGGCAAGGACGCTGCGGATCGCAAGGCGATCGCGGCCAGGCTGTTCGCGATTGAGCGTGATGGCCTGTACAACGCAATCAAGAATGCCCCTGACATTCTCTTCATCTGCGCGGCTGGAAACTCGGATAGCAACAGTACGTTCATCGAAGACATTCCGTCGTCCTTCAAGCTGCCCAATCTGGTAGCGGTGGGCGCGGTTGATCAGGCGGGCGATGAAGCCAGCTTCACCAGCTACGGGCCCACGGTGCTGGTGGACGCGAACGGCTACCAGGTGGAGTCGGTGGTTCCGGGCGGCGCGAAAATCCGCATGTCGGGCACGTCCATGGCCTCGCCCAATGCTGTCAATCTGGCAGCCAAGCTGATCGCTCTCGATCCGAAGCTGACGCCGGAGCAGACGATTCACCTGATGGTGGAAGGCGCAACAGCCAGCGCGGACGGACGCCGCCACAACCTCAACCCGAAACGCTCGGTGGAACTGCTGCAGCAGATGCAGGCCTCAACCAAATAGCAAGCCACGGGCAAGCAATCGAATGAATCGGCGCCGGGGAGCGATACGCTCTCCGGCGCTTTTCCTTTCACCGGCGGCGTTTGCGTGTGCAGAACCGCTTGCCAGCCTATGCCGCAACCTCAACCCGAGGTTTCTTGCGCAGAACTACCGCCGAAATGAGCGTGACGAGCAGCGCAACGGGAAACGGCTCCATGAATGTCATGGCCGAGTTGAAAAGCGGATTGGCATAGAGCAACTTCATCTTGCTGTTTGCGTCGATCTGGTGCTGCAACACGGCAGCCGAGGCTCCTGAAGCCTTGAGCTTGGCAATCTCGTAGGCGTTGAACTTGTCCAGGAAGTCGGGCATGAAGTTGAAATAGATGATCTCCCACGCGACTACATAGCAAAGGCAGGAGATGACCCCAATGGCGAGGCCAATGCCGAAGGCGCGGACAAAGGTTATGGCGCCGCCTGAGACGTTATCGCGGTACGAGCGGACACCGAAGTAGATGAACAGGCAAGACAGTACTATCGTGGTGTAGCCAACGATATAGCCCCTGTCGATGCCAATCCGGTCGGCAAAGGCCAAGGAGATGCCCATCATCAGCGCTGAAACGGCGCCGGAGATGAGCCCGAAGGTGAGGATGGTCTTGCGCATTGTTGCCTCCGTAAAACGGAACTTGAATTCTAACCCAAACTTGAAAACCTGACCGACGATAGCGCAAACGCCAGGGCCCGTGTCGTCATGCTTTCGGGTGATTTTGCATCGAAAACGCGAAAATCATTCGTTCGGGTGACAATTCAAGGCAGAAGCCCGAACTCCTTGCCCAATTGCACGGCCTGGGTGCGTCGCTTGGCGCCGAGCTTTTCAAATACCCGGCTGGAGTGGGTCTTCACGGTGTTCTCGCTGACGAAGAGCCTGCCCGCAATCTCGCGGTTGCTCATGCCCTTTGCGATCAGGTTGAGGATCTCGAGCTCGCGCGGCGTGATGCGCAGGTCCTCGCGGCGTTTTTCGTCGGGCAGAAAGGGCTGCCCAGGCGTTAAGGTGGCGGCTGGGCCGGTACTTGCGTCCGGGGTCACGGGCTGGCGCCGGGCAGTGATCCGCAGCCCCAGCCAGATCCCGGCTGCGGAAAAGATCGCGGCAATGAGGCCGCCGTAGATTTCTACAGAGTGCTCAACGACGAGATAGCGGTACTGAATCAAGTTGAGCGCGGCGATAAGCACTCCGCCGATCAAACCGTAGATGAGCACGTGGCGCTTCATTGAAAGGCGAACGAACACAGGATACAGCACCCGCAAAATCAGCCATGCATCCAGATCAAATTCGGGCCCCCGTTCGGCCGCGCGTCCAGAAGCCCTCGTGAACCTTACCTGCTTCTTCTTCAAGAAATGGGCCCTCAACGACAACGGGGCGCTGCCCGCGTGCGAACACCTCGCGGCAGGGCAGGTCCAGAGTGGGGTTCTCTGCGTGGCTGCCGGTGTAGCGCAGGAGACTCTTCTCAGTGAGCGCGAAGACCACGCGCCCGACGCCGCTCCAGTAAATTGCTCCGGCGCACATGGCGCATGGCTCCGTGCTCGTGTAAAGCGTCGACCCTGCGAGTTCCTGCTCTGACGCCAGCTTCCCTGCCGCGGAGCAGGCCAGCATCTCGGCGTGCTGTGTGGGCTCGCCGGCGGGGCGAACGGCGTTGTTGCGCGACTCCACCAGCACGGCGCCGGCAGCGTTGACTATGAGCGAGCCGAAGGGATGCCGTCCGGCAGCGCGAGCCTCCGCGGCCAGCTCAATTGCGCGCCGCAGGTAGAGCTCGTCTTCCCTTGAGAGTCCGGCAACAGGCATGGTCACTTCTCCTGCGGGTTCAGCCCGTTGAAGAACAGGTTGAGCATCACGGCAGTTAGGGTTGTGAGAAATATGCCACTGTTCAGAAAAAGTTTAGCCGCCTCGGGGGCTTGTGCGAATAATCCCGGCGTCGCGATGGGCAGCATGCCCATGCTAAGCGAGATCGCAACCACCAGTCCATTGGCGGTGCCGGCAAATCGCACGCGCGTGAGCTCTTCAATGCCCGCCATCGCCGTCATGCCAAACATCACCAGGCTCGCGCCGCCAAGCACCGGGCGCGGGATTGCGGCGATCACCGCGGCGAGTTTGGGCAACAGGCCCAGCACTACGAGAATCCCGCCCGCAGCTGCCACAGCGTAACGGCTCCTGACCTTCGAAAGCGAGAGCAGACCGGTATTCTGCGAGTAGGCGTTGTAGGGGAAGCTGTTGAAGAGGCCGCCGAGAATCGTCGACAGGCCATCGGCGCGGAAAGCAGCGGTCAGCGTGGCCGGCTTTATGGTGCGTCCGGCGATTTCGCCAATGGCAAGACAGTTGCCCGTCGTCTCGGTCATCACGACCAGCATGCCGAAGCAGAGGATCAGCGACGGCAGCAGTGCGAAGCGCGGCACGCCGAAGAGCATAGGATGCGCGAAGGCAAACCACGGCGTCACGCCGACCTGCCCAAAGCTGGTTTGCCCGGAAAGCGCAGCCATCGCGGTCCCGGCGATCAGACCCAATAAAACACTCAAGTTCGCCCACAGTCCCTTCGCAAAGCGCTGGATGAGGAGGATGATCGCGATCGTGCCTGCGCCCAGTGCGAGCGCCCGGGGATTGCCAAAGTCGGGCGAGCCTGCGTCCCCGCCTCCCAGCCAGTTTCCGGCGATCGGGATGAGCGTGAGGCCGATGACGGTGATGACGCAGCCGATAACCACAGGCGGGAAGAGCCGGAGCATCCGGCTGAAAAGCGGTCCCGCCACAATGAGGAACACACCGCAGGCCATCACCGACCCATACATCGTTGGGATGCCATAGCTGCGGCCAATCAAAATCATCGGTGCGACGCAAATGAACGAGCAGCCCTGAATCAGCGGCAGGCGCGCGCCAAACTTCCACCAGCCGATGGTTTGTAGCAGCGTGGCAAGGCCGGATGTAAAGAGGTCGGCGCTGATGAGGGCGATTACCTGGGCCGGGGTGAGATGAAGTGCGGAGCCGAGAATGAGCGGCACTGCAACCGTCCCCGCGTACATCACCAGAACATGTTGCATGCCGAAGAGAAACAGACGCGGCAGGCTCTCAACCTCATCGATGGAGTCGCTCCGAACAGGGGCGTGGGAGCCAGTGGAGTCGCCGGCATCGGAGGCCGGTGGCAAGGCGTCGGTTGCCTGCGCTGTCGCGGCTGGATTTTCGTCGCTGGAGGACACGGTTCGGCCATGATACTGCACCAACCGCAAAGGGGCGATCAAGATTGGGCAGGATCGGGAAGGTTTTTGGCCTCTGAATATCTCAGGATCAGGAAGCTCACTCGATCGGGCTCGACCGCAGTTGGCCAGCACACCCGCTTGCTATCATCTAGCTATGACCACGGTGGAGATTCTGTTCAAGTACGCCACACCTCCCACGGAGGCTGCCGTCTTTGCGCTGGCCAGTGCCAAGGATGTTTACGGAATCAGGCGGTTGAGCTTTGACCGCGAGGCGCGAACCCTGCGCATCGAATACGACGCAACGCGGCTCACGGCGGCGGCGGTCGCTAGCCTGGTTCGCGAGTCGGGACTCGACGTTGAGGCCGAATTGTCGCTCATCCCTCCGCAACCCGAGCCTGCGCAAGCGCCGGCAACATAGGGCCGAGCGGATTGCACCCGCGCAAAAACCCTGTTAGTCTGGTTGAGGTTTCGAGGGAAATCCTCTAGGCGCCCGTAGCTCAGCTGGATAGAGCGTTTGGCTACGAACCAAAAGGCCGGGAGTTCGAATCTCTCCGGGCGCACCACTTAATCCACAATTCATCTATTACTTGCGGCCTTCGGGCCGCTTTTGATTTCTGCGCGCAATTCCGGGCTGTGCCCAATCTTGTGCCCACCTGTCAGATTTCCGAAGGCGCTCTCGATGGCATAGGCTTGCGGATGCCAGTAGCCCTGGCTGGTCCTTATTGAGCAATGCCCGGCGATCCGCGCCAGCGTGAAAGCATCGCAGCCACCCCGAGTGCCCTAGTTCGGAGCGCTCCAGTCATCCGTCATGGTCTTCCCGCCTTTGGCGTAGCTGACCTCGATGGCTTGGTAATCGAATGTAATCTGCTCGTTGCCGCCCGCCTTGCGAACCCTCACGATGGTTGCGTTTGTGAGCACGATCTTCTGGGCTGTCTTCGCATCGCCCGAGCCTCCCTGAAAAGTAAACGCCACGTTCTTAAACACCTCATTTGAGTTCAACGCCGTTGCCATCTTGGGCGACGCCATATCGATCTTCTTGGTGATCGTGATGGTGGAGTGCCTCCTCTGGCCGACGGGCACCCCGGTCGCCATTGGGGTGTCGCGAACGACGCTGATGAGATGGATGTTTTCAGACATCGCATCGCCCGTGATGCGTCCTTGTTTGACGCCTTCCAACGTCATGAACGAATCCACAGCGGCCAGGACCTGCACCGCGGTCAGCAGGGCAAAGACCACACCGCAGAGCACAAACAAACTTCTTGCATGAACGATACGCATAGTAACCCTCCTTGAGATCTCAATTCATTGGAAACCGCGCCTGGTATTTCGCGTTTGTTTCTACCCGTTTAGCGGCGCCAGCCTCAGCCGACCCGCGCATTGTGACATTTGTCGACTTCCCCTTTTAAACGGAATTGCCACTCAATTTTCCCGCGGGCGACAGTATATCGCGAGCCGCCGCTGCTGCGTTCTATATTTGCAATCGTTCCAGAGCGATCGCAAGGAGGGCCAGCCGCAGCCTTCCCTACTCGAATGTAACCTCCATCCCGTTTCCGCTGTCGGGAATCGTCACTTGCCAAGCCAGGGTTGTACTGTTCCTCGTAGCGTTGATCGGTTGACCCCCAACCTTGGCATGGACTTCAGCGCCCGGCCAGCCATACACTTCGATCGTTATCTCCGACCACCATGCTCTATAACTTCCCTGATGCGGACCCACCTGTACGCGGAGCTGATCGTGTTCCAACATGCAAGTGCTGTCCATGCGCAGGAACTTTCCCTCTCTGAAATCGTACGACTCGCCGTCATCTTGATAGAGCGTCCCCTTGCAGTTTTCACCCGCGTATACGCGAAGGGTCAGAGGCCCGGCGGCCTTCTCCATCGTGCTTTGCGTTAAGGGCTCCATCGGTACGATCGCGCCGCCTCTTACGTACACCGGCAGGACGGCCAGAGTTGGTTCAACAAGAAGAGGCTTGATTGCCGGGGCAACGGCCTGCGACTGTGCGCCCTTCTTTTGTTCGGCATCGTGGCTTTGCACTGCGTCCGAGCGATCGATCCGCTCGCCTGTCCAATAGTCGTACCAGATCCCCGGCGGCAGTTGGACTTCATACTTGTCGACCTCATCCGGATAGGGCGCGGGCGCGACCAGGATATCGGGGCCGAAGAGAAACTCGCTCGGCGAGTCAAGATCGATGGGATGAAGATCCGTGGCTGCATTCGGAAACTCAAGAAACAGCGGCCGTACGATGGGCAGGCCGGTACGCGACATCTCCTCGACGGTGGTGTAGAGATAAGGCAAGAGCTTGTAGCGCTCTTCAATATATCGGCGCCGGATGGCCTCTTGTTCAGGTCCGTTTGCCCAGGGCTCCTGGTCATTGGTTCCAGCCGCGGTATGGTCTCGGTCGATCGGCTGAAATGCTGCAACTTCAAACCACTTGGTCAACAAATCGGGCTGAGGCGAACCCGCAAATCCCCCCACATCGGCCCCGGAGAGCGCAAAACCGCTCAAGCCCAGGTTCTCAAGCATCGGAGTCGTAAGCCGCAGGTGATTCCACGTTGAGCTGTTATCTCCTGTCCAGGTGGCTGCGTAGCGCTGTCCGCCCGCATAACTCGCTCGTGTCAAAACAAAGGGACGCACATTGGGTTGGAGCTTGAGCAGCCCTTCATACGTCGCACGCGAGTTTTCCGTACCGTAGACATTGTGGATTTCCAGATGGCTGGCTGTGCGGCTCTTAAATCCTGGCTCATCGATCCGATGCCGGTTGTCATCTGGCATGGTCTTTGAAGGAACACCGAAAACCGCGGGTTCGTTCATGTCGTTCCAGAAGCCTGCAATGCCATCGGCGACAAACTCCTTGTAGAGCGAGCCCCACCAGCCCCTGGTCTGTTGCCGCGTGAAGTCCGGGAATACGGAATCGCCCGGCCAGACCTTCGCGACATACACTGTGCCATCTGGATTCTTTACAAAATGATCGCCCGCCATCCCGCTGTCGTACGGCGCATAGCCCACACCCGGCAGCTTCGCTATGTGAAGATCCGTGATGGCGACGACGTGAAACTGTTGACTGGCGAGGTCCTTGATCATCTGTTCGAAGCTCGGGAATCTCTCACGGTTCACCGTAAAGGGCCGATTGTTCTGCTGGTAGTCGATGTCCAAATAGATTGTGTCGGCCGGAATCCTGTCGGCGCGGAGCCGATCTGCAATCTCGCGCACCTTCGCTTCCGGATAGTAGCTGTAGCGGGATTGCTGATAGCCGAGCGACCAGAGAGGCGGAAGCGGAGTCGGCCCGGTCAACCATGCGTAGCCCTCCACAACCTGCCTGGGGGTTGGACCGTAGATGAGGTAGTAGTCAAGCGGGCCGTCGGGAGCGCCGAAAGAGTATGTATCGGCAAACTCCTTGCCGAAGTCGAAGCTTGCTCTCCAGGTATTGTCGAACAGCACTCCCATGACTCTGCCTTCATTCCACGAAAGAAAGAATGGAATGCTCTTGTAGATCGGATCTGTGGATTCCTGATAACCAAACGTATCCGAATTCCAATCGACGAACGCCTGACCTCGCCTGTCGAGCGGCCCAACCTTGTCGCCGAGCCCGAACAAATGCTCCGCGGGAGCCATCGTCTTATAAACCCGAAAGGACGAGCCGTAAAACTGAACTGGGCGATCGTCCCGCTGCAGCATATGGCCTGAGAGGTCGCTGATAGTCAATCTCAAACTGTTATCGAAGCTGACGCGGAGCGCCTTGGTTCTGAAGCCGATTGTCTCGGCTGTAACTTCCACACCGGCCGTGCGCGGTCCGCTAAGCACAGCCCAGGACGCGTCTTCACTGAATTCTCCATTCCTGCTTCCGCGAACACGAAGCACGTCATCTCGCAGCGCCGTCACACGGAGTGTCACTCCGCCTGCAGACACCTCTATCCCATTCGGCACCGGATGTGTCTGAGGGACGGCTGGACGTGTCTCAGAGGCACTTTGCGGCGCGGCATGAGATATCGCGCCGCCAATAAAGAGAAGAACAAAAGCTGCGGCAAAGCGATGCGCGAATGCTGCCATTTTATGCGCCTCCGGAAATCGATTCCTTCGTTGATAAAGATCAATCATCAGTTTTGCCAACTCAAGCTTGCTGCACCTACACCTGTCTCCGGCACGGTGAAGCTATGGTTCGCCCCATTCTCCCATGTGATCGAACCGTCGCTGTGGAGAACGAAGAATTTGAATTCGACGCTGGCTCCGCCTGGAACCGAGACTGTCAGCAGTCCGCTGCCTGCTGCTGGGATCGGCACCGGCCCAACGGCGCCGTTCCAACTGGTTGCCCAGTTCCCCAACTCGGCGACGCCTCCTGAGAGCATGAGGACATCGGAGCTGGCCAATGCCGGTGTTCCGCTGATGCTGAAATTGACCGGAATCAACGCCGATGTGCTCACGCTAAACGGAACAGCGTCGGATGTAATAGGTCCCTGAGTTACGCTAAGAACGCCCGCTCCACCCGAAAGTGCAGGGACGATTGCTGTGATCTGTCCGTCGCTCCAACCGGTGGTGGCTGCAGCCAAAGTATTTGAGCCCACCGTCATGGTCACGGTTCCCGGTATTGTGCCGAACCCCGCACCCGTAATCGACACGGTTGCTCCGGGATTCGCTACGCGCGGCGTGACACTGCCAATCGAAGGCGAGCTGGCAGCCGCCGAAACCCAAATGGAGACGCTGCGATGGGGCAAGGTGAAATTGTCGACGGCGTTGTTGGCTCCAACCGCGCCAGGTACAACGATGCTAGTCCCGCCCAAGGTCTGCGCCAGATAGTCCGCATAGCTTCCTGGTGGCAGATCGGTGTAGAGGCCTGTGATGGCCTGGTCTGTCGATGGGTTCTTGTTGATGGCGATCAGGACTGTATTCGCGCCAAACTTTCGCTCGTAGATATACACGTCGTCGTTGATCCAGCGCTGGTTCATGGTTCCGTACGCCACCGCCGGATTGGCCGCGCGCAACGCCGCAAGATACTGTATGAGCAAAACCGCATCCGAGTTACTGAAACTTGTCATTCCGTTGCGGTTGTATGGAGTCGTCCCTCCATTCGTATCGCTGTAGAGATACTGCTCGTCGCCATAATAGAGCACCGGTACCCCGCGGCAGGTAAGCAGGAAACTGATTGCCTGCTTGACAGCCATTTGGTCTGCGCCGAGCGACAGAATCCGCGCGTTGTCATGATTGTCGAAGAAGATCACCAGGTCGTTGGGCTGCGCAAAGGGCTGCGCCGCACTGCTCGACGACTCCGAATCCTCCAGCGTCAGCTCATTGTCAATCTCGTGAAAGCTCTTGCCGCTGCCAAAGACATCCGCGAGCTGGTAATACAGCGGGTAGTCCAGCAGATTCATTCCGGAGTTGTTTGAGAACTTGACCGAGTCCGGATAAAGCGCGTCCCCCGAACCCTCCGCCCACTCACCGAACAGAAAGGGGCGCGCCGTTGCCGTGGGAAGGGATGGAGATCCGGTCCAGTTCGCAATGATGTTTTCCAGGCTGTATTCCCAGCCCCAGTTCACATCTTTCACCGCATCGAATCGAAAGCCGTCGGCGCCGTGAGTTAGAAACTGCGTGACCGCGGTCTTGAGGTATTGATCGACGTAGGGATTTGTCTGGTCCAGATCGGCCAGCCCTTCGAGCGTGTAGTACTGCACCTGGTAGCGATCGTCGAAGTTAGCGATCTGCGGGTTGTGATGATAGTAGGGAGTCGCACCCGTATCGGTGGAGTAAGTGGTGATCAGCGTCCCATTGTTATAGAGAGAGCCATCTTCGCCGGCGCCGATGGGATTGGTGTGATTGGCAACGAAATCCACGAAGACCTTGATCCCATCGGCATGCGCTGCCGCCACCAGGTTGTCAAAAGCCGTCCAACTGTTCGTGTCGTCGCCGAAGTGCTCGTCGATCTGCATCATGTCGCGCGGCCAGTAGCCGTGGTAGGCGGTCTCACCATTGCTTGAGCCCGCGTTGACGCGGATGTTATCCGCTGGTGGAGAGAT